>Ga0209429_10001536_pt1 | contig 14178 bp, 15 predicted proteins | sample BarGraNGADG00212_3_FD_184493 | JGI IMG/M metagenome (GOLD analysis project Ga0209429, IMG submission 184493) | Arctic peat soil microbial communities from Barrow, Alaska - Barrow Graham LP Ref core NGADG0004-212 (SPAdes) (version 2) | ecosystem: Environmental > Terrestrial > Soil > Wetlands >... | reverse complement strand
GCCTACCGACCAGCGCCTGCGCGGCAAGCTGATGTTACGCGAGGCGCTGGGCTCCGAGATCATCGCCCACTTCGAGATCGAGGCGCCGCCCGTGCTCACGGCGGACACCAGGGAGCTGGCCGAGGACATCGGCACGGCCCACCACTTCGAGGCTCATGCCAGGAACCAGAGCACCACCTCCAAGCTGGTGGGCCGTTTCAACTCGCGCACCCAGGTGCGCGAGGGCGAGACCATCGAGATCGCCGTCGACACGCGTGCCCTGCACTTCTTCGACGTGGACACCGGGCTCGGCATCTACGACGGCGCTGAGACCCGGGACTCAGCCCAGGGCGAGGCCGTCGCCGCGGGCGGCTCGCCTTCCAATGAGGATGAAGACCATGAAACGGCCAAAGCACCTAGTGCTTAGCATCACGGACGGCCACCACTCGATGACCGCCGTCCCCGCGCTCGGAGGCGGCACCGCGGCGACGTTCACGGTCACCGGAAGCGGGGACTGCGTGCTGATCGAGGCCGACGGGGCGTCCGGACCGTGGTCCGCGCGCATCGTCGGGCCCGGCGCCAGTACCGTGAGCGTCGAGCCCGGCGCCGCGCGCCTGGAGACCACGCTCTGAGCACCTCCACCACGCTCTGAGCACCTCCACCCGACCAACTCAACTGACTGCGAAGGAGTACGCACCCATGAGCACTGCACGCACCCTCCCTTCGGACTTCCTGTGGGGCTCGGCCACCGCGGCCTACCAGATCGAGGGTGGCGTCAGCGAGGGCGGCCGCGGGCCGTCCATCTGGGACACCTACAGCCACACCCCGGGCCGCACGCTGAACGGCGACACTGGCGATGTCGCGGCCGACCACTTCCACCGCTGGCGCGAAGACGTGGCTCACATGAAGGAGCTGGGCCTGGGAGCCTACCGGTTCTCGATCTCGTGGCCGCGGGTGCAGCCGGGCGGGTCGGGGGAATTCAACGCCGAGGGCATCGCGTTCTACTCCGACCTGGTCGACGCGCTGATCCAGGCGGGCATCGAGCCCGTGGTCACGCTCTACCACTGGGACCTGCCGCAGGAGCTCGAGGACGCGGGCGGCTGGGCGAACCGCGAGACGGCCTACCGGTTTGCCGAGTACGCCGCGCGGATGGCGCGCGAGCTCGGGACGCGCGTCTCGGTATGGACCACGCTGAACGAGCCGTGGTGCTCGGCGTACCTGGGCTATGCCTCGGGCGTGCACGCGCCGGGTCGCACCGACGGTGCGGCCGCGCTCGCGGCGGTGCACCACCTCAACCTCGCGCACGGGTTGGCCGGCCGGGCGATCCGCGGGGTGCTGGGCGACGAGGCGAAGCTGTCGATCACCCTCAACCTACACGTGATCCGGCCGGACGATCCGGCGTCGGCCGCGGACGTGGGTGCTGTGCGCCGGATCGATGCGCTGGGCAACCGCGCCTTCCTCGGCCCGCTGCTCGACGGCGCCTACCCGGCCGACCTGCTCGCCGGCACCGCGCACGTCACTGACTGGTCCTTCGTGCGCGACGGCGACCTCGAGGCGATCAACGTGCCGCTCGACATCCTTGGCGTGAACTACTACGCGACGATGCGCGCGCGGCACTTCTCCGGGGAGGGCGAGCGCGTGCAGGCCGACGGGCACGGGGACTCGGCGGCGACGCCGTGGGTCGGGGTCGACGACGTCGAGTTCGTCCAGCAGCCCGGGCCGTACACGACGATGGGCTGGAACATCGAGCCGGCGGGCCTGACCGAGCTGCTTCTCTCGCTGCACGCGACGTCCCCGGACCAGCCGCTGATGATCACCGAGAACGGCGCCGCGTTCGCCGACGACGTCGCGGCAGACGGTCGCGTCCACGATGAGCGGCGGGTGGCCTACCTGCATGACCACATCGAGGCCGTCGGCGCCGCGATCGACGCCGGAGCGGACGTTCGCGGGTACTTCGTGTGGTCGCTCATGGACAACTTCGAGTGGGGCTACGGGTACGACCGCCGGTTCGGCATCATTCGGGTCGACTATGACACCCTCGGGCGGATCTGGAAGGACTCGGCGTTCTGGTACCGCGAGCTCGCCCGCACGAATACCGTCCCGTCGATCGACGCGGCCGCCGAGCTCACCTGACGCGCGCCTCCCTCTCGCCTCACGCGCGCTCGGCGAGCGCCGCAGTGAGGACGCGCCGGACGGGACGTGGGCCGTGCAGAGCGTGACCGGATCCGAGAAGTCCTTCCGATGCCCGGGGTACTAGCAGGTGATCGGTCCGGGCACGGCCCATGTGGCGGCCTGGGCGGCCGACGGGCTCCTGGGTCCGGAGGCGGCGCTCGCGAACCGTCGACACTGGCACCGGTCCTGCTGGGGTGCCCGCGCCCGGCGTTGTTGGCAGTCGACAGCGTCGATAGGCTCACGCCGATGCGCAATCGACTCGACGACACGACCGCGATCCGGGCGCTGACGGTCCTGCCCGCGCGGCGCGAGGAGATCGAGCTGCACACCGCGGACGGCCTCACGCTCGTCGGAGAGCTAGCGCTGCCGACCCACCGCCCGCCTGCCGCGACGCTCGTGACGCTCCACCCTGAACCCCGGGGATGAGCGCATCGGGCTGCTGGCGGCCGACTGATGACCACGACCGTAGGTCGTTCCGCCGCGGTACACCCGTGGAGCCCGGTGATCGATCAGCGGCGGCCCGTCACACCCGGCGCAGGACAGCGACGCCGTACGGGTCGATCGACACGGAGTGGACCGGCGCGCCATCGAGCGTCGCGAGGCCACCCGACGTGACCGACGGCGTCACCGTGACCGGCTCACTGTGCTGGCTGACGAGGAAGACAAACTCCCGCCCGTCATCGTGCACCAGGCTGTCCACGAAGACCTTCGGGTCAGCGACCCTGACCGGTCGCTCGACCCCGGCGAGGACCGCAAGCGCGTCGTAGAGCCGGTACGTGTCCTCGGGGTTCACCCGCCCTTGGGCCGCGGCGAGGTACTCGAGCGGGTACGTGCACAGGACGGTCCGCCCCTGCCCGTGCGACTTGACCACGATCGCGGGGTTGCCGTGCTGGTCGGTGGCGACGACGGGCAGGAAGGCGCGGGCCTCGGCGTTGCCGGCCGCCCTGAACCGCAGCACGTCGCCAGTGCGGAGGGATCCGAGGTCGGCGCTGAAGGTGATCTCGACGACGACGTCGACGATCGGGTCGCTGAGCCCGTACACGAGGTCGCGCTGAACCCCGAAGATCTCCTCGGTGTAGATCCACCAGGGTCCGCGCTGGGTCCCGGACTCCCCCGCGCAGTACGAGGCGTACACTGTCGCCCCGGCGCGGGCCAGCTCCTGGACCTGCGCCCATGACGGGCCTGTCAGCTGCTTGACGCTGGGCAGAAGGTACAGGTCGTAGCCGCTCGGCAGCCCACCGTCCTCCACCTCCCAGACGACGCCGACGGCGAGGTCCGCCTCGCGCGCCGCGACGTACGCCTGCTCCGTGTTCTTCACGATCATGGCCCGCTCCACCTCGTTGGTGAACGAGTAGTCGGCCGCGAGGTGGGACGGCACGACGAGGGCGGCATGGGCGTCGCGGCGCTCACACCGCAGGACGTCGATGTCGGTGAGGGTCTGGGCGAAGGCGGCGAGCTCGCGCAGGGGCGGCTTGGACTCGCCGTTGCTCGTCGTGATGCCGAAGTGCATCTCGAATGGATGGTGGCTGTACGGGCGCTGGCCGAGCATCGCGTCGTAGTCCGTGTTGCTCCAGGCGAGCCACCCCGTCGCGCCCGCGAGCAGCGTGCTGTGCAGCAGTTGGCGGTAGTAGTGGCCCGCGTTCTCGGGTGAGACGAAGTCGCTCGACAGCCCGAACTCCTCCATCACGACGGGGCGGCCACCGACCGCGGCGAGCTCGCAGATGAAGGCGGCCTTGAGGTGCTGGCGGATGCCGTCCGACTCCATCGGGTACACGTGCGGACCGGTGAAGTCGACGAACGCGCCGAGCTCGACGGCCGAGTAGCCGTTGTCGTGCCCTGTCGTCTCGATGCCCCACGCCCCATCGCCGATCGAGACCGGCTGGTGCCCCCCGCCCGCGCGGACGGCGTTGACCATGAGCTCGGCCCACGCGCTGACCTCGGCGCGGCTCGCCTCGCCGCCGTAGATCGGCATCTCGTTGGTGATCAACCAGCCCGTGACCGCGGGGTCGTGGGCGAACCGTGCGGTGAGCGTCTTTATGTACCACGCCTGCCGGCCCACGAACCAGACGTCCGAGTACAGGTTCCGGCCGGCCCGCCAGGCCGGGTCCCAGTTCTCCCCCGACATGTGACCGACGATGAACGTCGGGATCGTGGTCATCCCGGTCTCACGGTGGGCCTGGAGGAAGTCGGCGAACCGCTCGCACAGGGCCTCGTCCACCGTGGTCGGTGTTGGCATGAAGTCCGGCCAGTAGAAGAACGACCTGGTCATCGTCAGCCCGTGGTCGCGCAAGACGGTGAGCTCGTCGCGGACGACCGAGGCGTCGTACCGACTCCACATCAGCGGACCGCCGGCGCGCGACCAGAAGTTGGCGCCGAGCCAGCTGACCGGCGTGCCGGCACGGTTGACCTTGGCGAAGTTGCGGTGCATCTGTGGTCCGCCGGCTACTCCACGGCGCCGGCGGTCAGGCCCGCGACCAGATACTTCTGCAGCAGCAGGAAGCCAACGACGACCGGGACGCTGACCACGAGCGAGGCGGCCATGACCTGGTTCCAGTACACATTGATCTGGGTGGAGTAGTTCTGCAGCCCGATGGCCAGCGTCTTGGTGGCGTCATTGGTCATCTGCGAGGCGAAGAGGAGCTCGCCCCACGCGGTCATGAAGGCGTAGACCGCGACGGCGATCACTCCCGGCCGCGCCGCCGGCAGCACCACCCGGAACAGCGCGCCCAGCGCTCGGCAGCCGTCCACCTTGGCGGCCTCGTCCAGGTCGCGTGGGATGCCGTCGAGGTAGCTGGCGAGCATCCAGATCGAGAACGGCAGTGAGAACGTCAGATAGGTGACGATCAGGCCGACCCGGGTCTGGTACAGGAACGTGAAGCCGAGCTGCTTGTCGATGTTGACGAAGATCAGGAACAGGGGCAGCAGGAAGAGGATGCCCGGGAACATCTGGGTCGAGAGCACCGTGCCGATGAAGGCCCGGCGACCCCGAAAGCGGTAGCGGGACACCGCGTACGCTGCGAAGATTGCGATCAGCACGCTGAACGCCGTCGCCACCAGGCACACAACCAGGCTGTTGATGAAGTACCGCGCAAGCGGGACGGTGCTCCAGATGTCGACGAACGGGCGCAGGGTCGGGTGCGTCGGCCACCAACGGAAGTCGCCCTGCACGTCGCCGAGCGGCTTCAGCGCCGAGGTGACCATGACATACAGCGGGACGAGCGTGAACAGGCCGAGGCCAGCCACGACGACGACCCGGAATACGCGGAACGAGCGGGGCTCATGCACGACGACTCCTGCGGTTGGCAATGAGCAGGTAGGCGCCGGTGACCACCAGCAGGAACAGCAGCAGCAGCACCGACATGGCCGCGCCGAGGCCGAAGTTCCAGTTGACGAACGAGTTGTCGTAGATGTGGATCGACATTAGGTCCGCAGAATCCGGTGGCGTCGGCCCGAAGAGGACGAAGGGCGTGTTGAAGTCGTTGAAGGTCCACAGGAACAGCATCAGCACGAGCACGACGTTGACCGGCCGCAGCGCGCCCAGGGTGATGTACCGCAGCTGCTTCCAGACGTTCGCGCCGTCCGTGGCCGCGGCTTCGTAGACCTCGTCGGGGATGGACTGCATCCCCGCCATGATCATCAGGAAGGCGAACGGCCAGGAGCGCCAGAGGGCCACGACCGCCACCGAGACGAACGCATTGTTACCGATCAGCCAGAACGGCGGGTGGTCCAGCAGGTGCAGCTCGCTGACCAGCACGTGGTTCACCAGGCCGTTGTCCCGCTGGAGCATGAAGCTCCAGGTGATGACGCCGGCGTAGATCGGCAGCGAGTACGGCACCAGGAACAGCGTGCGCAAGCCGCCACGCCCGCGGAAGCCGCGCTGCAGGACCGCCGCCGCGGACATCCCGAACAGCCACGAGAGCCCGACAACGATCAATGTGTACAGGCAGGTGACCGTGAAGGAGTGGAGCAGGGCGCGCCCGATCGGGGTGGAAAAGTCCACGGCGATCTTGTAGTTGCCCAGTCCCGCGCCCGGCGCCTTCGACCAGTTGGCGATGAAGAACTGGTTGAGCTTGATGAAGCTCATCCAGATCCCGACGAGCATCGGGACGATGTGGATCAGCAGCTCGAGCAGGATCGCGGCGAGGATGAGCAGGTACGGCGTCCGGCGGTTCCAGTCCGGGCGGCGGCGGTGCACTGGCGGCACCGTGCCAGCGGACCGACTCGTGGGCGTGGTCGTCGTCACGGGCACCGGACTCTCCTTGCCGGGATGCCGCCGTCAGCCGCGCGAGGCGGCAGCCGACCGGGAGCGGCGTCAATGGTGGTCGTTCAAATGCCGGCGGCAGCCATCTTGTCCTGGGCCTGCTGCAGCGCGGCCTTGATGTCGCTGATGCTGACGTCCTTGCCGGTGGCTGCCTGGGCGAGCAGGCTGTTGACGGCGGCGCCGACGTTGGTCTCGAAGGCGGACTCCGCGGGGACGCGCGGGAGCGCCTCAGCCTTGGTGGCCAGGACCTGCGCGAACGCAGCGGCCTCGGCCTTGTTGTCAGTGAAGTTCACCGTGCCGCCCTTGACCACCGGCAGCGCCGTGAACGGCTTGTCGAGGATCGCCTGCTCCTCGGGGCTCGTCATGAACTTGACGAACTGCAGCGCCGCGTCCTGGTTCTTCGTGTTCTTGAAGATCGAGAGGTTGATCCCGGCCACGAAGCTGGCGACGTCCTTGCCACCGGGGGGGAGGGGGCTGGGCGCCGGGATCGCCACGACGCCGTACTCGCTGGACTTCATGCCATCGGCCTGCAGGGTGTTGTCGGCGTTGTTCTGGCTCATCAGCATCGCGGCCTTGCCCTTGGCGAAGTCACCGGGCGCCTCGGGACCGTTCTTGTACTGGACGTTTGACGGGTTCACGACCTTGTCCTTGCCGAGGAGGTCGACGTACTGCTTGACGCCATTGACCATGCCCGCGGAGGTGAAGGTCGGCTTGCCGCCGGCATCGAACGGCTGCCCACCGTTCTGCCGGCCGAAGATGAACGCGAAGTGCACGCTCTCGGTGTAGCTGGCGCCCTCGAGCACCATGCCGTACTGCTTCTTCGCCGGATCGGTGAGCTTGACGGCGGCGGCCACAAGCTCCTGCCACGTCGTCGGCGGCTGCAGGCCGGCGTCGGCGAACATCTTCTTGTTGTAGTACAGGCCGTAGACCAGCGCGTAGAGCGGCACCGAGGTCGGCGCCGTGCCGGCTGTGCCACCGGTGGCGAACGAGGCCGGGACGAACTTGTCCTGGCCTCCGATGGCGGTCAAGGCCGCGGCGTCGAACGGCATGAACGCCCCGGTGGCCTGCAACGAGGCGGCCCAGGTGTTGCCGATGTTGAGCACGTCCGGCCCCTGGCCGCTGGTCGTCGCACCGAGGATCTTGTTGAGCAGGTCCGGCCACCCGATGACCTGAAGATTTACCTTGACGCCGGTCTGCTTCTCGAACTTGGCCAGCTCGGGGGTCAGCACCGCCTTGTCATTCTCCAGGCTGGTGCCCTGGTTGCTGGCCCAGTAGGTCAGGGTCTTGCTCGACGCCGAGCTGCCCGAGGAGCTGTTCCCTCCGCCCCCGCACGCTGCGGTGGCGGAGACCGCGAGGAGCACGACGACGATGCCGATCAAACGAGCCTTCATATCGGAGCCCCCTGGGTTCGTGGTGTGGGCGATGGTCCGCATCTTGCCATGCCCTACCAGCACTCCAGCACTACCCGGTTCAGTTGTCAACTTAGGCGAGCCGTCGGTGTTGGCCAAGGAGCTGCGCGACCAGCTTGGCGCCAAGCTGGTCGCCTACTTGGGCGGGGTCAGGGAGACGCGTGCGGTGCGGCAGTGGGCCGAGGGAACGCGAGAGGTGTCGGGGGGTGAGGATCTGCGCTGGCTCCGCGTGGCGTACCAGGTCGCCAGACTGCTGGCCGAACGGGACGCGCCAGCTGTCGTTCAGGCGTGGTTCCAGGGCCTGAACCCGACCCTGGCTGATCGTGTCCCGGCTCGGTTGCGGCGCGAGGGCGACCTCGACGACGTTGGCCCTCAGATTCTTGCCACAGCTCGTCAGTTCGCCGCTGTCGTGTGACCGTCGGCCCCGGCGCCGGCGCCGAAGCGCCATTCGCCGGCCAAGGCCGCGACGGCGTCACTCTCCATCACCAGCGGTGCACCCCAGCCCGCCGCTGCCCACGCCGGAAAGTCGATTTCCGTCGCGCCTGACCATTTGGCGTTGATCGCGGCCAACCGCCGGGACCGACGGTCCACAACCCCCGGCATCGCCATGCCGATGGAATCCACGGTCCGTCCGCCTACGAGCCCGTCAATCAGCTTGCGCGGCGCAGGCAACTTCGGCAGAGGTGCTGGCGTGATCCCCGGGCAGTCCACCCAGGTCAAAGGCTGGGCCGAGCGAGTACGGGCCTACCCTCTGTCCCATACCTAACGCATAATGGCCCTGGGGCAAACCGTGGACGCGTCATGCTGATTGCCACGTTCAGGTAGAGTTGCAGTACGAGCGCCCAGGGCATCTCGTGTGGGCGGACCAAGCGTTGCAGGCGCAGGTGCATCAATTGGCCGCCGAGCGGTCGCAGTCGTCGAGCGCGTCGGCTGGCGGCGGCCGGACCCACGCGACCCGGCGATCGGCGAGATGACCGCCGAAGCTAGCTATTCCAGTGCTGATTCGAGGAGGAATGAGATGGGCATGCGCTTCGCCGTCGTAGGCACCGGCTATTGGGCCCGCGAGACACATGCGACGGCACTGGCCGCGCACCCCGATGCCAACCTGGTCGGCGTGTGGGGACGCTCGTTCGCCCGCGCCGCCGAACTGGCCGAAGCCTTCGGAGCGCGGCCCTATGAACGCGTCGACGACATGTTTGCCGATGTCGATGCTGTGGCCTTCGCGGTACCACCGAATGTTCAGGCCGACCTCGCTGTCCGGGCCGCGATGCGTGGTTGCCATCTGCTACTGGACAAGCCGGTGGCCTTCACTACCGAGGCAGCCGATCGGATCGTCGAGGCCGTGGACGGTGCCGGTGTCCGTTCGCTGGTCTTCCTCACCAGTAGATTCACTGCGAATCAGGCCGACTGGTTGACCGACGTCCAGAAGGAGCCCGCCTGGAACTCCGGCTACGTCCGCCTATACGGCTCGATCTTCGAGTCCGGCAATCCCTTCGGTGAATCCGAGTGGCGCCGTTCACGCGGGGCCTTGTGGGACGTAGGCCCGCACGCCCTGTCCATCCTGGTTCCGGCGCTCGGACCGGTGACCCACGTCATCGCCGATCATGGTCTGGGCGACACGGTGACGATCGTTCTGCACCATCAATCTGGTGCCGCCAGCACCATGTCGCTCAGCCTGACCGCCCCGCCCGGCAGCCTCGGAAGCGCCTGGCAGCTGTTCGGAAAGCATCGCCAGACTTCCATGCCCGAAGCAACAACCACCCCGGTGGAAGCGATGGGCGCGTGTATCTCAACGTTGCTCGCAGAGCAACCTGGTCGGTGGCAACATCCTTGCGACGTGAGCTTCGGACGCGAGGTTGTGACCATCCTACAGGCGGCCGACGTGTTCCTACGGCGACCGCTCAAATACCGCGTCCAACCCGTCGGGTAGCGGCGCGACTTCGCTACCTGCTCTTTGCCAAGCGCGGCGAGGCTTCGGAGCTTTGGTTTCTCGGCCGCCCTGTATTCCACCGGCGGCGGCGTGGGGGGTGCCCGATGACGGCGTTAGGTGCAATACCGCTCAGTTAGGCTTACATCCGTGTAGTTTGGTGGCATGCCTCGTGCTGGGTGGGTGAAGCCGGTCTCGGATCGTCGGTTGTCCGATCTGGTGTCGGTCGGGGTGCTGACCCGGGTGTTCCCACCGGGTCTGGTCGATGAGGTGATCGAGGCCGCGGCCGCACCGAGCAGCGCCACCGGTCGTTGCCGGCACGGGTGATGGCCTACTTCGCGATCGGGATGGCGTTGTACTGCCGAGGGCTCTTATGAGGATGTGCTCCCCAGCTGAGCGACGGGCTGTCGTGGGCCTCGGGCTGGGAGAAGACCTTCACGTTGCCGTCGAAGTCGGCGATCTTCCGGGCGCGCGCCCGGCAGGGTAGCCGCCCTCCCTCCAAGGTGACCGGCCACCGTTTCGGGGACCTCGCCCACTCGCACAGAACGTCCGGTCACGCACGACCGTGAGCCGCGGGCGGCTCACCGGCAAGGGTGACGATAGGGTGGCGCGGATGACAATTCCGACGGCCTATTGCGGGGTGTAGGCTTGGGCGCACATTCACGGTCGCCGGTGCCGTCGCCGATAATGGGGGCGACTACCTGGGGGGCGCCATGCTCATCGCGACGTCTAACTCGGCTACAGGCTGGGCCGGCAAGACGATCACCTTCGACGACGGCGTGCTCACGCTCGAGGGTCACGGACTGGGTCATCAGGGCTGGCCGGCCTTCGGTTGGGGACGAGATCTCACCCGCACAGCGGCGGGCGCGCCCCGGACGTTCCGCGCGATGGGCCGACCCGCACAGCCCGCGCAGCGTCCGCACCGGGTCTTCACACGAAAGTCTTCACACGAAGCCGCACACCGTGCCTTCGCGACGCAGCCGTCGTAGGGTCGGGTGCTCGACCACGAGGGAGGTCCGCAGATGGAACATCGCCGGCTCGGACGGCTGGGGCACGAGAGCTCGGTGCTGATCTACGGCGCCGCCGCCCTCGCCGAGGTCGACCAGGACACCGCTGACCGGTCGATCCAGGAGGCCCTGGACGGCGGGATCAACCACTTCGACGTCGCCGCCAGCTACGGGGAGGCCGAGTTGCGTCTCGGGCCGTGGATGCCAGAGGTGCGCGACCGGATCTTCCTGGCCAGCAAGACGGGTGAGCGCGGGCGCGACGCGGCGTGGGCCCAGATCAACGCCTCGCTCGAGCGCCTGCAGACCGACCGTCTCGACCTGCTGCAGTTGCACGCCGTCGGTGACCTCGCCGAGCTCGACCGGGTCACCGGCTCCGGTGGAGCCCTCGAGGCCGCGGTGCGCGCGCAGGAGGAGGGGCTGGTCGCGGCCGTCGGTATCACCGGGCACGGGCCGCAGGCGCCGGCGACGCACCTGGAAGCCTTGCGGCGCTTCCCGTTCGCGACCGTCCTGACGCCACTCAACCAGACGCTCCTAAAGGACGAGGCGTTCCGAAGCGACTACGAGAGGCTGGTCGAGGAGGTCCGCCGGCAGGACGCCGGGTTGCTGACCATCAAGGCCGTGGCGCGACGCAACTGGCCGGACGTGGGCGCGGGCGAGTCGGCGTCCGGTCAGGCCTACGCGACCTGGTACGAGCCGTACGACGAGCAGGAGCGGATCCGCGCGGCGGTGTCGTGGGTGCTGGCGCACCCGGAGATCACCGGGCTCGCGACCGCAGGCGACGTGCGGCTGCTGGGCATGATCGTGCGCGCCGAGCGTGAGCGGATGCCGCTGGAGGACGCCGCGACCGCGCTGCAGACCGATGCCGACTACGCCTCGCCGTTCCTGCGCATGCCCGCCTGAACGGCGCCTCGGTGGTGGCGCACCCGCGTGCTCGCAGCCGCAGGAGTGCTCAGGTCCCCCAGCTCGAGGCCGAGGCCGCGTGCTCGTCGACCTGACCGGCCGCTGCGGCGAAGGCATCCCGCGCTGTGGCCAGCTGGGCGCGCATGGAGGGCTGCATGCCCGTCATGACCGTCTCGATCGCGGTCCGGCGGTGGATCATCACGGAGTCGACGAGCCGCTGACCAGATCGCGGGGTAGGTAGGAGTCAGGGTGAGCGGCACCGTGGCGCCCGCTGACTTGGGAGGAAAGGTCACCATCCGTGTCCAGAAGCGTGTGAACGGCAAGTGGGTCCCATGCTTCTCAGTGAAGCGTGCCATCAGTGCGACGGGCACCTACAGCTGGAAGTGGACGCCGAGACACCGCGGCCTGGATCGCGTGGCCGCCAGAATCCCGGCCACGGTAGCGCACGAAAGCGTTGACACGGGCTTCCAGCCCTTCCGGGGCTGGCAGACCTTCAACGTGTTCTAGGAGGCGATGCGGGAAGCCCCGCACGAGCACGATCGGCCTGCTCGCAGGCCCAGAGGACAGCGACCCGGACGCCCGGTGGCCGGGTCCGGGCCGCTCGCCCAACGCGGAGGCCCGCCGCCCGTGAGGGCAGCGGGCCTTTGCCGTGCCTCGGGTTGTCACAGAGATGGCGCTAGTGCCAGCCCCTGGCGGCCACGATGTTCGTCAGGCAATCGCCGCGGCGCACCGCGTCGGCGTCCCCTTCCCTGCCGACATCTTGCCAACATGCCTATGCGAAACAGTGGAGATGGTGGCACTGTATGAGGCTGTGTGGAGGCCAAACGGGCACCACAGGCACGGTCTGGGGCGACTCGTAATGATGGGGTCCTCGGTTCGATTCCGAGCGTCGGCTCCAGTCTCCCTCCGCATCCACGTATGCACTTCTCCCCGTCCACGGCCCGCGATTCGCCGCGACCTGCCTTTGCCACGGCGCGGCATGGTCACAACGCTCCCGGGAATTTGCGGCCCTGCCCGGTCGGGCCATATGGCCACCGGATCCCACCCACCAGGGCTGGCCACAGGCGGACGGCCCGGCAGACAGAGGAGAGACACATGGCCGACGAACCCGTCTTCATCTTCCCCGCCACGTACCACACGGAGGCCGACGCGCAACTCGACTACGCCGCCGTCAAGGAGCTGCACTCCGCCGGCGTGATCGGCACGTACGACGCCGCCGTCGTCACCAAGGACGCGGACGGCCAGGTGAATGTGCACAAGCGCGAGAAGCCGACGCAGCACGGCGCCTGGACAGGCGTAGCCGCAGGCGCCGTCCTCGGCATCCTCTTCCCGCCGGGGCTGCTCATCGACGTCGCCGTCGGCGGCCTCGCGGGCGGCGTCATCGGCCACTTCTGGAACGGCATGTCGCGCAAGGACGTCATGGAGCTCGGCGAGATGCTCGACGAGGGCACGGCGGCCCTGCTGATCGTCGGCAAGTCGAAGCTCGACAAGGCCCTCGAGAAGGCCGTCACCCATGCGATCAAGGTGGTCGAGAAGGAAGTCAAGGCCGACCAGAAGGAGCTCGACAAGGAGCTCGAGAAGGCTGAGAAGGAAGCTCAGTAAGAGAGCCCCTCGCCGCTCAGAGCAGTCGCTCGACGGCGCCGGCGACCACGCGGGCGACGATCGCATACCCGGCGGCCGTGAGGTGCACGGTGTCGCGGTAGTACGTCGCGTCGGTCTCGGCGCCGTCGGCTCCGATGGTCCTGTTCGCGCCGACGTCGGCCAGCGCGTCCGCGAACGACCTCCAGTGGGCACGCAAGTCCGCGTTGAGAGCGTTGCGGGCTTCGTAGAACGCCGCCGAGCGCCCGCGCGGCAGGACGGTGCAGATCACCACGCGGAAGCCGGCGCGCTGCCTCGCCTTGCAGTACGCGGCCAGATGGCGGTAGGCCTGCCGTGCGTCGTACGGCGGCGCGCTGCCCAGGATGAGGTCGTTGGTGCCTTCCCAGCACACGAGGATGTTGCGCCGCCGGGAGGCGGCGAACAGCGGATCGACCTCGGCGGCGGCGTCGGCCGCCATCATCTGCGTGGTCTGCCCACCGACGCCGAGGTTCTTCATGTCGAGGCCGGCCGGGAGCAGCGCCATGACCTGGGCCGGCATGCCGTCCTCGCGCGCTACCCCGGCGTCGTCGACCAGCGAGCAGCCGTCGAAGACGACGAGCCCGCGGCTGAGGTCCGGCTCTTCCGGCCGGACCTCAGCCGCGGGCCGTTCGGCGACCGAAGGAGCGCTGCGCTGATCGAGCACCACCGCGAGAACCACCGCCACGACGGCCACGGGCAGCAGGAGCAGCGCCGCCTTCTGCCACGCGCGTCTGACTCGCCACCAAGCCCTCCAGGACGTCATCGTGGAGTCCTATCGCCAGACCGCGGGTGAAACACTCCCCGCGAGACCGAAGATCAGCGCGGCCGCCGGCCGCCCTTCTCGATGCCCTTGCTCTCGGAGACGTACGGGATGAGGGCCATCTCGCGAGCGCGCTTGATGGCCGT
>Ga0209429_10001534_pt1 | contig 14197 bp, 13 predicted proteins | sample BarGraNGADG00212_3_FD_184493 | JGI IMG/M metagenome (GOLD analysis project Ga0209429, IMG submission 184493) | Arctic peat soil microbial communities from Barrow, Alaska - Barrow Graham LP Ref core NGADG0004-212 (SPAdes) (version 2) | ecosystem: Environmental > Terrestrial > Soil > Wetlands >... | reverse complement strand
TGCATGGCTACCCACAACATTGCAGCAACCAAACGCATGGGCTTCTTGGCTGAGCTACTTGATAAGAAAGGCTTAAAAAACTTCATAAAGTACGCTAAGGGGCAGATAAATGTAAAGTACAATGTATTTGACCCGGCAGGAACTGACAATGGAGAATTTGTAAATGACTGGCGGTTACGATTAAATATTAGTCGCAATGAAATTCTGGATATTTGTAACAAGCAATACTAATGATTTTACAAAAAGAAATAGTCACTATCGCTGCACAAAAAGGAGTAGTTAAAAGCACTATTGATAAAGATTGGGCATTAGGGCACTTCATTGATGCTATTTTTTCGATACCTGAACTTAGACAAAAGCTGATTTTAAAAGGAGGTACCTGTTTAAAAAAATGCTACATTCCGGATTATCGATTTTCAGAAGATCTCGACTTTACTTCAATTGATAAGGATTTAATACTTACCAGGAAACATTTGGATAACATCTCGGCCTTTTTAAAACAAAGGGTTGAGATGCCCACACATATCGAATCTTTGAAAGAGTTAAAATTTAAAGATAAGCTTACAGGATACGAAGCAATAATCAAATTCTGGGGTTCCGATCATCCGCGCAACGATTCTGCGCCTGCGCCACAACGCTGGCAAACCAAAGTAAAAATTGAAATAATTCTATATGAATTGATATTATTCCCTGTATCATACAGAGATGTGGTCCATTCTTATTCAGATAAACTTACAGAAAATGCCTTAATGGTACCTTGCTATAGCATTGAAGAAGTTCTGGCTGAAAAGATACGTTCATTAATCCAACGGTCTTATTCTGCCCCACGCGATTTTTACGATATCTGGTATCTTTCAAAACACTTTCCGGAATTAGAATATAAACCTATAGTTGATGCATTTCATAAGAAACTTGCATTTAAAGGACATTCATTTAGCGCAGTAGAACAATTGATAAACTCCGAAAACGACAAGCATCTTAAAGCAGCCTGGGAAAATAGTTTGGCACATCAGATAACAGAAGAATTGCCTGGTTTTGGAACTGTAAAAAATGAATTATTGGTACTTTTTAAAAAAATACTTTCTTAACTTGGATTAGTTCGGTATTTAAGAAAAAATCAATATTTATGCCAAAAATGCATTTTATGTTAAATGTTATGTGTTTTCTTGCATATAGTAATTTACACATTAACAATACGTTATATGTTTAAATAAATTCAAACAAATGGATCTTTCCTAAGTTAACTTGAACAGGGGAGGGGGTCAATTAATTTCTGAATATACTAGGTAAAACATATTCTGATAACATGCATTCAACTTGTCCCTATTTATCGGGATGCTTTTTGCCAATTTGCGACTTCCAGATAAGCAAGATTCACTAATAATAAGTTAGTATCCATAATAAGAGACCACTTAAGTCCGTTTTGAATATAAAATACTGCTACGACTTTACTATACATGAATAAGACTCTTGCATTAACCTGCTGTTTACTTTTAACAAATTTTTTATTGTTAGCACAAAAACACACAATTTTTGGAAACATCCTTGATATAGAAAATGGGGAACATCTTATTGGAGCCACAGTTTTGGCTGAAGACAAAAACGTAGGATCCTCCTCAAACAATTATGGATTTTATTCGCTTACACTTCCTGGCGGTCCATATAATATTTCATTTTCCTTTATTGGTTATAAAACAAATTCATATCACATAAATCTTTCCAGTGACACTACTCTTAATGTTGGGCTTAAATCTGAAATAACTACTCTTAATGAAGTGATTGTAGAAGCAAAAGAAAATAACATCGTTTTTAATAATCAGATGGGTAGTCATTCCTTAAATCTAAAGACAATTAAATTAGCACCGGCAGCCGTCGGGGAAGTTGATCTGATAAAAAACCTGCAATTACTTCCAGGAATTCAAACCGCAAATGAAGGCACCACAAATTTGTCTGTAAGAGGAGGGTCATTCGATCAAAACTTATTTTTACTTGATGATGCACCTATCTATAATCCATCACATGCGTTAGGTTTCTTCTCAACTTTTAATCCGGATGCGATCAGCAGCGTAAAAATCTATAAGACTGCATTTCCTGCCCAGTACGGAGGAAGACTATCATCAATAATTGATATCAGAATGAAGGAAGGGAACAATCAAAAACTAACCGGTAATGCTGGCATGGGATTAATTGCCAGCAGATTATCCCTTGAAGGCCCTATTAAAAAGGATCAGGCTTCTTTTATAATCAGCGGAAGATACAGTTATGCAGGATTAACTGCTAATTCTTTGGGATCATTGGGACAAATAATTGGGTTACACAGTCTACGTGATTTTGACAATCATAACGAGATAAACTTTTTTGATATAAATGCAAAAGTCAACTACAAAATAAAAAATAATCACTTCTACCTTTCAGCATACGCGGGAAGGGATCATTTCTTTTATTACTCAATAGATAAAAACAGTAGCATGGATTGGGGAAACCAGACGGGAACAGCTCGATGGAACCACGTATTCAACTCCAGAATTTTTTCAAACACAATGATTGTGTACAGCAAATATGATTATTCCTATATTCTCAAAGATGATGCAAGACATTTTAAATGGTCATCCAACCTGCAGGAAGTAGATCTTAAATCAGATTTTGACTATTTCATTAACCCTTCAAATCATCTCAAATTTGGGATTTCAATAGAAAACCATAAATACTTCCCTGGCAAAATAGAGCCACGCGATTCTACCTCATTGACCAAACCTTTTGAACTGGACCGACAAAAATCACTGGAAAGCGCCCTTTACATTTCAAACGAACAAAAAATCAGTGACAAAATTAGTCTTAGTTACGGATTAAGATATTCAATGTTTTTTTTGCTGGGAGAAAGCACAGTTTATTCTTATTCCCCTGAATTGGCAATTATTGATTCGACGCACTATGGAAACAATGAGTTAATCAAATATTATAACGGATTAGAACCCAGACTCGATTTAAGATATTTAATTGACAATAATAACTCTGTCAAGATATCATACACATATGTTAAACAATATCAGCACTTATTAAGTAATTCTTCAGTTGGTCTTCCCACCGACGTTTGGCTTCCTGTAAACAAATATATCAAGCCACAATATTCAAACCAGTATTCTATCGGATACTATAAATCCTTTTCAGATAATAAATATGAGGTTTCTACTGAGCTATATTTCAGGAGAATTGGTAATACAATAGACTATAAAGATAATTCTGACCTATTTTTAAATCCCCATGTCGAGATCCAGGTATTGAAGGGAAAGGGTCAGTCATATGGTGCTGAATTCTATATAGAAAAGAAATACGGCAAAATTACAGGTTGGATCAGTTATACTCTCTCCAAAACCACAAAGCAGATATATGGGATCAATAATAATAACCCGTATCCAGCGACCTATGACAAACGACATAATCTCTCGGTGGTATTGATTTACAAATTATCCAATGCGTGGGATATAGGCTCAACATTTAAATTTACTTCAGGAGGGTACATTACAATTCCTGAAGGCTCATTTGAGTATTATGGCGCATCATTTAATTATTATACAAGTAGGAACGGTTATAAGCTTCCACCATATCACAGGCTTGATGTTTCATTTACTTATAAAAACCCTAAAAAGCAATTAAAAAGCAGAAAGCCGGAGTGGAATTTCGGAGTATATAACCTCTACGGCCGTAAGAACATATTCTCTCTGTTTATCCGGCAGGATGATTATGCCCTTGACGTCTCGAGAGCATATAAAATGTATTTGTATGGCATAACACCTTATTTAACTTACAATTTCAGATTTTAGAATGAGAACACCAGTTGCCCTTCTTCTGCTGACACTACTATTTTCAGGCTGCGTCGAGGATTTTGACCTCAGCCGGGCTGAAACTGAACCGCGACTGGTTGTTGAAGGATTAATAACCAACAAGCGGGGCCCTTACTATATTCGACTAACTGAAAGTCATACAGGAAATTTTGTTATTCCTGACTACGGCATGAATGAACCATCTTTGCCTGTTAAGGATGCAGTGATTATTATTTCAGATAATGTAAATCAGGTCGATACACTGATCCCGGTTGATTTCAATATAAGGGAGTATACATGGGATATCCATTTGGGAATATATAAAATTGTTTATGATGCAAATCATAATGTTATTGATACCATCTTCCTGACAGACCCTATTGACTTCACTTATGACAGGGGATTTTATAAAACACAACATCTGATTGGGATACCGGGAAGGACATATTCACTGAAGGTCATCTCCAGCACCAAAGAATACATGGCCACTTCTTTTCTGCCACCTGTTCCTGAAATAGATTCAATAGGTTATACACAGGATAATAAGGTTAAAGAACCAGGAGAAGCTTGTACCCCATTGATCTACTTTAAGGAACCCCAGGGCGTTAGGAACTATTATTTAATTCAGCTTAACGACGAGGTCGGTTCCCGTACGTATTCAAACACTCTCTGGCAATTTTCTATTATTTCCGATGAATTTCTTCAGCCTTATGTTAACGGATTAAATATAAGTCAGGGTCAGACTCCGCGAAGCATTGAATATCCGATCTACTATCCGGGAGATTCTATATATGTCGCGTTATCCTCCCTTACAAAGAACGCTTTTGAATATTACAAAGCACTTATACAGCAATTTAAAAACGACGGAGGAGCATATCAACCTTCTCCCGGCTCTCCTCCAACCAACATGAGTAATGGAGCACTCGGATATTTCCGGGCTTCAGCTATGAGTGAAAAAAGAATAAAAATTCCTCGTCCTTTTTAATAAATACCCCTTTAAGAGTGACAAAATGAGACATGAAGACATGCCATTTGCAGCTAGCTCAGTTCCATCGCTAAACCCAATGCTGCAAACGAACCATCCAGCCCGTTCCTGTTTGTCTGACGAGAAAACCTATGCAAGCGAATTTAAGCTACTTATCAAATTTTCGGTACCAGGACTACTCTTGCTGCCGAGACAGAGCTAATAGGCCTGCCGGCCGACCGCTAGCTGTCATAGTTTTTGCAGAGCCACTTATAAAGTTTGCCGGGATGAGAAACTCACTTCCCTTCTATCGGGATTAGTTAACTTGACAAATTTAGTATGACGAGACAACCTCTGGACATTTACCGAGATTTATTACCTAGCCAAATTACGAATAATGATACACATATAGAATTGCTTAATACACTGATTTTTTATAACTTGCATATAAATCTTAAAATCTTAAATCATGAGACGATGAAAAAAACAGAAATACTTTTTGTAATGGCAATTACCCTGCTATTTGCCAGTTGCAATTCGGGGGGGTCAAACACTAACCCAAAAACTTATCAGGAGAAAATTATGTCAATTCAAGAAATTGAGCGTTCACAACCTACAAACTTTTTGACTGCAAGTGGAAACTATAATGAAAACTTTTGGGGTGATATATTAAAAGTTCATGGTGTAATTAAAAATTCTGCAACAGTTGCAACATATAAAGACGCTGTTGTTAGGGTAAAATATTACAGTAAAACAAAGACAGAATTAGGAAGTAAAGATTATACTATCTATGAAATTTTTCCGCCACATTCAGAAATAAAATTTGAATTAGAAATTAAAAATTATAAAGACGTGAATTCGCTTGGATGGGAAGTTATAAAAGCAATACCGACAGAATAATAAAATTGTTTATAATAACACTAAAGTCTAATTTTGATTGTATTAGTTAAAACTAATGTCCAGTAATTATGTTTCGTAGGAATACCATCTATATTTATACTGATGGATCATCACTTTCAAAACCAAGGCGAGGAGGGATAGGGATAAGATACGTTTACCTAGTTGATAATGATGAAGAATTCAGGATTGATTTAGAAGAATTCGGCTATGAATCTGCAACTAACAATCAGATGGAACTTAAAGCTGTGATTTTTGGATTAAAAAAACTTCATCAACAAAACATTCCAATAAAATATAATTTAATCGAAGTAAGAACGGATTCACAATATATCACTGGCAACTTAAATAATGCAAAATATTCCTGGTTAAGAAACCAATGGAAAAATATATTTGGAAGACCTATTGAGAATGCCATTCTATGGAAGGAGTTAATTAATCAGATTGGAAAAATGCACTGTAAGGTTGACTTGATCTGGATTAAAGGGCACAAAAAGGACAATGACAATAAAGCTGTGGATAAGTCAGCTAAGGTATCAGCAAAATCAATTTTAACTCCAGCGATCATTCCTGTAAAAGTGAGAAGGAAACTCTCTAATCAAAAGACGTTAAGAGGAAGCATTGAAATGAAAGGACAAAAAGTTAAAATTCACATAATTACTGAGGAATACATGAAATTACCAAAACGTAGTAAATATAGATGTGAAGTAATTTCAAAACGGAGTAAGTATTTTGGTTGTGTAGATCTTATATTTTCTGAACTTCATCACCTTAAAGCAGGGCATAATTATTTAGTAAAATTGAACACAGATGCGAATAATCCAAGGATTTTAAAAATGATTGAAGAAATTGATTAAGATTCACATAGAATCTTCACTATTTATCAGACAACAATATGTACGATACATTAAATTTGATTTTTGGTTTTGTAACCGCATACCAAATTTATGAAGTTACTTGGAACAAAACAAACATTTTTTGCTACTGGGAGAAAGTATGGTTTACAAAAATCATTTTTGCCAGGGAGCAAAAATGTTTAATCAATCATTCCGCCTTGGGCTTCCAGCGCCGGAATGGTAGTGACTAACACCACCAAAGTATTGGAAAAATTCTTCATCAATGTTTTTCCCCTTAAAGACTTCTTGAATTCACTTCAATCAATTGTTTAAAAGAGATTTATTGAAAAAAGTTCGCAACTAAAAAAAGTATTAACTTCGTTTTTATAAGGATAGAATTAAATCAACATGAATAAACGCACTGGGTTGCGCAATTATTGAATTGTTGCTGGCAAGCTTAAAAAAAGGACAGTGTTTAAAATTGATAAAGATAAATTAAAGGAGGCCATTGATAAAGCAAATTTACAAGGAGATTCAATCGAAAAAAAGATTGGGAAAATTCTTGTAGATTCGACCTTGTCAGAACATAAAAAGCTTGAATTATGTCAGGTTGGTAAATTTCTTACATTATTTGAAAGTCAGAACACTGAAATATTAGAGCAATGTGAGAGTCCAGATTTTATTATATCTGTAAATGATAGGAGAATAGGACTTGAACATGAATTGATTTTGAATGGACAAAATGTAAAACAAATTCAATCGATAAAAAATATTTTTAAGCTAGCCGCAAAAGTTTTTAAAGATAAATATCCGAATATAAAAGTATTGGCTAATTGTTGGTTGACAAAAGACAACTTCAATTTTAGACAAATTGATAAAAAAATAATAGTAAATCAAATTGTAGATTATATCTATGAATTGACTCAAAATTCGAATATTAATAAACCTGACTTTCTTGATGATGTTAAAATATCGAAACATTCCGGTGTCAGTTTTTCTTTCAATGCTGATATTTCAAATATTGGGTTCTTAGATAACTCAATTCTTTCAAAGGCAATTATGAAAAAAGAAGCATTAATTGAAAAATACATAATTAATAGCGGAATAAAAGAACAATGGTTGTTTCTAGTAATTGGACAAGTTTCACCAGATTCATATGGATTAGATGAGTTGGATTTTAAGATTACTGATTCAAGATTCGAAAGGATTTATTTATTTGAGGACTTTAAATCAAAAAAATACAGACTAAAATAAAGCCAACCGGTAACAAAAACTATATGGTAATAGAGGTTACGATGGTATGCTATCCATCGGTTCGCCGCATAAACACTCGTGGTACGAGGACAGGACACAGACATCAACTCTGCTACTGTATGTAGTTTCAATCATAATAGCCAATGATAGAAGACCCCGAAACAGGCAATCTGCCAGGAAAGAAACATTATCTTTACCATACAAGATTTAACAACGAATAAATGACCCTGGAACAATACCTTGACAATATAAACAAACGATATAGACTTGGTAATGCAACCGAGCATACTTTTCGTGGCGACTTGCAACAACTCATTGAAAGTTTAGTGCCTGATATTAGAGCTACCAACGAACCCAAAAGACAATTGTGTGGAGCTCCCGACTATATCCTTACCAAAAAAGATATTCCCATTGGTTTTATTGAAGCTAAAGACATTGGCGATAATGACCTTGAAGGTGCAAAGAAAACCGGAAACAAGGAACAGTTCGACCGTTATAAAGCTTCATTAAACAACTTACTATTTACTGATTATTTAGACTTTCACCTTTACCTTGACGGTCAATTTATTACCAAAATTGCCATAGCCGAAATACAAAATGGGGCTATTGTTCCCTTACCACATAACTTTGCAACCTTTACCAATTTAATAAAAGACTTTTGCATCCATATTGGGCAAACCATAAAAAGCTCAAAAAAACTGGCTGAAATGATGGCTGGAAAAGCCCGCCTTCTTTCTGATGTAATTGAGAAAGCAGTAACCAGTGATGAAACTCATAATGAGGATAGCACACTTAAAGACCAAATGAATGCGTTTAAAGAAATCCTTATTCACGATATTACACCTAAAGGATTTGCCGATGTATATGCACAAACCATTGCTTATGGAATGTTTGCTGCAAGATTGCATGACACAACTATAGATACTTTTAGTCGTCAGGAAGCTGCTGAACTTATACCCAAGTCAAACCCTTTTTTACGCAAACTCTTTAGCTACATAGCGGGACCCGATATTGACGACCGTATTAAATGGATAGTTGATAGTTTGGTAGAAATATTTTTGGCTTGTAACGTAGAGGAAATTTTAAAGAACTATGGAAAGCAAACAAAAATGGAAGACCCCATCATCCATTTTTACGAAACCTTTTTAAGTGAGTACGACCCTAAATTACGTAAAGCACGTGGCGTTTGGTACACACCACATCCAGTTGTAAATTTTATTGTTCGTGCCGTTGACGATATTTTGAAAACCGAATTTGGTTTAGCTCAAGGCTTGGCCGACAATAGCAAAACCAAAATAAAAGTAAACCTGCAAGGCAAACAAGTAGAGCAAGAAGTGCACAGAGTACAAATACTTGACCCGGCAACAGGCACGGCAACCTTTTTAGCTGAGATCATCAAGTTGACATACAGCAAATTCAAAGGACAGGAAGGTATTTGGAGTGATTACGTTGAGAAGCATCTTGTCCCCCGGTTAAATGGATTTGAGATCCTGATGGCTTCGTATGCCATGGCTCACCTTAAACTGGATTTGCTATTAACCGAAACCGGCTACAAACCAACCAAAGGCCAACGTTTTAGAGTTTACCTCACCAACAGTTTAGAAGAAAGCCATCCCGATACAGGAACACTCTTTGCCAATTGGTTAAGCACAGAAGCCAACGAAGCCAACCATATTAAAAGAGACACGCCGGTTATGGTGGTAACGGGAAATCCGCCGTATAGTGGCGAAAGCACCAATAAAGGCGAATGGATTATGAAGCTGATGGAAGATTATAAAAAAGAGCCGGGGGGGAAAGAAAAATTAAGAGAGAAAAACTCAAAATGGATTAATGATGATTATGTAAAATTCTTACGTTATGGGCAACATTTTATTGAAAAAAACGGTAGCGGTATTTTAGCATTTATCAACCCACATGGATATTTAGACAATCCTACTTTTAGAGGAATGCGGTGGAACTTGCTTAAAACGTATGATAAAATATATACTATTGATTTGCACGGAAATAGCAAGAAGAAAGAAACGACACCCGATGGATCTAAGGACGAAAACGTGTTCGACATCATGCAAGGCGTTTCAATAAATCTATTTATCAAGACAGGCAAGAAAAAAATCAATGAATTAGGGAAAGTGTTTCATTTTGATTTGTTTGGTGAAAGAGAATATAAATATGACTTCCTTGCTGAAAACTCTCTAGGAACAATTGAATATAAAGAACTTCCTAATATTGCTCCAAATTACTTCTTTGTCAGTAAAGATTTTGAAGAACAGAAAGTATACAATAAAGGGTTTTCTGTTTCTGAATTATTTAAATTGAATAATGTAGGAATTGTTACAGCTAGAGATGGTTTTACTATTCATAATACACAGGATAATGTACGAAAAACCATTGAAGAATTCTTAAGCTTAGATGATGAAACAGCAAGAAAAAGATTTGACTTAGGAAAAGATGTAAGAGATTGGCAAGTAAATTATGCAAGAACTGATTTGCAAAAGTATTTCCCCCAAAAAGGCACTTTTTGCAAAGTTTCATATCGACCATTTGACGATAGATGGACTTTTTATACAGGAAAATCTAAAGGGTTTCATTGTTATCCAAGAACAGAAGTAATGCAACATTTTTTAAAAGGAGAAAATATTGGATTAAGTTTATGTAAACAATTTAAAACTGGAGATAACTATGTTCATGTTTTAATTTCAAATAAGATTATTGAAAGCTCTTATGTCTCTAATAGAACAAGTGAAATAACTTCTATATTACCTCTCTATCTCTATCCCGAAACCAACGGTCAACAAACCATAGAGCAAACAGCAAAAAGAAAACCAAACCTAAAACAAGAAATCGTTAACCAAATAGCAAAGAAATTAAGTCTAACCTTTACCAACGAAAAGGAAACAACCGCAGGCACTTTCGCCCCGATTGATATTCTTGATTACATCTATGCTGTTTTGCACAGCCCTACTTATAGAGAGAAATACAAAGAGTTTTTAAAAATAGATTTTCCAAGAGTACCATATCCAAAAGATAAAAACACGTTTTGGCAATTGGTAAAAATGGGTGGAGAAATAAGGCAGATTCACTTATTAGAAAGTCCGGTTGTGGAAAACTTTATTACCCAATACTCCATTGATGGAGATAATGTAGTTAGCAAAATTAAATATCAAGACGGTAAGGTTTACATCAACGAATCGCAGTATTTCGCAAACGTACCCGAAGTATCCTGGAACTTTTACATAGGTGGTTACCAACCTGCCCAGAAATGGCTCAAAGACCGCAAAGGAAGAAAGTTAGAATTTGATGATATTTTGCACTATCAAAAAATAATCGTTGCATTATCGGAAACGGATAGATTGATGAAGGAGATTGATAAAATTGAATTCGAGTAATTGCGAACATTGATATAATAAAGATTGTGGAGGGGAAGGCAGATCAAATGCTAGAATTCATCAAATGAAGAATAAAGTCGTCAAAGATGCAAGTATTTATTAAATTTGATATCAAGTTCTAGTAAACGGCCTTATGAGAGAAAAAATTTGGTATGAAATGGTCCATATTAAGCACGGTGATTCTTATTTGGCTCATTATCTATTCAGACAGAAGTCAAATAAAAAGTGGTTTAAAATTTTAATCTTAGTTTTTTCAACAGGCGGCGTTTTTGGCTGGAAAATATGGGAAGGTGTTCCAATTATTGCATGTGCCCTAATTGCAGTCTTTCAAATTTTTAACCTTATAGAAAATCAAATTATAATAAGTGATAAAGAAATTGAAAAGATAAGTGAACTTCGCAACAAATATGTTTTATATTTCAACAAGCTTGAAAAACTCTGGTCTGATTTCGATGCAGAACGATTTGACGAAAAAGAAGCTACTGAACAATTTTATATTCTTAGGAAAGATGGTGCTGACATAGAAGCGCTTGACAATGAACTTGATATTCGAACTATTAAAAAACTGTGTGGCAAAGCTGATCTAGAATCAAGAAACTATATTTCACAATATCATTCTTAATAATTAAAATTATGACTAAAGAAACACCAAAACCAAAACCGAGAACGAAAGGGACAATTTCGACTCATCAAGTAGCAGGTGACAAGGTTAAAGGACATGTTCCAAGAATGCAAAACCCCCCACCTCCTCCTCCAAAGAAGAACAAATAGCCTAATAGGGGTGTCGCTGCAAAAGCCGTGCTTATTGACCATAATTCGCCGGGAAGGTTACAATTTTCATGCATAGCTAAACAACAAATACTTAACTCAGGCTCTAGGTGTTCAATATTGTCCGGACAACCATGGTCAAGCTCTCTAGTTTTTCCAGGGGATATCTAAAATCTTTAAATTTTCTTTACGCCAATAAATTATAAAGTTGTAGCATCCTGTAGCCCTATTCAGCTAATTCTGATACGGCTTTTAAATATTGTGTATCTTTGGGTTAAACTTAAAATTTCATATTATGAAAAACAATTTTATTGAAGTAACCCACGGAAATGAAAAGGTATTAATCAACCTGCTTAATGTCGCAAAAGTTATACCAAGTAAGGACAGGACTTTAATTATTTTCAATTTCTCTAAAAAGGAGGACGTCTATATGGTTACAGCAGATGAACCTTACCAAACAATCAAAAAAATGATTGATGCACAACAATAAACTTATACTGCAAAAACCGGTCTTATTGACCACATTTCGTCGGGGAGGATACAATTTACATACATAGCCAAACAACAAATTATTAAGTCTGGTTTTTGAGAGTCAAGATTGTTCAGCTAATTTTAGTCAAGCCCTCAGGTTTATTCATTTAAAAGGTAATCTCCCAAAAAGGAGAGGCTAATTGACTGTTGATAAATAATTGCAAAATGTTAACTATACTTAACATATTATTATTATCTTTGTAGTTGTAATGATAAAGAAAATGAACCTTTTTAAATTACTATTTACAAAGAAATCAATCATTAACAAGTATTTACCACAAGATAAAATACTTGCTGAAGACATTATATCATTACGCAATTATTTACCCAAAAACACCACCCCGCTTGCTCAAATCCTTAAAAAGGATATAAATCAGATTTTCGAAAACGAAATCTTTAATTCTGATATTCTTTATCAGGATCTTTACAAATTATTTACATCTTCTGCTTTTGATAGCGTTTTCAAGAAAATCCGCGAGGCGGGAGGAAACAAAGAGCAAACTGATATTAATAGCTTTTTTGAACAGCTGGGAAATCTTAGTCAAGAAGATTTTTTCCTTGCGGAATCAGCATCATTTACATACCAGGAATATTATGAAGCAATTAGCACATTAATTGCTCAGCGGGAATTAATTAAAGATCACTTGAAACTTAAGATACTATTTAGGTATTTTAAGAATGCAATAAAAAATAACGTATCCGAAAAACAGTCTAAATTAAGTTCAATATTCCCCATTAATTTGAGCCTTAGAGAATACTTTGACAATATTTATAATATTAAGAAAGTTTGTTTTGATGCTTTTACAATCAAAATGAACGATTTTTTTATTCTTAATATTAATTCAAATGGAGATACAAGACAAAACAAGCATATTGTGTTTACTTCTCAAGGCTAAGGCACACGAGCCCTTCTATAACTTAAATAAACATGAGATCAATTTTTCTATTAAAGTTGTTAAAAATAGCATAAACGAAGAATCAAATAATCCAAAGCATAAAAAGGGGAAATTCAATTTAAAAGAATTAAGTGACTATGCTGTTTCAATTATAAAGTTGATCACTGCCTTTTTAAATACCTCATAAAATTATGAATCTAGGAAAAACCGTACGAATGTTAAGAAGAAAAAAAGGACTAAGTCAGCAAGAACTCGCTGATAAGGCAAGCATTTCGCGTACGTACCTTTCGCAAATTGAAAGTGGGGCATGTAATCCAACAATCGACTTACTTGAAAATATTGGGAAGGAACTATGTATTCCCTTCCCAATAATTTCATTTTTGTCTCTGGATATAAAAACTATTCCTGAAAGCCGAAGGGAGGATTTTCTAACAATCGAGCCAACAATAATGAAGATGATTGATGACTTTTTGTTTATAGAATCTGAGTGTCAATCAAAGTAACTTATATAGTATTTTAAGCAAGTTATTCACCTCATTTGGCAATGAAGTTTATAATTTACATACACAGCTAAACAACAAGTACTTAACTCCGTCTTCTGGTGGTCAATATTGTCGAGCCAACTATGGTCATGGCAGCTGGTTCTTCACATAAATTACAAGAAAAAATTATTATGGTAGAAAATTAATTCTACCATAATAACACACTCTTTAGTTGTTGTTAATTTAAAAATGAAAGGTTAACGAATCTACGCTTTGCCAAGCATCCTAAACATCCCGGTTCCGCAAGTTGGACACTTACCCTTCATTGCTTTTCTGCCATTTTTCATTGTAACTTCAACAGA
>Ga0209429_10001530_pt1 | contig 14214 bp, 12 predicted proteins | sample BarGraNGADG00212_3_FD_184493 | JGI IMG/M metagenome (GOLD analysis project Ga0209429, IMG submission 184493) | Arctic peat soil microbial communities from Barrow, Alaska - Barrow Graham LP Ref core NGADG0004-212 (SPAdes) (version 2) | ecosystem: Environmental > Terrestrial > Soil > Wetlands >... | reverse complement strand
TCCGGCCAACAAATCGCTTCTGGAAGGCTGGGCAAAAGAAGATGCCCGTTACGCCATAGCATTGGCCACCGAAACTCAACTGGGCATGACTATCAATGCCCGTAATCTTGAACTAATGCTCAGAAGGCTTGCCGCCCTGCCACTGGCGGAAGCACAGGAGTACAGCAGAAAACTTTACGCGGCAACAAAAGATATTGCGCCTTCTTTGATCCGGTACACCCAGGCGACTCAGTATGACTGCGTCACCAGACAAAATTTACAAAAGCACACAGAAAAGCTTGCGCAAAAACATTCACCTATGCAGGAAACACCAGATAAATTATCTGATGTTCAACTGGCTTTTGCCACGCCGGATGCTGATCTCCAAGTTGCCGTCACACTGCTTTTTTCATCTTCTGGTTTTAATTACGATCAATGTTTAACGCAGGCCAGGGAAATGAGCGCGCGCGATAAAACGAGCTTGTTTAAGAGTGCCTTTGCCAACATTAAGCCCTATGATGCGGTCTTGCGGGAACTGGAAAATGTGGATTTGCAATTTGAGCTGATCATGAGTGCCAGCTGCTTTGCGCAGCTCAAGCGCCACCGCATGGCGACAATTATTTCTCAGGATTATGATCCGTTTCTGGGTGTGACACTTCCTGCGGCGGTGCGCGCGATCGGCAGACAAAAAGAGTTTATGGAAGTGATTAAAAAGACAAACGACGCGTATAAACAGATAAAACAAAAACAGCCGCTGGCAGCAACGTACGTTCTGACGAATGCTCACCGCAAGAGAGTGTTAATGAAACTAAATGCCCGGGAATTGTATCATCTGGCGCGCCTCAGAACTGACGAGCATGCCCAATGGGACATTCGCGAGCTTTCAGAGAAAATGCTCAAGCAGGCGCGAAAAGTTATGCCTCTGACGCTGATGATGGCTTGCGGCAAAGATGGTTTTGATAAGCTCTATAAAAGTATCTTTTCGTCTAATGCTTAACCAAATTACCCCCAAAATTGTGATTACATGATTGATAAAAAGCAACTTTATATTCTCCTTCTTGCCGCCACTACAAGCGCGTTTCTGACACCTTTTATGGGATCGGCAGTCAACGTTGCCCTGCCTGTTATTGCTAATGAATTATCCATGACGGCATTGGCTCTTAGTTGGGTAGCTACCGCTTTCCTTTTGGCCGCGGCGATAACACTTGTGCCATTGGGGCGGCTGGCCGATATTTATGGCCGGAAAAGAATATTTCTCTATGGCGCGGTAATTTTCACCGCGGCCTCCCTTCTTTGCATCTGGTCTCCTACACAAACTTTCTTAATTGTAATGCGCGCAATTCAGGGCATTGGCGGCGCGATGATCTTCAGTACCGGGACGGCAATGCTGGTTTCCGCTTATCCGGCAGGCGACCGGGGTAGAATACTGGGAATTAACATCGCCGCCGTTTACATCGGCCTGACAGTTGGTCCGTTCATCGGCGGTTTGCTCACGGAGCATTTGGGCTGGAGATACATTTTTGTTTTTACGGCTATTTTGGGAGCCATTGTTATTGTGCTTACCGCGGGTATGGTTAAAGAAGAATGGGTGGGAGCCAAAGGTGAAGGATTTGACCTTGCCGGGTCCTTGCTTTATGCAGTGGCACTTTTTGCCATCATGTACGGTTTTTCTTTACTTCCCTCCTGGATGGCTGTTTTACTGATTGCTGTCGGACTGATCTGTTTCATCTTCTTCGTTTTTCGGCAGCTGAAAATACCATTCCCTTTATTAAATATCCGCTTATTTTTAGATAATAAGGTATTCGCCTTTTCCAATCTTGCGGCACTGATCAATTATTGCGCTACATTTGCAGTGACCTTTTTGCTCAGCCTTTATTTGCAGCACATCAAAATACTCACACCATCTCAGACAGGCGTGGTTCTTATTGCCGAGCCGGTTGTGCAGGCGCTCTTCTCACCGCTTGCAGGAAGGCTTTCCGACCGTTATGAACCACGGATAATTTCATCCATCGGCATGGCGCTGAATGTTGTCGGCCTAATTCCATTGATCTTTATCCATAATAATACGAGCATCCTCTATATTGTGATTTGTTTGATAATACTGGGGATTGGCTTTGCGCTTTTTTCTTCGCCTAATGTTAATGCTACAATGAGTTCGGTGGAAAATAAATTTTATGGCATAGCTTCGGCGACTCTGAGTACCATGAGGCTGGTCGGGCAGATGTTCAGCATGGGTATTACAATGCTGGTCTTTGCCGTAATCATCGGAAACCATACTATATCAAAAGCTAACAATCCGCTTCTTCTGCAGAGCACTCAAATTATTTTTATTATTCTGGCCGTTATTTGTGCCGCAGGTATTTTTGCATCGCTGGCGCGGGGTAAGGTTCATCAAAAGTAATTTGTAAGGGCGGAATTCAATCATTCAGTCCCTACAATATGGTAAAAAGGCAATCTCGCATGAAAAATAATATTATCAGTTTTATTATCGGGTTTGCCGCCGGTTTTTTTGGCGGTCTTGTTGGACTTGGTGGTGGCTTGATTATGATTCCTTTGATGGTGGGCATTCTCAAACTCGGCCAGCACCAGGCGCATGGAACGAGCCTGGTTGCCCTTGTCTTTACCGGACTGAGCGGCGCAATTAGCTATGCGCTCAATGGTTCCATCGATCTCACCGCCGCGATATGTATGGCGGTAACAGCCATGCTCACCTCCCGCGCCGGTGCTCGCTACTGCCATGTGCTTCCCGAATGGAAATTGAAAAAATATTTTGGAGCGTTCTTGATTTTTTGCGCCTTTCTTTTAATTTTAAAACCGTTTATCGGCAAATCTACCGCAGCCGTGCCGCTTTATTTTCAAATAGGAGTGTTTTTAATAACGGGTGCCTTTACCGGCTTTCTTTCCGGCATGATGGGAGTCGGCGGCGGAACGATCATGGTTCCGGCCATGGTGCTGCTTACCGGTTTCAGCCAGCATTTAGCTCAGGGAACATCACTTTTAGTTATGGTTCCGGCCGGAAGCGTTGGTGCATTCACGCACTGGAAAATGGGCAACGTAGCAACAGGAATTCTTTTCGGACTTGTGCCGGGAATTATATTAGGCGCTTATCTGGGCGGACATATTGCCCACTTTATTCCGGATACACCGCTTCGCCTGGCGTTTATCGCTGCTATAATTTTTATGGGTATCAGGTATGTTCGTTCATCAGCACCAAAGGATGTTTCAGTTGCTTAATATTGCTGCGGCAATAAAATATATCAACTGCCTCATTCCCGCCCGACACAGTCTTAAGTAGTGGGGTCAGCGTAGGTGTAGTGTCTTGATGTGGAAGTTGTCAATAATTAAACGTTCCTACTTGCTATTTGAAAGTAAAAAGGGAGAGCAGCGGCTCTCCCTTTTTTGTAAGACTTGAGTAAAATTACTGCTTACTACTACTCATTCATGGCGTATTCGCCGTTCAAAACGGCAACATACTTCTCCCATATCTTGTTGTACTGCTCGGGATTTGCGACTGCCTTAATGAGCATGATCTTCGCGCAGTATGCCCGTTGCTCGTCCTTGGTAGTGTGGTTGCCGTAAATCTGCAGGGCAAAGTGAGCAAAGTCCCGCACCATAAAGTCGAAGATCTGGTTGAGGATATCTGCATCAAGTCCATCGAACTTAGTCTGCTCGAGGATGAGCTGGCCATAGACTACGATGGAGAACATCTCACCCACCGGCAGGGAGAAGGTGGGGTCCATGTCCTGCACCTTGTCCGGTCCGGCCTTCTCTAGCATCTCCTTGAAGATCTCGATCTGCTTGATGAAGGTGGCCACGTTGGGCAGGCCTTTGTTGGCCTCGAAGACCGGCTTGTAGTCGTGGAACTGGACCTTGCCCAGCCCCTTGGTGGGGCCCTGGTTGAACAGGAACAGGTCATCCTTGAGCGAGAAGTCTGGTGCCGCAGGGGCATACGTAGCCGGGCTAAAGAAGTAGTTCTTGATGAACTTGCGAATGAGCTGCACGTTCACATGTACCGTGCCCTCGAGCTTGGACGGGCCGCGCACATCGGCAGCGGCCATGTGGAAAATGGTGTCCTTCTCGAAGCCCTTGGCAGCGATCACGTCCCAGAGTAGATTGACCACTTCTTCGGATTGCAGGGTTACCTTCATCTTGCTTGTGGGGTTATACAGCAGGTAGCGGCGGTCATTTTCGCCTGCGCCCCGGAAGTAGTCGGTGGCGCGGCGCTGATAGATCTTCATTCCTAACAGCCTAAGCCAGGCATCCATGAAGTTCTTGCGCACATGCGGCATGTCCGTTACCTTCACGCCATAGAGGATGCGGTTGGAAGCGTGCGTAATGGCCTCATAGAAACAGTGTTCGGCAATACCGATGGAGGCCGGACCGATGTTGAACTTGCCGATGTTGACGGTGTTCAGAGCGGAATCCCAGGCATGGGGACCTCGGGAGAGGATATCGTCATCGGTGATGGGGTAGTCGTGCAGAGCGAAGTTGGCTACGTACTCCTGGTGGGAGATAACGTTTTTCTTCAGTTCAAAGGCCTTGTTGCGGTAGTTGGTAACAAAGAAGGTGTAGTCATCCGTGCCGTCCTTGACTTTGCCCAGGGTGGAGACCATCTCGGCCTCATTGCCATTGCCGATGTAGTACTTCTCTCCGTTGGCCACGTATGCGCCTGCGCCTTTCGGGGTGAGTGTTGCTTCCACAGAGTAGATGTCCGCGCCGTGAGTTCTCTCGGAGAGGCCGAACGCAAAGATCGCCCCTTCTTTGAGTAGTTTGGCTGCCTTCTTTTTTGCCGTTTCATTCGGGCTCATCCAGATGGGGCCCAGTCCCAGGATGGTCACCTGAAAGCAGTACCAGTAGCCCAGGCCGTAAAAGGCCAGAATCTCTGAGTATTCGCTGTTGCGCGCCGTATCCCAGCGGGCATCAGGGTCGCCCCCGGCATACTGTTTGGGGGTGAGCAGCTTGGCAAAGATCTTCTCCTTGCCGATGAAATCGACAAACTCACGATACCAGACCTTCTTGTTGTAATCGTCAAGAAGTCGAGTCTTACCCATCTTCTCAAAGAAGGCGATGGTCTTGTTCATAATGACCTTTGATCCTTCGTCGGCCATAAGGCTCTTGTACTTCTTAGGCTGGATTAACAAATTCATATAATTCTCCTTTTTTAGAGTATTTTCAGAAATATTCTCTTATGTGCGTCACGCTTGATGTTTATATCCAAGTCTCTAACTTGTTACTTTCATACACGAACATGCTCTAAAAAAAAAGGGTTTTGTGGCACATGTAATTATTCCATTGACATCGAAGATCGTTCTTCTCATACCCCTTCCATCAGAGGTAATGTTTTATCAATTCAAATATTGAGAGAATAGACCTTGACTTTTATATTTTCCCCCTATATTGATAACATCAATTGATGTAATCATAATATGGAATAAAACAATGAGAACAGCCCTCGAAAAGGCCCGCAAAGACCCTGAATCGATGAAGGCAAGAATCCTTGCCGCTGCCCGCGGTGTGTTCGGTGAATACGGTTTCCACGGTACGACAACCCGGATGATCGCCAAGAAGGTGGGAATCGACATCTCCACACTGCACTACCACTGGGGTGACAAGAAGGACCTCTTTGAGGCCGTTATCCTCGACATGAACCGCGACTTGGGGCGCGAGCTTAGCGAGGTGGAGAAAAGTATCCATGGTCGCCCCCTGGGGGAACGTATGAAAATCTCCATCGATATGACGACGGACTACCTGTTTGCCCATCCCGAGATATCGAATCTCGTGCTCCATCGGTATTTCAGCAAGACAAGGCACGGGATGATCATTGATTTCAAAGTCCCGGAGTACACCGGCGACATCGCCCGCTCCATGGGTCTGACAACGGACGCAAAAAAAACACCGCCCAGGGGCATGCTGGAGGTCCTGACAGTCATGAACGGCATCCATAATTTCGTCTCCGGAGAAAACTTCTTCCGCCCCATGGTCAAACTCGACCGTGAAGAGTACATTGACATGGTCAAGGAGACCCTTCAGTTCGTCTTGATCCCGGGTTTCACGATCAGAGAAGGGAAGGAAAGGCAGAAGGTTTGAAGAAATCCCTAGAATCGGCGGTTCAATGGAACGATCACAACATTCCCCTCCCAGGACTCTGGTGGAGTAATTTCATGTAATAGGAAAACGCTTACGTGGGTTCTTTTCTAAGCGTACAGGGTGGAGATGGCAAAGGTACTTTCAATTGTTCAGAGACATTCTTAAAAAAGGAGGAATTGGTCCATGAATATCATCACCTACACAGCGGAGCATAATATCTTTCGGGATAGCCTCCGGAAATTTCTCGACAAAGAAATCGTTCCCCATGTTGAAGAGTGGGAGGAGGCAGGCATCGTTCCCAGAAGCGCCTGGAAGAAGATGGGCGAACAGGGATTTTTATGTACGGATGTTCCCGAGGAATACGGCGGTGCCGGCGGCGACTTTCTCTATTCCGTCATCGTCTGTGAAGAACTCGTCAAAAGCAACTTCTCGGGACTTGCCGCATCACTGCACAGTGACGTCTGTGTCCCTTATATTTCATCGTTTGCCTCAGAGGAACAAAAGCGCAAATATCTGCCCGGCTGTGTTTCCGGTGACATCATTACAGCGGTTGCCATGACGGAGCCGAACGCCGGCAGCGATTTGGCGGCAATGAAAACAACGGCCGCAGAAGACGGCGATTATATTGTTCTCAATGGGCAGAAGACTTTCATCAGCAATGGCATCAACTGCGATCTGGCCATCGTTGCCGCGCGTGACCCTGCTGTGCAGCAGCAACATCAGGCCGTTGACCTTTACATTGTCGAGGCCGGCACACCCGGCTTTGAAAAAGGAAAACAGATTAAAAAAATCGGCTGGCACAGCCAGGACACGGCAGAACTTTATTTTACCGATTGCCGGATTCCGAAGGAAAACCGTTTGGGTGATAAGGGAAGCGGATTTATCAAGCTCATGATGAAGCTCCAGCAGGAACGTCTTGTCTGCTCAATCGGAGCGGTGATAGCCGCAGAGTTCATGCTGGATTTTACCATCAAGTATTGCCGGGAGCGCAACGCTTTCGGACGTCCCATCTCCAAGTTTCAGAATGTCCAGTTCGAAATTGTCGAGATGGCTACTGAAACCAAACTGGGGCGTACTTTTATTGACAAACTAATCATGGATCATATCGAAGGTAAAAACGTCGTTATCGAGGTCGCCATGGCGAAATACTGGACTACGGACATGGCCTTCCGTGTCGCCGACCGGTGCCTCCAGCTTCACGGTGGATACGGATATTGCGAGGAGTACCCCATAGCCCGCGCCTGGCGGGACATCCGCGTGACGCGGATTTTTGCCGGAACAAATGAAATCATGAAGGGAATCGCGGCAAGGTTTATGGGGCTATAGGCATAACCATTATCAGAGCTATAGGCACTGAAAACTATTTAGTGCAGGGAGGTTTACACCATGATGGATTATCCTTTGTTGTTGACCAATTTTATGCAGCACGCGGCCAAGTATTTTCCGACCAAGGAGATTGTCTCCGTTTACGCGACCGGCACTTTCCGCTATACTTATGCCGACTGGTACAAGCGCACAAGCCAACTGGCGGGAGCCCTGCGCTCCCTTGGTATCAAAAAGGGTGACCGGGTTGCCTCATTTTCTCTGAACAACCATCGCCATATGGAACTTTACTTTGGCGTTCCCTGTATGGGTGCTGTTTTGCACACGCTCAACATCCGTCTTTCTGCCGAACATCTGGTTTATATCATTAATCACGCCGAAGATCGCATCCTCTTTATTGACGAAGATGTTTACTTCCTCATTGAACCATTTAAAGATCAACTCAAGACAGTCGAGAAATATGTCATCATGTCCCAATCCGGCGTAATGCCGACGACCACACTCTCCCCTGTTGTCCTGTATGACGATCTGATTAAAGATTTCCCAGAGACCTATGATTTTCCGGTGGACCGCGATGAAAACGAACCCTGCCTCATTTGCTACACCTCGGCAACAACGGGCGATCCCAAAGGGGTTGTTTACAGCCATCGAGGTTTGGTGATCCACTCTTTTTCCACAGGCGTCGCCCTGGGCGTTCAGGAAAAAGACTGTGCCCTGCATATCGTTCCCATGTTTCATGCCAACGCCTGGGGAGCCCCCTTTGTCTGCACCATGTGCGGAATGAAACAGGTGCTGCCGGGGCGGCAAATTCTGGACATGGCGGCGCTGTGCCGGATTATCGCCGAGGAGAAGGTATCCTTTTCCTGCGGTGTGCCGACTATCTGGGTAATGCTGCACAGTTACCTGGAAAACGGCGGCGCGCATGACTTTTCTTCCATCCGTTATTTATTTTCCGGTGGCTCGGCCATGCCCCGGCATCTCATTGAATCATATGAAAAGAAATACGGAATAATGATGGCACAGGGTTACGGCGCTACGGAAACATCGCCGGTTGTTACCTTGTCCATTCCCAAAAGCTATATGGAAACACTGAGTGTTGATGCACAGATTGACATTCGGGCCACAGCGGGAATGCCCATCCCGGGGCTTGATGTAAAACTTATCAACACGGAAACGGGCAAAGAGGCGCGTATGGATGGCCAGGAAATGGGAGAAATTCTGGTGCGCGGGCCCTGGATCGCCGACGAATACTATAAAAACCCTAAACAAAGCGCCATGACCTTCCCGGACGGATGGTTTCATACCGGCGATATCGGAACAATGAGCCAAGAAGGTTATATCTCTCTGGTTGACCGGACAAAAGACCTCATCAAGAGCGCCGGGGAGTGGATATCTTCCATTGATCTGGAAAACGCCATTATGGGGTTCTCCAAGGTGCTCGAGGCTGCGGTAATCAGCCTGCCTGATGATAAATGGCAGGAACGGCCGCTGGCCTGTGTTGTGCCCCAGCCTGATGCGGCAAAGACTATTACAAAAGAGGAGATACAGGACTATCTAAAAGACAAGGTCGCCAAATGGTGGATTCCTGATGAAATCGTCTTCATGAAGGAACTCCCCAAAACGAGTGTGGGAAAATTCGACAAGAAAAGTCTCCGGGCAACGGTAATACCGGAAATTCTAAAAAAGAGAGGTAAGGCTTGAACGCTAATAGTCAAGATAGAGTCGCCATTATCGATGCCTGCCGGACGCCATTTCTGCGCGCCGGCACAGCGTTCTATGAGGTATAAGACCATGCCCGGAGCGTTGCAAGGCCTGAAAATTCTCGATTTTACAACTCTCCTGCCCGGCCCTTACGCCACGATGGTTCTGGCCGACCTGGGGGCGGATGTGCTGCGCGTGCTGGCAGGCTCACGCCCTGACGCAACTTTGTTTCTGCCACCCACCCTCCCCGGCACGGGTATGTCCGCGGCGGCAGCCACTCTGGGGCGGGGGAAAAGCTCCATAACCCTTAACCTGAAAGATCCGAAAGCCCGCGAAATCATTCGTCGCCTTATCCGGGAATATGATATTGTCATTGAGCAGTTCCGTCCCGGTGTTATGGAAAAATTCGGCCTCGATTATTCATCGCTGAAAGAAATCAATCCGCACCTTATCTATTGTTCCCTGACCGGTTATGGACAGACAGGCCCCCTGCGCGATCGAGCCGGTCACGATATTAATTACCTGGCCCGTTCCGGAATTATGTCCTACAGCGGAAGAAAGGATACTGGCCCGACTCTCATGGGCGCGCAGATTGCGGATTGTGCATGTGGCGCGCAAAACGCGGTCATCGCCATTCTTGCGGCTGTAACCCATCGCCTGACAGCCGGCTGTGGGCAGTATCTGGATGTAGCAATGACAGACGGAGCGCAGGCGCTCAATGCCCTGTTCGGCGCGGGCTTTTTAGCGGATGGCGCGGAACCGGCGCGCGAAGAGACAATTTTAAACGGCGGCTGCCTCTATGATTTTTACGAAACGCTCGATGGTCGGCACTTAAGCTTCGGACCACTTGAGGCTGTATTTTTCAACGCCTTTTGTGAGGCCATTGGCCGCACCGATTTGATGGCTGCGGGAATCGCTCCAGATGACGGCGGTAAGATTAAAAATGAACTTTGCTGCCTATTCAAAACAAAGACGCTTGAAGAATGGGTGATTTTTGCTGCCGGCATTGATGCCTGCATTGAACCAGTTATGACCATGAACGAAGTTGTCGCCGATCCGCAGACACAAGCCCGGCAGATGATTGTGGAAGTTCCCCTGCCGGACGGCAAAATCGTCCGGCAATTTGCTAATCCAATAAAGTTTTCCCAAACCCCACCTCAGTATCGCTTTGCCGGTGTTCCCGCGGGGACTCATAATCGGGAAATCCTATTGGGAATTGGTTACACGGAGAACCAAATCGAAGAATTTAAAAAATCCGGCCTGTTTGACTAAATATTTAGGTGGGAGTATTTTTTAGCATCTCCATTTTTTTTGCTTTTCAGTTTAAATAAAGTGAGGGGACAATCAAAGAAATTAAGCGACTAAAGCAGGAGCCGGACGTTGAGCATCAGATGTTATGCTGATGGCATTGCCCCTTATGAATGCGATGCACTGTTTCGTTTCGGGGGAAGATTTCTTCCGTCCTATCGTAGCTTTGAGCAGGGAAGAATACATTGCCGAGGCCAAGAAGACGCTGAAGTTTATCCATATCCCGGCTTTTACACAAGGTGCTGATCAGACAGACAAATAAAGTTTATGCCGGTTCCCGGAATCGGCATGACTTAGGAAGCATTGTTATAACATTACTAATAATAAACATAATCGAAAGGAAGGAGGAAGAAATATGGTAGAAAGCAAGAATGAGATCCGCTTCGATGGCCGGGTGGCGATTGTAACGGGTGCCGGTGGTGGTTTAGGACGTGCGTATGCCCTGGAACTGGGCAAGCGCGGGGCGAAGGTCGTGGTGAACGACTTTGGCGGCGCCCGGGATGGTTCCGGTGCAGGCGCAGCCGGACCCGCGGACAAGGTCGTCGATGAAATCAAGGCCATGGGCTCAGATGCTGTGGCAAACTATGACAACGTGGCGACGGTGGAAGGCGGGGCAAACATCGTAAAGACGGCAGTGGACGCTTTCGGTAAGGTCGATATCCTGATCAACAATGCCGGAATTCTCCGCGATAAAAGTTTTGTCAAGATGACGGAAGACGAGTGGGATCAGGTGACCAATGTTCATCTCCGTGGCGCCTACTGTGTAACCAAGCCTGCTTTTAGCGTGATGCGCGATAACCAGTACGGTCGCATCATCTGCACCACTTCCGGCGCCGGTCTTTACGGCAATTTCGGCCAGGCCAATTACAGTGCTGCCAAGATGGGGCTGGTGGGGCTTATGAACGTCCTGAACATCGAAGGCGCCAAATACAACATCAAGACAAACACCATTGCCCCGGTGGCTGCCTCCCGCTTGACCGAGGACGTGCTGCCTCCTGACCTGTTCAAGAAACTGAAAGCTGATTATGTCATGCCTATCGTCCTTTTCCTCGCTTCCGAGGCCAATCAGGATTCCGGCATGATCTTCAATTGCGGCGCCGGTTGGTACAGTCGCACGGCTGTTGTTTGCGCCAAAGGCGTCACCATCGGCGATGGAATAAGACCGATTAAACCGGAAGAGATTCAGGATAACTGGGATGTCATCAAAGGGTTGGACGGAGCGAAACCACTAGGCAGCGTAGCCGATTCCTTCGAACATATGATGCCGCTTCTCCAGTAAGAAAATCCCTCGGGGGATGGATTTTTAATCTCTCCTCAGGGATGTTTGATGGTTTTGTAAAAAACGCATACCCTTGTCGTGTCATGTCGGGTGTATATAAGGATAGTTGTGTCCGCAGTTAAAAACTAAATTAATGGAGGGGAAAAATGAGAAAAGTTAATGTTATCGGTGTTGGTATGACAAAATTTACGTCGCCCAAAGCCCTGAGGCCCTACACGGAAATGGGCAAGGAGGCGCTTTTGGATGCTCTCAAGGATGCCGGGGTTGATTACAAGGAAATCCAGCATGCTTATGTGGGATGGGTTTACGCCGACAGCTGCGCCGGCCAGAAGGTTTTGTATGAAGCCGGTATGACGGGCATTCCCATCTTCAACGTGAACAACAACTGCTCCACGGGATCGAACGCCCTTTTTCTAGCCCGTCAGGCGGTTGCCGCAGGCGTGGTTGAGTGCGCTCTGGCCCTTGGTTTCGAGCAGATGACCCCCGGCGCCCTGGGGATGGTTTTTAGTGACCGCCCAGTCCCCATGCAGACATTTTTTGAAAAGCTGTTCGAAATCATTCCAGCTGTGGAGGGCGCAGCCATGGCATCCATGCTCTTCGGAGGTGCCGGTGTTGAGCATCAGCAGAAATACGGCACCAAGAATGAAACCTTTGCCAAGATCACCGTCAAGGCGAGAAAGCACGCCGAGCACAATGAGCGAGCTATCTTCAGGAATCTAGTGACGTTGGAGGAAGTGTTGGCTTCACCGCCGCAGGCCCCGCCGCTGACCCGCCTGCAATGCTGTCCACCCACCTGCGGCGCCGCTGCGGCGATCGTCTGTTCCGATGAATTTGCCAAGAAACACAACATCAGCAAACCGATCTATATCGCGGCCCAATCAATGTATACCGACTTTGCCGGTTCCTTTGAGAACAGAAGCCCCATGAGTATAGTCGGCTATGATATGACGGCTGCGGCCGCGAAAGAGGTCTATGAAAATTCAGGAATCGGTCCCGACGAAGTGAATGTGGTCGAACTACACGACTGTTTCACCGCTAATGAATTAATTACCTACGAAGGACTGGGACTTACTCCCGAGGGAACGGCCGAGAAATTCATTGAAGACGGCGATAATACCTACGGCGGTCGCGTAGTCACCAACCCTTCAGGAGGTCTGCTTTCCAAGGGCCATCCACTGGGCGCCACGGGCCTTGCCCAGTGCGCCGAACTTGTCTGGCAGCTCCGCGGAGAAGCCGGCGTCCGCCAGGTGGAAGGCGCAAGGATCGCACTCCAGCACAATATCGGCCTCGGCGGCGCCGTGGTCGTAACCATGTATCGCAAGGATTGAGGAGTTCTTAAAAGAAAACATCGAGGTCAGGACTCTTATTAAACCTGGGGAATCCCTGCCCAATCTGAAAGGGGTTAATATGACTGACAAAGCACCATTTAGTGTGGAAAAGGAAGGCCATCTGGCTTGGCTGATTCTTGACCGGCCCGAAAAGCGCAATACCATGAGCTTAAGGTTTTTTGCGGGCTTAACGGAACACTTCGAGCAATTCGACGCCGATCCTGAGGTGCGTGTGGTCATTGTCCGTGCGGAAGGAAAAAGCTTCACGGCCGGTCTGGACCTTGCGGATGCGGCGGCGTTGGTGGGCGACGGTTCGGCCTTCCTGAAAAAACGTCCGCCCCATTTTACCGGCAAGTAAAAAAACGATTTAGTCTATTTCTTAATTTTAACAGGAGGTAATTATGGCTGACAAAACGAAATTAGGGATGGAGTTTCCCCCCTACACCTTCGAGGTGGAAAAGGGAAAGATTGCCGAATTCGCCATGGCCATCTCCCAGAAGGAGAGCAAAGACCAGGTGAAACCCATTTATTGGAATGCTGCAGCGGCAAAGGCGGCCGGATACGGAGACATCGTTCCTTCGCTCACCTTTCAGACTTGTTTTGCCCTCTGGGGCGGGGGAGGGCTGATGCCCATGCTGCAGTCCCTGGGCATCAACCTGGTTCGGCTTCTGCACGGGGAGGAAGAATATGAGTACCTGACCCCCATTCATCCCGGGGATATCATGACGGGACAAAGCAAGGTCGTCAGCATGTACGACAAGGAGAAGAAAGACAAACCCGGAAAATTGATGGAGTTTACCGTCCTGGAGACAGAAATCAAGAATCAGCGCGGAGAGCTGGTAATCCGTGCCCGTACGACTTTAGTAGAGAGATAGGAGGAAACAATGACAACAGCAATCACTTACAACAATATAAACGTTGGCGACGCAATGCCCGCATTTACGTCGGATCCCGTCACCCGTACCCATATAGTGCGCTATGCCGGTGCTTCGGGAGACTTCAATCCCCTGCACCACGACGAGACCTTCGTCAAGATATTCGGGATGCCGTTGGTGATTTCCCAGGGGATGCTCATCATGGGGATCACCGGCCGAGCCATCACGGAATGGATCGATGACAAGTATATCCGGAAGTTCGGCGTCCGGTTTGCCGGCATGACCGAGCCCGTCGATCTGCATGATTTTGAGAACACCAAACAGCGGGCGACGA
>Ga0209429_10001529_pt1 | contig 14216 bp, 10 predicted proteins | sample BarGraNGADG00212_3_FD_184493 | JGI IMG/M metagenome (GOLD analysis project Ga0209429, IMG submission 184493) | Arctic peat soil microbial communities from Barrow, Alaska - Barrow Graham LP Ref core NGADG0004-212 (SPAdes) (version 2) | ecosystem: Environmental > Terrestrial > Soil > Wetlands >... | reverse complement strand
CCGTCTCGGTGGGATTAAACGGACTAAAATCTATCATGCCGCTTATTGCCAAGGGATTAATAAAGAGATTCGAAACTGAAGGAGCCTTACCGATTGATATCATCATCGCCGAAAACCTTAGGAATGCGGCGGAATTCATGAATAATGCGCTTAAAGAACTTTTGCCCGAAGGTTATCCTTTAGGAGAACGTGTTGGTCTGATTGAAACAAGCATCGGGAAAATGGTGCCGATTATGCTCAAAAAAGACACAGAAAAGGATATCCTTCAGGTCTTTTCTGAGTCATATAACACGCTGATTCTCGACAAACTTGCTTTTAAAAACCCAATACCTGCAATTGAAGGACTTGCCCCAAAAGAAAACATGAAGGCATGGGTTGACCGGAAGTTATTTATTCATAATCTGGGACATGCTGCAACCGCATACCTGGGATATTTATTCGATTCAAGGTTTGTCTATATCTACGAAGCGCTTGAGGTCCCGGAAATATATCGTAAAGTCAAAGATATAATGCTTCAGTCGGCAGATGCATTGATCAAAAAATACCCTATGGATTTTAATAAAGAGTCAATGCTAAGCCATATCAATGATTTGTTGAAACGCTTCTCAAATAAGGCATTGGGTGATAGTGTTTTCAGGGTTGGGTGTGATCTTAATCGAAAACTTGGACCTAATGATCGTTTGGTCGGAGCAATTAACCTTGCTATTGAAATGAATATGCCTTATGATAAAATTTTATTTGCACTTGTTTGTGGTTGCTATTTTCGGGCAACAGATCAGGAGGGGAAAATGCTCCCTTCTGATATAGAATTTGATAAAATTTACAAAAAGAATATTCGTAAGGTGATGATAAATATTTGTGACTTTAATGAAAGTAGAGATCTGTCAGTAATAGAACAAGCAGAAGAGATGGATAAAGCGTTAAAGTTCTGATAAGAATAGTTAGAATTCTACTGTCCGAAAGATATAAAGTAAGGAGATACTTCTTTGCAGTCTCACCCCTATATTTTAGATTTGTTCTTCACCCAAAAATAATAAATGGGATTGATAAGAAATGCATGATTGATAATGGATACAATTTTTTCAAAATCCAGTTACATGTCAATATTGTGTTAATTTAAAACACAAAGCTATCATATAAAACTATCATTTAGTGTTTAATTTGTTTTAAATAACATATATCATCAATATTTGATGATTTTTTAGAGAAATGGAATGATGACAAAGAAAATATATATGTTTACGAATCATACTGTTCTCAATAAAGTTATCTTCCCCGATATTAATATATCTGATATAAACTATTCAAAAGAAAAAATTATGGCACAAACTAAAACAATTGCTACAAAAAACGAAGGCAGTTACCTGATCTCACTGACAATCATTGGGATACTTTTCTTTATCTTTGGATTTGTCACATGGCTTAATGGTTCATTAATGCCATTTCTGCAAACTGCATGTGAATTAACCCCTTTTCAGGCGAGTCTTGTCACACTTGCTTTTTACATTGCTTATTTTGTGATGGCGCTTCCATCATCTTTCGTTTTAAAGAAAACGGGTTATAAGAATGGAATATTTTTGGGATTAGTCGTTATGGCTATTGGAGCCTTAATGTTTATACCGGCAGCTTATTCAAGGCAGTTCATTGTTTTTCTAACCGGTCTGTTTCTTCTGGGTACCGGTCTGGCGCTGCTACAGACTGCTACAAACCCCTTCCTAACTATTATTGGTCCACGTGAGAGTGCTGCCAAACGAATAGCGATCATGGGTATATGCAATAAGTTCGCAGGTTTTATCAGTCCATTGGTGCTTACTGCATTAGTGATGCATGGCATGGAGAAGTTCAAAGCTGAGAATCTGAGTGTGCTTTCATTTGATCAAAAGAATATACTTTTGAATGATTTTGCTGCCCGTCTGGTTGGTCCTTATACAGCTATGGCGGTCATACTGGTTGCTTTTGCTTTCCTGATAAAATATTCACCACTTCCTAACGAGATCTCAGGTATTGATGATGATGAACATGAAACCCTGGGAGGTTTTATAAAACAAATTCCGGCTGCACTAAAGATTCCACATTTGGCCTTAGGTATAGCGACCCTTTTTGTTTATGTAGGTGTGGAAGTAATGGCAGGTGACAGTCTCACGCAGTTTGGCAGAAACCTTAAACTGGATTATGCACCATGGCTTACGTCATATACGATGGCCTTCATGGTGATTGGTTATATTACAGGTATTATCTTAATTCCAAAATATTTAAAACAAGCTAAGGCCCTGGTGATTTCTGCCATTCTTGGTTTAATATTTGCCGTTGGCGCCTGTATCTCTTCAACTACGGATAATCAAATATTTATCACATTATTTGGATGGCTTAATAATTTACCGGGATTCAACATTCCACTTATACCCAATGCTGTGTTCTTTGTTACCTTGTTAGGCTTTGCCAATGCAATGATGTGGCCTGCACTTTGGCCTCTTGCCCTGGATAGCGTTGGGAAGTACACTAAGATAGCTTCAGCTTTGCTGATCATGGGTATAGCCGGGGGAGCAATCATTCCGCCATCATATGCCAAACTGGGTCAGAGTATCGGTTTTCAGAGTGCATTGTGGATAATGGTTCCCATTTATCTGTTTATTTTATATTATGCTACATCAGGACATAAAATCAGACGTTAAATTATTTTGTTAGGTTGTGTTATCTAATAATGTAGCTTTTTATGTTTTTTTGAATTACTAATTGATTTATTCTTGAAGAAACAAATTATGATAAATTAACCGAGTTGTTTAGTTAGGGTATAATTTGAGAATTAAAAAGAAATTTCTTCTTCGTAATTCTAAAAGAATTCTAAAAATGGTATTTAAGGTTTAAACCCTGAAAGGGATAAGGAATTAGCCGATTTTGAAATCCAACTCCATGTCTTATTTCAGAACCTTAACCTGAATATAGGAAGCCCATTGTTTGTCATGATATATTCGCTGTGTTGCTTTTTGAAAATCTGCTTCACTGCAATGATAAATATCCACGAACTTCTGTGGATTTCTGTCTACCAGCGGGAACCATGAGTTCTGTACCTGTATCATAATACGATGCCCCTTTTTGAAGGAATGAGCAATATCCAGCAATTCATATTTGACTTCGGTTACTTTTCCAGGTGTAAATGTTTCGGGTTTTTCAAAACTTTTGCGATAACGTCCACGAAACACATCACCACGTATCAGCATCTGATATCCACCAAATGGTACATCTAAATTTTTGTCGGCTGGAGTCTGCATATACTGGGGAAAAACATCGATGAGCTTAACCACATAATCGGCATCAGTACCAGAAGTTGATACAAAAAGATCAGCAAAAAGAGGACCCGTTACTGTCAAGTCTTCTGTGAGTATATCTGTTTGGTACACCATCACATCTGGTCTGCGTGAAGCAAAGCGTTGATCATCGGTCATATATGTAGCAGTTCGCGAGGTGTGAATTTTTTCGGCATAAGGTACTGGTTTCATAGGATCTGAGATATATTCATCGAAGCTTTTCGATAAGGATGGGGACGTGAATGAAAGTTTGCCAGATGATTGAAAGTAAAGCTTCTGATTTGTGACATTGGTTGGAGGCCAGGTACTGAAGCTACGCCATTCGTTAGCTCCTGTTACAAAAATTGTGGCTTTAGGGAAATCAGCATTTCCAATATCTCGGAGATAATAATTAAAGAATTTCACTTCCAGTTCCTGGAAAGCTTTATTGGCATCTTGACCCCAGTAAATATTGCCGAGTTTTTCGGCTGCACCTGACTTCCATTGACCGTGATACCATGGGCCCATAACCAAATAATTATGAAGTGTTTGAGGGTTTTTCTTTTCAATGGACTGATAGGTATGAAGTGTACCATAAAGATCTTCTGCATCAAACCATCCACCAACGGTCATCACAGCAGGATTGACATTTTTCAGGTATTGGATTAGGTCGCGTTCTTTCCAGAAGTTATCATAATTGGGATGGTTCATTTCATCTTTCCAAATTTTAATACTGTCGCCAAAATATTTTGCTGTTATATTCTTTATCGGACCCATGTCGAGGAAAAACCGGTAATTGTCATCAACCGGCCATTTGAATTCAGGAAAACCCCTACGGGTGGGAGCCTTAAAAATTCTATCATTTGAATAATCAAAAGTAAAATTATCCTGGAGAAAAAATGCTCCGTTGTGATGAAAATCGTCCCCCTTGAACCAATCGGCTACCGGGGCTTGTGGAGAAACTGCTTTAATCGCGGGATGGCCACTTAATATTGCCATAGTTGAATAAAAACCGGGATAAGATATTCCCATCACACCCATTTTACCGTTGTTGTGTTTAATATTTTTTACCAGCCAATCAACAGCATCATACGTGTCGCTGGCTTCATCAATATCCTTGTTGCTTTTCTTATTTGCGATAAAGGGCCGTATATCTTCAAAAATCCCTTCACTCATAAACTTGCCACGCACATCCTGGAAAACCATGATATAATTTTCCTTGATGAACCTGTAATATCTCGACAGTTCATTGCTGAAATTATCCTTTTTTCCCGGCTCAGCATTGTATGGCGTACGCATCAAAAGTATAGGGTATAAATGAGTTGTATCTTTTGGCGTATAAATGGAGGTGAAAAGTTTAATCCCATCCCGCATCGTAATATACACTTCCTGTTTGTTGTATTTGGTTTTGATACTGATAATGCTTTTTTCATCCGGGGGAATAGTATCGCGGATAAAAGATAGTTTTCCATTGATATCATTAGCTTTGAACAAACCATTAATCTTCTTGTACTTGGTATCAATTATTCCTTCATAAGTAAAACTATTCAGCACAAAACTAAAATTTGGATATGTAAAGTTAAATTCAGTAACAGGTATTCCTGATCTACCTTCATCAGGGGAATCCAATACCATCTGGTAGCCGTTTTGTATTGAATCAACGTGTATTGTAAGCCTTAATTTGAGAAAATTTGTTTCAATCTTGCTATACCAGGTTCCCTTAATTGATTGCCCTTGCAAATTAAAAGGAGTGATTATCACAAGTATTAAAATGATATAAACAGGAAGAATATAAATTTTTGATTTCAAGACAAATGATTTTAATTTATAGTGTTAATGAATTACCAGTAATTTTTATTTATAAAAGCTATGAACCAATGTTTTTACGATACTCCCTTGGTGTCATATTCTTGAAATTCTTGAATTGTCTATTGAAATTAGCAAGATTTTTGAAACCGCTTTCGTAAGCTATATCAACAATATTATGATCTTTATCAGCCAGCAACTTACAAGCATATCCAATCCTAACAGTGTTCAAATATTCAATAAAAGTCACCCTGAAATGACATTTAAAGAAATTGCAGAATGTTGTTACGGCCATATTGGCTTTTGAAGCTACCTCGTGAAGCGTTATTTCCTTATCGAAATTTCTCATAATGTATTCTGTAACTTTACCAATCCGATCTGATGCTTTCAATTCATTTTTTTGGCTATAACCTGGACTGGCAAGTAATTTATATTCTGTAGAAGTGGCAAGTAAGTCAAAAATATCAAATAAAACAGATAACCGTTTCAAACCATTCATTGTTAACATCCCTTTCATGAGTTTGTTGATCTTTTCCCTTGTTTCCCCATAAAAAGTAATACCTCTTGAAGATAATTTCAAAAGGTTTTTAAAATTATCCATTTCCGGGATGCTTAAAAAATTTTCACCCAAGAAACTGTCTAAAAAATGTATTACAATTGCATCCGCCTCATACCCTGCCTCTCCGTTAATAAATTGCTTATCGTTTATCCATACATGCGGTAATCCTGAGCCCATGAACACCAAGTCCTCATCATCAAAATAACCGATATGATCGCCCACTATTCTCCTTCCTGTGGAATGTAAAACTAAAACAAGTTCATATTCAGGATGGAAGTGCCAAGGACATGGAAAATATTTTCCGGTCTCACGGAACACAACAAACGATTTATCAAAATCTTGCGGAAGCCGTTGTTCTATTGCCTTCATAATTAATCAAACTTGTTAATACAATATTAATGTATTTATTCAAATATAAGTGCCCGGTTTTTTTAAGCACATTAATTCTAATCATTAATTACAATTGTTGTCCAACTAAAATGCAATTTCAATGAATACTACTTTATAACAACTTCGACAAAAAGTTGTTTGATAAAATACTATCCAATTTTACCCGTCCTAAAGATCATTTTTTTATTTTCAATCCGATATTTGTTTTTTATAACATTCATAATATGGCATTATTTCCCTTAATTTTTCTCCTTTTTTATTTTCAAAATAAGTTCCTCCCATATAAAAACAGGTAAATCCTCCGGAAACAACTCCCCAGCAACAGACTTCCTGAAGGCTGGGATGTTTAATATTTGCTTGTAATTGTAACACAATTGATGCAATTACTCCTCCAACGAAATTATCACCACAACCAGTGGTATCGCCACCTTGATTATCACACAATCCATCTATTACTTTTTTTGAAACAGGGTACTCCTTCAAACCGTGAAAATTAAAGAAACGGCCATCAGAGAAGGCAGAAATATTTTCTGAACCATTGGTTATAATAAAGGATGACACCCCGCTATCCTTTAAAAATCGTATAGCCTCCTGTGGATTCTTCGATCCACTCAAACGAAGGGCTTCTTCCTGATCAGCAATCAATAAATCAATACAAGAATAACTGTCGTCATTTTCACCTAATGGCCAACGCTTTTCAGGGGCTAATTTTTCGTTCCTAAAATCAAATACTGTATTTACTATCGTAATACACCCTTTTGATTTAGCCTTTTTTAAAAGTGTAGCCAATTGATCATGGATTTTAGGGACAAGTGCGGTCCCTCCAAAAACAACAATATCTGATTCAAAAAAATCATCTTTAATATCTTCCGGTTTATAATCTGAAGCAGATCCAATGGAATTTATAAATATTCGTTCGCCATGTCCATTGTCATAATTTGGGTCTGAGAGTACAACAGTTGATGGTGTTTGTTTTTCTAACAATTTATAATCATAAAGCACAACCGGTGTTTTCCTTAAGCTGGAAAGAAGGTATTCTCCAGTCTCGTCTCTACCTCCCCGCCCATAAAAGCGTACTTCACAATATTCTTTATCAACTATTTGTGCAACATGTATTAAAGGAACAATTGAAGGTCCTCCGATATTAAACCTGCCAGGGGATTTTCCTCCGGTTATCTGAGCCAATGCAGTGTCAAAGCTGATTTTTGCATATATTGTAAATTCTTCATTAAAAACAAGTTGTCCAGGGATTAAGCCACCATCCCCCCTGCGAAGTGACATAAAAGGACGAATGGTTTCACTTTCGAAATTAATATCGTTATATAGTATATCAACCAAACAGCATCCAATTCCCGAAACAATAATTTTATCTGGCATTTTTGAATATTTTGGATAAAATAATTTAATGATTAGCTAGAATAAAACGGAATGTTTTATATAATGTTATCTTTTTTGGGGAAGATTATGCGTTTATATAGCCGGCCATTATAATATTTTCGCCATTAATATAAGCCATAGTCTCTGACGCTAAAAGAGTGACAAACCCTTCAACAATACATTTCCCATTATTGTCTGCCTTTCTGGTTAATATAATAATATTAACCTTCAGACAAAATAAATCTTTGACGTTCATTTCTATAATAATTTACAATTTATCTTAACCAATTCATTTTATCCCAGTAAGGTAGGTTTAAAAAACCAGGGTCAGGATATGATAATTCTTTTGCCCTTGATAATTTACCGTTTTTTAAATAGATTCCGTTCGCAGCTTCAAGGGATTTATATAAATATTCTTGACGGTCAATTCCAACCAGTATCGCTGAAACTTCAGGAAATGAAAGGGCAAACTTTATTGCCAGGGATGAAAGATTGTTAATAGATTCTTCCAAAAGTTCATCATAACACTTTATGTGTTTTTCTACCTCTGCTAATGCCGGATGAAGACCTTTACCCTTGTCACTTAAAAGTCCCTTTAACAAAACTGAACGTATAATAATGCCGATACCATTCTTTGTTGCTAATGAGAAGAAATCTGCCTGACGCTGGTCCATAAGATTAAACGGAACCTGAATCACATTCCATTTTCCAACCTCAATTGCTTTTTTTGTTTCTTCGGGGGAATAAGTTGAAACACCGATTGTCCTGCATTTGCCTTTCTTTTTAAGATCAGAGAAAATAGTTGAAATTTCTTCATTTTCAAGTATTGTAATATCCGCCTGATGGAGCATAAAAATATCAACATGATCTGTTTGAAGCGCTTCGAGACTTTCATTCAAAGAATTTTCTATAATTTTCTTTAATTTTGAATCCTTAGGTATGTTTCCATTCTCATCACGAAGATGCCTGCATTTTGTGCCTATAACTACATCATCCCTTCTGTTTTTAAAAGCTTTTCCCATGATAGTTTCACTATTGCCATAAATCCGGGCGGTATCGAAAAAATTTATCCCCAAATCTGCTGCAACATGAAGTAGTTTAATGGCTTCAGTTTCAGATAACATATCGGCAGTACTTTTAACGCCAATACCGTAAGGTATCCCGATTTCAACCCCACCAAAGGCAACTTCAGAAACTTCGATACCTGTTTTACCCAATTGTCTTTTTATCATGATATATGTATTTTGGATTATAATAATGTATGATAATTATCGATAAGATTCGTAAGTGTTTTTTAGCCAGGCTTCTGCATGACCGTTCCTTTGATATATCGAACATGTTTACAAGGCTATTACAGTAAGCAGTAAAGCCTAATATAACAGCTCCAACGCTGATAAATTTATACTCCATTTCTATAAATTCATCAAGATTATTTTTGCATCCAGTAGTATTGACAATTTTTCCATGCTTATTGGCAACTTCTGAGACAACCTTATGTGTTTCAATTAATTTAGGATAATCCCATTTTAAAATTTTGAATTTCCGAAAATCACCTGTCCAAGATTTGACCCATGGACAGGTAAATTAACAACACCAAAAAACTAAACCATTAGTGCATTTCTGTTTCACAGACACCTATTCCACCTCTAAAATAATTGAACTGAACATTAGGATGGTCTGCAAGTAAGGACATTGGGACAGAACTGTCAATAATATTTTTGCTAATCATGAAGGCTGTAAGTCTCTGACCAAATGGGTTATCATGCATTCCTGCCTGCCAAATTGATATTTTTTCGGCTTTCCATGTTTGAACAGGCCCCACAGTCAAAGCTTGTACTGGGATGCCAGTAACTAAGCCGCCAGAGCTTGTTCTTGCATTTTGCATACAGGTAACAGGGTGAAGATCAACAATTCGAGCTGAAAGTTTTCTGTATTCTTCAGGTGTTGGAGGTGCATCTTTAAATTTACCTTCCCTTTTTACGGGGTCATTAAATGCCCAATGTTTAGTATCACCTTGCCCTCCCTGCATTATAGCACAACGGATTCCACTGTCCCATGTATTAATATATTTAAGGGTATCAGCTTTGGGAAAATGAAGGTTAGCATCAGGCATCTTTAACTTTTTATCGATGCGGTTAAAGCAAAGATCCCGGTCTGCTTTTTCAAACGACAACGGATGAGTAGCATCCATTTCTTTTCCATTAATATACCACTCGTCCATTCCCCAAAAATGGGAATTTGACAAATCCAATTGTAATTCGTTTACCATACGGGCAACCAATGGCAATTGTCCAGTGGGGCCAACAGGACCGCAAATTCCAACAGGGTTGTTAGCTGTTGATTGTTTCCATGCGGTAATATACTCAAGTGCTTCAGCAAGATAGAAATCCTCTAACGTATCATAAAACACAACTTTGAATCCTTTTCTTGACAGTTCAAGCATGTCTTTAGGTGTCAGCTTTGCCACATCGTTCAATAATTCATCATCAAGGGTAGTAAAATCCCACCAACCTGGTGCTAACATACTTAATTTTCGAGACATAATTTTTCTTCCTATTTATAACATTACTTTATAATAACTAACTTACCCAGCAAATTTTTCAGTATATTTTCCTGAGGGTATCCATGCCCTAAATGTTGCCGGAATCCTTCTGCATACTTAACTTTTATTTCATTTCCTCTCTTTTCAGAAAACCGTTTCATCGAATGGATGTATTCATCCATTTTGTGATGTTCCATCAGCCAATTACGTTGGCTTTCGTGGCATTTCAGCATTTCCTCTTTGATAGGCATTTCACTGGTTATATTTACAAAGATAGATGGTTGAACTGGGTTGCCAAATTTATCTTTGCCTTCCATTGCGTCGCTATAAAACAAATACGGTACGGGTTCAAAAGGTTCTTCACTAATTTCCATATTCTTTATACCTGAAGAAAAACAAGCTGTCTGGACAATCATGCTGGTCATTTCATGGTCAACCATGTAATCTATAGGACTGGCAGTAAAAACAATAGATGGGCGAATTTTTCGGATTAATGCCGTTGTTTTGTTTATTGTCTCTCTGCAATATAATATATACACGTCTTCGAATTCAAGACAATGATAAGTTCCTTCTATTAGTGAAGCAGATTTTGCTGCTTCAGTTTTTCGTATTCTACTTAATTCTTCCCTTGAATATATTGCGGTCCCTTTATCACCTGGAGCCATTGTGGCAATATGCACTGACCACCCGTTTTTTTTCAATAATGACAGCGTACCTGCACACATTATTTCAACATCATCAGGGTGAGCAAATATACCTAATGCTATTTTTTCCATATCAATAATTTATTCAACATTAACAACTTTGCCGGTTTTTGCCGACTCATAACAAGCAGCCAATACTTTCTGGCTCTGAAGACCAATTGCTACATTATTTTTTGGTTCTCTTTTTTCTTGGATTGCACTACTGAATTCTTCAATTTCAGCACGATAAGTATTTACAGGGATTGGATTTATCAATAAACCATCACTGGCATTTCTTTCTTGATGTGCATCATATACTGATTTGTCATCTTCAAGATATGCAGTCATCACCCCAGATAAGCCTTGACCAATCGTACCTTTTGCAAGGATGCTGCCTTTTGAACCATATAGTTCCAGTACATTTTTACTGCTATTATCAGGGATACAAAAAAAGGTATCCACACTACCTAAAGCACCATTTTCAAAAAACAAAGAAACAACGGCGCTGTCTTCCGACTTATAATCATGAACACTATTGTTAATATAACAACTGACACTGTTTATTTTGCCAAAAAACATTTCCAACAAATCAATACAATGGCTACCCATATCAATCAGCGAACCGCCTCCACTTAAGTTTGGAGTTTGTCGCCATGCTTGTTTAATGGGTGGGTACCAACAGGATAATTGTGCCCTACCATAAACTGGTTTTCCTAATTGGCCTTCCTGTATTAATTTCAGTGCTGCTTGATGTTGGGAAAGGAACCGCATTAGGAATCCGGTTCCCAATAGCACTCCTTCCTTTCTACATACCTCATCCATTTTGTTAGCTTCTTTAACGGACATACCAAGAGGTTTTTCACAGAAAACATGCTTCTTCGCTTTCGCACAGGCTATAACGTGTTCAAGGTGCAAGTTTACCGGAGAAGCTACATAAATAGCATCAATATCAGAATCAATAAGTTCCTGGATACTCTGAACTGCAATGGCATTATATTCTTTGGCTACAACAATATTTATCTCTTGGTTAATATCATAAACCGAAACTAACCTCGCATTCTTTGCGGGGATAATCCCTTCAGGTATTGTTCTTCTTCTGGCTATACCACCCGAACCAATTACTCCCCATTTTATTTTATCTTTCAAAACTGTCCTCCTCTTTTATTTTGAATATGCCAAAATAACTTTCCTTAACGCATCACCGATCTGTTCACAATTTTCACTAGTATAAGTAGGGAATGCGAAACATGTGAAAGTATGTTTTTCGTGCCATTTGGCATTAGGTACATCCACATTTGTATAATCTATACTTAGTGGATTTGTATATTCTTTTGAAAAGAACGGGAATCCGCTTTTCCCATATGCTAAATGATTCTGAAAAGCTTGTTCTGAATGACACTGTGGCCAGAATACTTTCCAAACCGGAGCCCCTTCAGCAACAGCAGCCTGAGCAAACTCTTCAATTGTGCAGTTCATATTTTCAATATCTAATGAGAAAGCCATTACAAACCAGCCATTGCGCCGTTCTTCTGTATCAATAGGCATGTGCAAAACTTGTGGAAGGTCCTTAATACGATCAATAATAATATGGGCATTTTGATGCCGTCTTGGCATATTCCAGTTATCCATGCGTTCGAGTTCAACGGTCCCTATTGCCGATTGCATTTCAGTTAAACGGTAATTCCACCCAACCATATTATGAATGTAGGGAAGTTTTTGCTCTAGTTCCATTAGACTTAAACGTTGTTTCACATCATATCCATGATCCCTAAAGCTTCTGGCAATCCAGGCATATTCTTCATTATCTGTTGTTACCATGCCTCCTTCGCCTCCTGTAGTGAATGTTTTATTCTGACAGAAACTACACGCGGCAATATCACCAAGTGTTCCAGTTTTTTCACCTTTATAAGAGCCGCCAAAAGCTTCAGCATTATCTTCAATTACAAACAGGTTATGTTTTTTAGCAAAAGCATTTATTTTATCCATATCACAAATATTTCCGTAAAGGTGGACAGGCATAATCGCTTTAGTCCTTTCATTGACTAATTTTTCTGATGATTCAACGCTGATACAATGGTCGTCTATGTTTACATCTGCAAACCTTGGGATTGCACCAGCCTGAACTACAGAAAAACTTGATGCTATAAAGGTATAGCTGGGTACAATCACTTCATCTCCCGGGCCTATACCTAAGGCAGTTAGCCCTACATGTAAGGCTGCTGTTCCGGTTGCAACACTGATGGCATACTTGCTTCCCTGCCATTCTGCAAACTTCTTTTCAAATTCCATCCCCTTTGGGCCGGTCCAATAATTTACTTTACCTGAACGTAAAACATTCTCAACTGCTTTAATTGAGTCTTCGTTAAAATTTGGCCAACTTATTTTACTGCTCGTAACTGCTTTGGCACCTCCATGAATTGCTAATTTTTCTGACATTTTATATTTATTTTATGATTATTATAAAACAGGGGAAACTACATTTCTTCATCAATTAACGTTAGGAACTTATGATGTAATGACATTTTAATTAAAATTATAAAACAATTAGTTTTTACCTTTTATGTGAGCTCTATTCATTTAGAATTCAGCGTTTACATTGTGGTTCGACACCTTGTCTCAATAATGGGTATAATACTTTAACTTTAACCAAATCCACAAGAATATCACCTGCATTATACTCAAGCTGGCTTGACCATGCAGTCCTTACTTCATAACCTCCCTGTGAAAATGCTTCTTTTTTAGGTATATATCCCGAATAGCTGTTTGCCAGCCCAATAATCATTGTATTTTTGAATGGCGAAATCTCTTTAACCTGAAGGCCAAATTCAACATATGCTTCTCCCGGAAATGTTACAAATGCAAAATTGCCAATTGCCAATCCTTGCAATACGGTCTCACATTCATTATCCGGCCTTAGTAGCATTTCTTTTATCATCTTGGCGTATGTTTTATCGGGAATACCATCAACCATATCTTCTACCAGATTTTTATCGCGTTCAATAACCATATCAGTCCACTCTTTTTCTTGCTCTGTGATTTCCCTCAACGGAAGAGTTACTTTTTTAGATATGAATTGTATTTTGTCATTCAAAATAGATGAACTTTCAATAGCGGCACATACATATTGGCCTAACTTGGTCCCGATTCTTTCTGTTTCAGCAAAACTTCTTAATCGGGTTGGATCATTATAATTAAGATGATTAATATTCCCCTCTGCACCATTTGCAAAAAGTGTCACAGCTTGCTGGCCAAATGTTTTTACTATAAATTCGTCAAGATAATGGATAAAATCTCTTGAAATTAACCATTTATAACCCACAAGAACAGCTGGGTGAAGCGCAAAATTCACAAGTATTGCAAACAAATTATTATCTTCATCCCAAATTGATAAGCTTATCAATTCTTTATCAATTGGTCCGGTTGCACCTGTAATATCAGCTGTTTCAAATTCTTCAAAGTTCATTACCACAGAACCATCTTTTTTAACAAGCCTTCTGTTAAAACTTAAATCAGGGACACTTGTGCTTCCGACCTTTAATATAATCTCTTTATAATTTTTATTTGCTTCCTCAACT
>Ga0209429_10001528_pt1 | contig 14218 bp, 17 predicted proteins | sample BarGraNGADG00212_3_FD_184493 | JGI IMG/M metagenome (GOLD analysis project Ga0209429, IMG submission 184493) | Arctic peat soil microbial communities from Barrow, Alaska - Barrow Graham LP Ref core NGADG0004-212 (SPAdes) (version 2) | ecosystem: Environmental > Terrestrial > Soil > Wetlands >... | reverse complement strand
AGGATTAATAGGATATGGCGTTTTAGGAACAGATGGATTTGCAGGATTATTTGGACAAGCTCTTTATTTTACTGATCGTGATCCTCTAACAGATTCAACTTCAATTAAAAACGCAATTCTTAAAAATGAAGTATTGTGGTCATCTGCAGGCCCGGGCACAACTCTCCCAGGTAACAGAAAATATGCTACAAATGATACATTCATAGATTTTAGAGGGTTTGTATATAAGATAGATCTTTCAATTTATGAGTTATATATACAAATAGAAAATGCTGTATTAAATAAATCAACATTTTTTAATGATACATTAATTAATACACATGGATTTAAAAGATGGTATAATAAAACGGATTCAAGTACCAGATTTCTTATTGACAATAATATGTCTTTAAGTAAAACTTTAAACTATTCTGCGTATCCTATTTCAATTTATGGAATTCCAGTAAAAGATTTTGCAAGAATAGAACACAAGGATAGTTCAGCTAATTTGTATGATGGATTTACGTTATGGTCATCGGGAAAAACAACTAGTGAAGATCATCAATCTTTTGGACTCGTAAGAAATAAAACATCAAATCAATTTAGAATTGGAAATTTAAACGATATAAATACACGAAACACAAATATTGTTTTTGACGTTTCGTTGTTAACAACTAAAAGAGAAGCTGGAAATTTATTCAATAAAAATACTTCCACTGGAGCAATTCTTACGAACTATGAAATTGATACAAACTCTTTGTTTGATCCTAATTTTAATATCAGTCCTGCATCATTTTCTCATGAACCGAATGGTACGCAACTTACATTAAAATGGAATTTAGCTGATTTTACATCAGATACATCAATTAAAGGAACACTTGTTTTTGAAAAATTACAAGTTTTTGGATTGAATTCAACTTGGAACTTTGATGCGTCTACGATAAGACCATTGGTATTTTATGATGTCCCTGTTTTAGGATCAGCCACAATTTCTCTTTTAATTATAGGTGCTGAATATCGATATTATATGATAATTGAAAAAGACGGATGGGAAAGAATGTCTCAAATAATTAAATTTACAGAAATAGGTGAATCAGCTACAATGAAAATATTGTCCAATTCAAACCCAATAGCTTTAAACGATGGTACAGTAGTCCCGTCTATTGTGTATCTTAATACTACTTCTCCTACAGGATGGAATGCAGATAGTCCTTATGCATGGATTATAATCCATGGTGGTTCTGGCCCAGAAGGCAATGGACAATTTAGCGTAAGTTGTTTGCCGAATACAGGATATAATACTAGACCTGGTACTATTAATGTTAAATCTGAAGCGCCTACTCAAACAATTAATTTGACACAAGAGAGAAGACCTAAGACTACGCATACAGTAAAAATGATTACTTATGTAAGTACTACATCTGGCGCAGTAGGAAGAGTATCGATAACTCCTGCATTAGACACTGATCAATTGGTAACATTATCAGGCATATTGCACATTAAATCAACTGCACGTGGAGGTAGTCGTGATTTAGCAGGCACACAAGAAATAAGTTTAAATTTATATAAAAATGGCGTTAGCGTTCAAACAAAAAAAGCAACAGCAACTACGCATAGTTGGAATACAGATACTGACAATGTAACTTTAGATGTTCCATTTACATTAACAGCAATTGCTAATGGCGATATAATTGAAGTACGACAAGGTCCTAAATTTGATTGCGTATATTATAACACAGGTGCTCATGATGGATGGTTTGGAGGAGCAGGTTACATGCAAATTAACTCAGTACATGATGACTTGTACTGGGATATGTTTATTATTGATTCTACTAATCAATTCTGGAATGTGGAAAGAATTCCTTGCGATTGTCCAACAAAATGTAATTTCAAATCTTATACTAGCAACACACCTACGTTATTTCCAATTTAAAGATAAATAAAATATATAAATAAAATAGCAATATGAACGAAAAATTTAAATATGCACCTGGAAAACCTGGAATAGGAACAAAAGGCCGTGATGGATCTACGGGATTGCAGGGACTTTCTATGTTTTTTACAGATTTAGACCCAGTTGTTGACAGTGGAATAATTAATAATAAAATAATCTCAGGTTTTACACTATGGAAAAATTATCCTATAGAGTTGCCAGACAATAGATCATATAATGTAGGCGATTTATTCATTGATCAAAGTGGCGAAACTTATGAAGTTACAGATACTTCAACAGGATTATTTTCAAAGATATTTGGAAATTTAAGTTCAGGTGGATTTTTTCTTCCTTTAGCAGTTAGTTCTTCTGATGGATATGCTCGTTTTTTTAATAGCAACACAAATCCAAAAGTTATTATTGACAATGTTTATTCAAAAAATGGAGCAATAAATTATATTGCTTCTCCACCTTCTATTTACGGAATTCCACCTATTGAATTTGCAAGAATTGAATATAGTGATGTTTCTATAAATAGTCGAAATCCTTTTACTGTTTATACTTCGGGGACAGAAAATGTAAGTGCTGATGATGCTAAATCAATCGCGATTGTACGTGAAACATCAGGTAATACATTCAGAATTGGAAATTTAGATAATGCAGGCAATTTGAGAAATGTAAATTTAACATTTGATGTTTCGTTATTATCACAGACTAAACAACCTGGAAATAGTTTTAACATATATACTCCTAAAGGCGCAATTCTTACAAACTATGAAATTGCTGCAAACTCATTATTCGATCCTGCATTCAATCGTAATCCATCTAGTTTTATTGTAACGATTAGCGGCCATAGTGCTACTGTATCATGGGTTTTAACTGATTTTACAACTGATTCTAACGTAACAGGAACTTTATACTTTTTAGCAAAATATAACACAGGTTATACAGAAACTTATAATTTTAATGATTTAATATTCAAACCATTAATTCTTCAAGAGGTGCCACCGATAGGTAGTATAAATATTACTAATTTGATTGTCAGCGTTCCTCCATCACTTATATATCCTCCATCACGTTGGTACAGTTGTTATATGAAGATTAGCACTCCTAATGGATGGACAAGAAATTCAATATCAAAAGGGGGTCTTGCTTATTAAATCATATTAAATGTAGCCTAAAACTTACACACGACCCAATTTATAATCAATTAAAATAAATAATAACTAAAATAAAAATAATATGGCAGACACACCCATAACAACTAAAAAAATTGATTGGACAAAAATATTTACTTTCATAAAAAGCAGAATTTTTACCATCATACTTATCATTGCATTATTGATATTCTCAGCAATACAATGTTCAAGACTTAACACCTTAAAATTAAAAGCACAGGTAGCAAATATTAATATCATCGCTCTTCAAGACAGTATTCATATAGAAAAAACAAAAAATGGTGAACTTCTGGCTTCAAAAGCAATATTTGTATCAACTATTAGTGATTTGAAAACTTTAAACAAAAGTTTATATGATAAAGTACAAGCACAAGCTGGTAGTGTAATTTCTCTTAATAACGCAGTTATTCGATTAACACAAGATTCTGCATTGTTGGCAAAATATTTAGATGCAAAAGATAAAATCATAGCTAGATTAGTTCAAATTGATTCAAATACATTTATGGCTGCTTGGACTCTTCCTTTCAAATATGATTCTCTTAATTTTGATATAATTTCAGGAAAGACATACATTGGAGTTGTAAGTAAAGACCCTCTTGAATTGGCTCACATTAACACTGAACTGATTAATCGCGTTTCTCAAATTGATTTAACTTTTGGAGAAAGAGTTCTTAAAGGAAAATATCAAGTGTATGTTGAAAGCGCTTATCCTGGATTCACTGTTAAATCTTTAGATGGATTTTTGACAGATCCTAACAGTAATAAATACATAAAGAGTTTGATGACTAAACAACATTGGTTCACAGGATTTAGTGTAGGCGTTGGAGTAACACCGGGTTATAACATTACAACCGGAAAATTTGGAATGACTTTGGGACCAACAATGACTTGGAACGTATATACTTTTTAAAATAAAATAAATAAAATATGCCTACAAATATTTCGAAATACGTACAGTTAAATGACTTCTTACTTTTAGAATATGAGTTTAATCGTGATGGCAGTTTAGGTACTTTAACAACTCCATTTGTTGTTGAAACATCATTGGGTTCAGCAATTTTCTACGAGGGTGATGCAGCAATAGGAAAAACAAATAACATACTTGCTTTAAACTCTATACCTGTTAATGCAGAACGTACGAATTGGGTTATAGATTCAAGTACGCCGTGGGTAACTTATAAGCCATACTGGAGTTCTGATGTATGTATTAATACAATGACATATCCATTAGATACAGTTAAAATTCATATTGTTTCTGGATATAGCTTTGACGATGTAGGAGGATTTTTACTTCAAATACAAGCTGAAGATAATTCTACTAATTTAAAAGACTTAACAAACTTTACATACATAAAACAACCTCAAACTCTTGGTAGCAATGTTGTTAAATTTGCTACTAACACTTTGTTCCTCGGGAACAGATTCTATGATAAATATGTAGAATTAAACATTCCTTCAATTCAACAACTCGGTTTATATAAGACAAATGATTTAGAAAATACTTTAAATATTAAGCCTTTAAGTGATGTTTTTGTAACATATAGTACTATTTTTGATATTGCTAATAATAATTATATTATTGATGAACAAATAAAAGTTCAATTGCCAGTTACAAGTGCTGCTGATAATTTTAATTGTTTTATTGCGGAATCCACTGATGGTGATTACATTGAATATTTTGCAATGTGGCAGAATACAATTATCGGAGATTATATAACGGATATTGAAAGTGGAAGAATACAGTTATACACTTCAAATAACCCTAATGATAATTACCAACAATTTACAGAAACATACGGAAGTGGATCACCAAAATGGGTATTGATTCATGAAATTACTGTGCATGAACAATTTCCTGGGAATGATATAATAACTCAACAGTATTCATTTACACAAACAAATAATTTTTCAATTCCTAATTTTTTCAGACCAATTTTAAGAAATTCTGATATTGATGCAAGCTATTCAATTCAATATACTTGTAGATTAATGAATAGAATGGATGGAACACAGATTATTCGTAAAGCATCTTTTTCATCTACTGATCCTAAAAAATACGGATTGTTCTTTACAAGATTAAACGTTAATAACTTAATCCCTTATAAAGTTTTTAATAGAATCGAACCTGAAGCGGTTAACACAGTTATTAATTCAGGACTTGAAAAAATCAAATATGTTAAAGTATTTTATGATACTGTTACAGTTGTATTAAATGCGTTCAATGAAGTATTTGTACAAGGAACAGGCCCGTTATTCTTGAATTCTGGAGATGCAGCTTATAAATTCAAATTTGGAAAGATAACTACAACAGCTAGTAATCAAAATGTTGACTTATCAGGTGCTTACAATTATGCGTTATTATTTAAACTTGACGATAACACAAAGATTCAAATTGGACCTACATATTCAACAAACATGAATACAACTATTGGAGAACTTGAATTCAAAATAACATCAGATCAATCAACAATATTGCAAAAACAAACTGGAAATGCATTTTCAATTGTAGTTTTGAATCCAGATGGAACTCAGTATACATTTTATCAAGGAGTTTATTATCCGCTTTCAAATCAAACTGCAGTTGTTGCGAATTATCAAAGTTTAATTAGTGTTACTGATTTACAAGCACAGATAGCAACACTGCAAACACAAGTAAATGATTTAACAACTAAAAATACAGCATTACAAACGAAATAATGAGAGCAAAATACGTAAATGAAAAATTTATAGAAGATAGTGATCCTGTGCATGATATGGGAATAGGAATTTTACCCTTATTAACAAAAGAATGGATAAAACTTCAACCAATGACTACACATGAAATTTATCTAGAAAATTTTTTAAAAGTAAAATTTGATACATATTCAATTTCAACAAATACAGTAGCAGCATTTTATTATAATCTCATAAAAAGATTGAAAGAAGAAGGTTATGAAGAAGATGATTTTCAAAAGGCATTTGATACGGAAATTTATAATTTTAAAAGAGCTTTGCCTTACACGGAAGATTCACAGGGTTTATCCTCTATAATCATAAAAGCAGCAAAAATAGTTGATGAAAAATTTGGAATTAAACTTAAAATACAATAAATGAGCATATTAAACGCAAAACTCAATCAATTTAGTATCTGGCTACCGCAAGATTTCTTTTATCCCGAGATAAGAGCACGATGGACTCCTGTTGTTAAACGTTTAAAATTACAATATCAATCCTTAGAAGATTTCGTAAATGCTACAATTCAAAGTGTTACATTTCCTGAAGTTGTATTAGCTCCTGTCATTCAACCGCAAACGATGTTTCAAATCAAATATCGTGGAGGTAAAGAACTTGAACCCATCCTTGATAAGAATCTAACTATCACATTCAAACTAACTGAAGGATTTATAACATATTGGATGTTATTCGATCAAATCGAATTATTTCAACGATATTCATTGCGTAAGCCATTTTGGCCTTCAATGTATGTGAGTTTTTTTGATCATCATGGATTTGAATTATTGTCATTTGAATTTCAAAAAATTATTCCTACAAGCCTATCTCCGTTTAATGTGAGTTACGCAACTGTAGCTGCCGACTTTAACGTATTTACTCTTAATGTAACTTACAATCGTTTTAAAATAGCTAGAAGACTAACTGACGAAATTTACACTGCTGGTTTGCCTGACAATGATGAATTATGAGACCAACATTTATAAACGAAAAATTTGAAGAAATTACTGATCCTATTAAAGATATGGGTATTGGTGGATTTGTTCCATTTGATGTGTATAATAAGATGGTGGGTCCTTCAATTGAGAAATGGGAACAAGTTGTTCGAGATTCAATAGAAAACAAAACACTTCAAGGAACGTTTATGATTACGGGTGATATAGAAACAATTGACAATTCGAAAATTTTTATAACAGAAGTGCATTTTTACGCTAATGGACATATTGAAGTTGTACGACCAGATGGAAAACAGTTTGGATTAATAGGAAAACATAAATATAAAATAATCGGATGAGAGCTCAATTTATATATGAAAAGTTTGAAGAAGAAAGCGATCCTATTCAAGATATGGGTATTGGTAATTCATTTAATCACTTAAGAGTGGGCACTATTTTAAAAGCCAATACAGATATTCGTATTACATCGAGCACTTCGTTTTCAGGTAAAGGAAGACTTATTGCTTGGGCCGATCAGTATATGATTGTTATTAAATCGGAAAGAACACAATTAGATAAAAACAGAATAAAAGTATGGTATGTTAATAAAGGTTCCGGATTAGATAATGCCAAACTTACTGTTAAAAATATTTCTAATTATATAACTGGCACAGGCTCATATGATTCAATGACTGGAACTGCACAACAATATGAAAAAAGATTCGCAATAATCGGATGAAAGCGCAATTTATATATGAGAAATTCGAAGAAGAATCTGACCCAATCACAGATATGGGAATAGGAATTGAACGACCTATTGATTTTAAATCTAAAAATGAATTAACAAGATGGGTTCTTAAACACTTAAAATATATTTTGCATGTTAAAAAAATCCCCAAAGACATTGTTCAAGATGATGAACATTTTATTAAATATGAATATACTATATTAATAAGTACTTATGCACGTAAATATTTTACTGTTAAAGGAGCTAACAGATTCCCTTCAGACTGTTTTCCTAATTGGGAAAAAATGAGAGAAATATTTATAAATAAAGGCTATAAGGAGATAGATGATTCCGAAACATATGTTAATGAAAAATTTACTGATGAAACTAATCCCATTCATGATATGGGAATTGGTATTGTAGGAATTCGCGAATTTGATACTGTGGCAGAAGCTGCCAAAACATTTGTTGATAACGTAAATATTTTAACAAAAGGTTTAATAAGATCTCCTAAACATTTCCAAGTATTGTTTAATAAAGTGGCTGCTGGAACGGGAACAGTAAATGAAATAAGCCCATTAGTAGAATGTAAAAGATATCTAGATGGTTTTTATTTTAAAATAGCGCCATTATTAATACATGAACTTGGAGGAAGATTTGATAGAGTTACACAAAGAATACAATTTTTAAAAGATTTTAAAAATGCTGTACGTGATTATGTATACGTAGATCTATTTAAAGAAATTAATGAAAAATTTATACAAGATTCTGATCCTATAAAAGATATGGGAATAGGAATTATTGCTCTTAAAAAAGTTTTTATTAAACAGTTAAATGCATTTAAAAAAGAAGTTAAACATAAATACGGACCATTTGAACTAAGAGGAATTAATGATGGTATTGATATTCTTGAAGGCACTATATTTGAAACTGAAAACAAATTTTCTATTTCAAAAGCTATAAGATTACTTAATGCTGAAATTAAAAATTGGCATGATCTTGTACGATATTTAGATAGAGCTGAACATGTTCCAGGAGTTATCAATGGATTAAGTAACGTAAGAAGTTTTGCAGAAGGATTTAAAAATCAATTTAATTTGAAATGAGGGCTAAATTCATAAATGAAAGATTTAAAGAAGATTCCGATCCTATTACAGATATGGGAATTGGAATATTTCATATAAGAGATTACGATTCACGTGATAGTTTTTATAATTTTTTAGCAGAAAATATTCTTGGTATTGTAAAATTAGAAAAATTACCGGAAGATTTTATTAAAGTAAGTACTGACAGATGGCAAATAAAAAAACCTTATGCTCAGATAATTAGAGAGTTTATTAATAACTATGTAACTATCCATGGAAACCATCCTAGTCTCGATAGTGTGTATTATATTAGTGAGTTATCTAGACGATTAGATAACGGAGTATTACACGTAGATCATTTCGACCCTGATATGCAATTTTAACAAACATTTAACTTTTTTAACAAAACCCTAACACTCGATTTCATATAACTAAAGTACTTAAGCAACTCGGAATATGCAAGACTCTAGAGTGAAAGCGAGTCTTGACTGATATTCTCTTTCTTAATAATAGTCTGTACTACCCAATAACTATCCACAAAATCATCCAAATGTATAATCCAATTCTTTGATTTTGGAGTCTTGAACTTGTCTGATTCGTTTGATAATGTTAACTTGAATTTACAATCCGGACCGTCTGTGATAAATTTGTTTATCATATCTGCTTTTCCCATTCCACGCTTAGCGCACCCTGCCACACTTTTAATTGTGATCGGTGAATATGTAAACATATTGTCAAGAGGTATGTATTCAGAAAGTGCATCCATCAGCATATACTTATAACCACCTAATTGTATTCCCACGTTTCCCTCTGATCCATAGGATAAACCCTCAAAGGCAAGATAGGTGGTACTATTAATAAAGGGGATAAGTGAATCTCGAATCAAATTTGCAAGATATCGAGAATTCTCAACTTCATAGCGCATTTTTTCAGAGATGTTATCTCCTTTCTCTCTATCATCTGTTCGCTCAATTATAGATACACCAGATTCATTGTATATCTTTTTGATTTTTTCATTTAATCCATACGGCCAACTAATGAATGAGTACTGATTTTTGTATAAAATGCAGGTTGCGGGTTTGTTGAGTGAAAAGTCGAAACCGATAATGGTCATTTATTTTTATGTATTACTGATTATAATGAAAAAATATCTTCGGGGATTTTTGTCATAGGCACATTCATTGCCAAAGAAAGAGCCTGACGAATAACTCCTACGAACCCTAGAAGGTCAGCAGATACTAATGGTGCTATTTCAGCAAATGATACTGTTCTGCTTACTGGTGCTATAGCAGGATTGTTCATGTTATATGCTGGCACATAACTACTTACTACAGTAAAAGAAACTGTACTATTTACAAAGTCTATAGACATTGTATTTACTCTATAAAGTGAATCTACGATCTCAGCAATTGCTGTAACTCCGGGAATTGTTTTAAATACTTGCATATTATTTATTATTTAATTTAGTTAATTGATTTTTTTTATTTATTAGTGTGCAAAACAGATTGCGCTTGTTTAAAAACTTGATATATATCTTCGTCGGTTAAATTACTACGATATTTTTTTATAAGCTTTAAAAGATTTTCATTTAATTCTTTTTTCTGATGATAAACACGAGATTTATCAAATGGATCCTCTTTGTCATTAATCCAATCACCTTTCCAATCAATACGTTCATTTATAGTTATTGCTTTCATTTCAATAATTATTTTCCCAAAGATACGCCCATTGCTGTTGTAACTAATCTACTTGTTAAAAGTTTTCCAAGTGGTCCATCTTCTTTAATTCCAAGAACTGCACAAATTGCTTTTCCTATTGCAGGTCCCGCAAGAAATCCTAAACTGCCACCTACTAATGCACCAAAGAATCCTTCATCTATAGGTTCGCCTTTTTTTAGTTTATCTACCAATATATTATATGAATTTTCTGCCTCTTGGATTTGCTCAGGCGTCATATTTTTTGTTTGTTCTGCTTCGAATATTGCTGAACCTTTTGTATATTTCAAATCTAAATAAGTTGGAAATTCTTTTTTCATTTTATTTGTTATTTTTTATATTTATTCATCACATTATATGATTCATTAATTTTTTCATTAACTTTATTATCTAATGCTTTTTTTATTTTAGTTATTCCAATTCCTAAATCAGCAACAGGATCAGATTCTTCTTCAAATTTTTCATAAAGACTTTCTTTAAGATGAAAGAATTTTTTCAATTTCTTTTTTCTATTTTCTTTAATTGTTTCCTTCATATATTTTATAACGTTTTTAGCCCCATTGTCTATCGCACATTGTATCAATGATAAAGTAAATTTAACGCCATGTTCATGTAAGTATTTAAGTATTTCTAAATGATCATTACCCACAACAACTCGTAAAGGTTTATCTTGTGCAGCGTGAATATCTGCTCCTGCTTCTACTAATATTTTAACTATATCAAGATGATCATTAACCATAGCTATTCTCAATCCTTTTTCATGTCCTTCAACATCATTACCATGAAAATCAAATTTATATTTAAGCATTAATTTAACAACACCTGTGTTGTTCATTTTACAAGCAAAATGAAACCAGTCAATAACGCGAGTATTTTCATTTATTTGTGCGCCTTTTTCTAAAAGATACTTAACAAAATCTTCTTCTTCATAAGCAAGTGCATATCCTAAAATAATATTTAGGTTTTTTGTTGTGGCATCAGAATCATCTTCATATTCTACAATCCCATCTTTCATAAATTTTTTGATTTGTTCGGCAATTCCAATACCCATATCTTTAATTGGATCAGAATCTTCAGTAAAGCTTTCATTTATAACATCAGGGTTTATAGTTATATGAAAATCTTTTTCTAATACTTCAGCCAATTTTTTACGAATATCTTGTGCTTTTCGACTTTGTTCCCATTTCATTTCATTATCCATTGTAGCTTTATCAAAAGCTTTTTGATGCTCCATTTTTGGTCTAGTGGAATCGCCAAGATCATCGCCACCAGTGATATCTCGTAATATACGATAAAGGGCGTTTGCCAAAAATTTTTTAATATCTTTTATACCTTTAAGTTTAACTTCATCATCTTCAAAATATTTTTTATATGTATCTTCTGGGTGTGTATTTCCTATTTTTTGACGCATCTTTATCCAAAATTTATCTAAGCCTATGCCCATATCTTTTATAGGATCAGAATCTTCTGAAAATTTTTCATTAATATAGTGCGTAACTTTTCTCATTAAAAACCTTTTTCAATTATTTCAAATCTTTTATTAAATTGATTCTCAGGAATACGTATAACTATTCTAACTTCATTTAACATATCTTGCATAGATTGATATCTTCCAGTTAAACTATTATCATTTTTTTTATCTTTCTTAGCGTCTTTTATAGTATTATATAAAAGAACCTGAATACTTTGCATATTTTGCATCATTTTAACTATTCGAGTAACTAATAAAAACTTTCCGGGTTTTAATACACGACCCTTTCCAGTTCCTACGATTTTTCCTGATTTTCTTCCTATACACATCCATTCTTTTACACCAAGAATAGCACCTTTAGTTAATGTTTGATATGAAACACCTATTCCCATATCATGTATAGGATCAGATTCGACACTAAATTTTTCATACACTTTTTGAGCATCCCATTCTAATCCATATTTTTCTTTAAGTATTTCTTTAATAATGTGCATAGCATAATGTGGTGATGGCGTTCGGATGTTTTCATCATTATCATTATTAAATTCTTTCCATTTTTTGTATGTATCATGAAATGAATTTGGAACCGATTCTTTATTAGCTAATTTATCAAGCATATCGATAAAAATAACACTAATAGTTGTTTCAAAATTAGGATTATCAATATTATATTTTTTTATTTGCAATTCATTGTAAACATCTCCTAAAACTGAGTGATTTAATCTCTCAAATTCGGCTCTAAAAAATTTCGCGCTTCCTATTCCCATATCTGCAATAGGATCAGAATGTTCGCTGAATTTTTCTTCTACTGATGTATTTGCATAATCATCAGTACTAAATATTGGATTAACATCTATTTCAAAAAAATCTTTTAATACATCAGCAATTTTCTTTTTTGCGATATAATCACTTCCAGGGTATATTTTCTCACAATTTCTTTCAAATGATTCTTGAGGAGTAAATCCATCGCCGGCATTTTTAAGTACATTATACAAAACATACACATAACCATTTGATGATCTAAGAGGAATATCAGGATAATATTGTGTGAGAATTTGATCTTCATTTGATTGACCTATTTTATACGCCTGTTCTTTCCACCATTTCATAGCGCCTATTCCCATATCATGAATAGCATCTGAATCTTCTGAAAATTTCTCGTTAATATGTTCTCTAACTAATTTCACTCGTGTATGTATAATTTTTTCTGTATATCTAATTGATGTTTAATCTTTTTCTTTGAATAAAAATACATTTCACTTGGCAGTTGTCCTCTTTTAATATCATCTATTATCATTGTTATTTCTTTTCCAGTATATTTATTTGTGAATGTAACTTTTTTTCCTATTAAATCTAAATCATATAATCTTTTATACCATTCACGAACTCCAGCGTTAACTGTTTCACTCCATATCTGTTTTAAATCAACACCACCTATATGCATATCTTTGATAGGATCAGTTGTTTCGTCAAACTTCTCATTTATGTATTTAGCTTTCACGTTCTTCTTTTATTTATTTATTCACATTAAAAAATATTTAAAATCAAGTCTAAAAAGCATATATAATCGAATATATAAAAGAAAACAGATATATGAATAACATTAACAATGACGTATTTTCAATCAAAATCATGCAGCGAATTGAGAATGGCGATTTTGATGCGTATCTTACGATACCTTTTATGACTCGAAATTTACTAGTTTCTACAATTAAAGGAAGGTTAGATAAAAAGATAACCACAGGCGGAACTCCTATACTCAGCGATGCTGATTTGAAAGACTGTCTTGCAGAAGTTAAAGAGACAGCAGGTTTTATAGTTGCTGTTTACTTAAAATTAGGATTTATAGTTAAAACAGAAGAAGGCTATGAATTTACTGAAAAAGGCCATAAAATTATAAGAGTGGCCATAAAAAATTAAAATAAAAAATATTATGGGAACAACAATTTCACAAAAAAGATTAAATGATTTGGGATGCGTATTAGGTCTTGATTGTTCAAAATATCAAGTTGATATTAATTGGGCACAGGCTAAAGCAGCAGGAGTTCAATTCGCTTTTATTAAAGTTACTGAAGGCACAACTGGACATGAAGATAATATTTACAATTTAAAAGCACGTGTTTTAAGTGCTCAACAAAATGGAGTTAAAGTAGGATATTATCACTTTGCAAGACCTGGTAATGTGGTTGAACCTGAAGCAGATGCTAATGAAGAAGTTCAAAACGTATTGGCTCACATAGGATTTCTTCCTAAAGTTCAATTGCCTTTAGTTTTGGATGTTGAAGCGTATTCAACTGAAAACGTTTGGGATAACAAAATAGATCACATGAATAGATTTATCAAAACTTTTATACAAAAATTAAATGAACAGAATGTTAGAGTTATAATGTATTCATACAAAAGTTTCTTGGATGACAATACCACACCGATATATGGAACGAATCCTTTATGGATTGCAGGATATCCAAATGATCCTGAGACAGCTT
>Ga0209429_10001527_pt1 | contig 14222 bp, 13 predicted proteins | sample BarGraNGADG00212_3_FD_184493 | JGI IMG/M metagenome (GOLD analysis project Ga0209429, IMG submission 184493) | Arctic peat soil microbial communities from Barrow, Alaska - Barrow Graham LP Ref core NGADG0004-212 (SPAdes) (version 2) | ecosystem: Environmental > Terrestrial > Soil > Wetlands >... | reverse complement strand
CATATAGGACAACTTTTTTTTCATTCCTGAACCCCTTATTCAAACTTGTTTGAATTAACCTCTCTTACATACTTGATTTTATATAATATATGTGCTCTTTTAGCACACATTTTTTGCCATTACACCCGAAATGACATTTCTTGATTGACACGACACTAGACCGGTTTTCACCGGAATGACGCTGCAACTTAAGTTAGCGCTAATGAGCTGATCCCCTCCTTCTCGTCACAGGTCCCAGTTGATTATTTTATTGATAATATGGAGTTATTTGGCAGTACATTTTTTCAGGGAGGCCATGTCTTTTAAAAGGTACTATGCGGCCTGTTTTATTTCTTTGTGATCGAGCAATTCCGGTTGAAGTGTTTATGCATCACGTAAGTTTTCTTGCCTCTTCCACAAGCATTATCGGAATATCATTTTTGATTTCGTAAAGTAATTTGCACTGATCGCAAATTAAGCCGCCTAAATTTTCATCTAAACGAACCTTTCCATGACATTGAGGGCAGGCTAAAATTTCCAGGAGCTGTTTGTTTAAAGACATATGTCACCCCTTTGTTAATTTATTTTCTACTACTGCGAATACTTGTTCGGGCAAGATTTCTTTCATACATTTTCTTGTCGCGCATTTTTTTAAAAAGCAAGGGCTGCAGGGTAGCTGCGTCCGGACTATAGTGTGACCTTCACCGTAAGGTCCTGTCCGCGCCGGATCAGTAGGCCCAAACAGAGCAATGACGGGAGTTCCCACAGCGGCAGCCAGATGCATTGGTCCGGAATCAGTTGTAATTACAAATCGCGCTTTTTTGTAAAGATAGGCAAGTTCAGAAAGAGATGTCTGCCCGCCGAAATTTATTCCGTAAGTCACCATTCCGGAAGTTATTTTCTCGATAGATTCTTTTTCACTTCCCGTAAAAACAACATTCATCTTCAAATTTTCTTTAATCAAATCAGCCAGCCTGGCAAAATTTCCATCATCCCAGAGTTTGGTCTCCCAATAAGCGATAGGATTAATGGCGATAAATTTTTTATCATCCAGCTTGTATTTACCCATTAAGAGCTGAACTTCTGCTTCGGCATCGTTGTTTTGAGGTAGAATAAATTCAACATTATCTATCTTCGCGCCCAGATAACGAGGAAAATCCAAGTAGCGATCGACCGCGTGTTTATTCATATCTTCGGGGATTTTTTCATTAAGAAATAAGCCGCTTAATTCCTGAAGCGAATCATAGCCTAGTTTTCGTTTCCCTCGGCTTAAAAAAACAATAACGGAACTTTTCAGCAAGCCGTGGAAATCAATGACCAGATCATAAGGGCGTTTTCGCAGTTCTTTCAGGAAAGACCTGATTTCCCGCAGTGGGCGGCGTATTTGGCAATTTTGCAAATCCTTAGCCCAGCTTTTACGTTGGGAAATAATAACCTCATTCAGGTAAGGGTGATTATTGACTAATTCCGCAGCCGCTTCTTCGACTACCCAGGTTATGCACGCATCTGGATAAAGTTTGCGCAATGCTGCCAGTGAAGGCAGTGTATGAATTACATCGCCAATTGCACTCAGTTTTACGATTAGTATATTCACTTGATTCTGTCTTTCATTATCCACTTTACCGCTTCCAGAATATCTTCCGCGACGAAATCAGGCTTGTTCCCGGCTGTCGCCACATCAGGATCAACATCTTGCAACACTTCCAGGCCATATCCTGTCTTTACTAAAATCCCTTTAACTCCCACTTTTTTCGCTGTTTCCACATCGCGGTATCTGTCTCCTACCATGTAAGAGCTCCCCAACTCTATATCTAAATCATGTGCAGCCTGCAGTAACATGCCCGGTGACGGTTTACGGCAGTTACAATTCTGCAGGTAGATTCCTGTTCCTTCCGTGGGATGATGCGGGCAGTAGTAAAATTTATCTATGCTTGCTTTTTTCTCAAGCAGAGCGGTCTGGATGACTTCATGGGTTTGCCTGACAAATTTTTCGGTGAAAAATCCCCTGGCTACACCAGATTGGTTGGTAACAACAATTGCCTTCATTCCACTTAAATTAATCAATCTGATTGCTTCATGAGCAGCAGGAATCATCTTGAGTTTGTCCAGGCTATCCAGATAGCCGACCTCTTCATTAATTGTTCCGTCTCTGTCTAGAAAGACAGCAATAATTTTTCCCATTAAAATATTCTCAACTATTTATTTAATATATTTTGAGCCGCCGCAAAAACATTTTCCACGGACACTAGTTTCATGCAACGAAAATCAGTCGGACATGTTTCTTCAAGACAGGGACTGCAGGAGACGTTTTGGTGAACGATAGTTGTCTTATTTCCGGCAGGTGATGTAGTAATGGGATTGGTTGAACCGAAAATAGCCACAGTTGGAATATTCAGCGCGCCCGAAATGTGCATAAGTCCGGAATCGTTGCTAATGAATAAACGGCACTGTGAGATTAAGTGAATTGCTTCTCGAAGACTTGTTTTGCCGGCAAGGTTAATTAATTTAGTGCGCGCCGCCTTTCTGACTTCTTCCGCCGTTTCCCAATCGGCCTTACTGCCCAGGAGAATTCCCTGCATGGGGAAACTTTCACTGAGCTTATCTGCCACGGCGGCAAATCTCTCCGGAAACCATCTCTTAGCCGGCCCATATGTGGCTCCCGGAGCGATTCCGATAATAGACTTGTTTGTTTCCGGTATATATTTTTGCAGAATGTTTCGGGCATCCTGAATATTGATCCTGGTTGGGAGCCGCATTTCACGATCTGCGGAAACACAACCCAAAGCCTTGACCATTTCCAAATAATACTCAATCTGGTGCACTTTTCTTATTTCTTTAGTGCGCTTTACGCTATGGGTCAAAAGAAGACCGCGGGCGTCCGAGCGATAACCGGCACGCAGAGGAATTCTAGCCATAAAAGCGATGATTGCCGCTTCGATCGCGTTTTGCAGAAGAATTGCCGCGTCAAAGTTTCTATTTTTGAGCATACTGGCAAGACGAAATACTCCTGCCGGAGTGTCATATTTAGCTTCATAGATGATTACTTCATCCACAGCAGAAAAAAGCTTATAGATATCGGCCACCCATGGTTTTACCAGAACAGCAATATGGGCATGCGGATAAGTGGCTCGGATGGACGCCATTGCCGGTAAAGTCAAAATGGCATCGCCAATCCAGTTAGTACCGCGAATAAGAATATTATTTATGCCTTCCTGCGGCAGTTTTTTACTTTTTCCAAGAATCAATTGTTTAACCTCTTTGTTTTGCCTGGCAGAGCTTTGTCTTCCAGCGTTGATGTACCCAAAACCATTGTTCGGGATATTGACGAATATGCTCTTCAATAATTTTAGTAAAATTCTGCGTATTGATTAATATATCAGCTTCGCGATTTTCTGAACTGATAATATCAACTTTTTTTCCTATCTCTAATAAATATTTGCCGTCAGGCAGGCGGCTGGTGAAAAAGGGCAGTACAGGCGCTCCCGTATGCGTGGCAAGTAGGGCCAGGCCGGATGTTGTGCAGGCCTTCCGGCCAAAAAAGTCGACAAATACGCCCCCGTACCAGGCGACATTTTGGTCAATAAGGAGACTGATGGTGGTGTCCTTTTTTAGCAGACGGATCATTTGCCGCATGGCGTTCTCTTTGGGAAGAGAAGTATTGCCGCAGGAGGCACGCACGGTTGTGATAATACCTTCTAAAAGCCGGCTGTCGAGAATTCGATAAACAAAGGATAATGGCCGTGTCAATATCGCCAAAGCGGCATGGCCAATTTCCCAGTTGCCAAAATGAGCTCCAAAAAGCAATACCCCCTTTCCTTCGTTACACGCGTTTGTGTAATTATCCAAGCCTCTGATAGTAATTAGTTGATGGAGATTATCTTTGTTTAAATATGGAATATCATAAAATTCAACCAAAACCAAAGTAACGCTCAGATATGATTCTTTAGCAATTCCGATTATTTCTTTCAAAGATTTATCCGGAAACGAACGCATTAAATTATGAATAGAGATAAGGCGATGTTTGAAGGAAAGATGATAAAATAATTTGGCCATAAAAAAGGCAATTACCCTTCTTACGCTTATGGGGATTCTTCCTATTAAAGAAATTATCAATTTTATCTTCACAAAATAACCTTAAGGGAACTAAACATTACTTGCTTTCAGTTGAAACAGGATTGACAACTGCTGCCGCCAGCCGCTCCAAAATAAAATTATTGAATGATTCCCGCGCGGGAGTAATTTCCATCTCAATGCGCATCATGTATATTATGCTTAAAAACTCGGGGAAGTTTTGCAGGCGCATGCCATCTTTTTGCGTTGTAATTATTAAATCAGCCTCATAATTATAAAACTTGTTTTTGATTATTTCCAGTTCAGCCCGGCTGTAGTTGTGGTGGTCGGGGAAAGTATCGAATGATAAAATATGAGATTGGGCAGCAAGCAGTGATTTTTTAAATGAATCGGGCTTGGCTATACCGCAAAAAGCGCACACCTTTTTCCCCTTCAGACCGGCAATCGGCCACTTATCACTATAATCCCCTTTGATCACATCTTTGAGTTTATGAATGCTAGTAAAGATGGGAATATTTCCCATTTGTGTTAATTTGTTGTTAATGACATCTGTCTTAGGTGTTTCGTCGGCGCGCGTGAGCAAAAAGGCGCTTGCTCTTTTAAGACCTGCTATTGGTTCACGTAGCTTTCCCCGCGGCAGGACATGGCCATTGCCCAACGGATTCTGGCTATCTAATAAAACCAGATTAATGTCCCGAAATATTTGCCTATGCTGCATGGCATCATCACAAATAAGCACATTGGCGCCGAATCGATTTATTGCTGCGTTACCTGTTTTTATTCTTTGGGGACCGACAATAATGGGGATACTTCTGAGCGATTGCGCCATCAAAAATGGTTCATCTCCGGCGGTTTTGCTGTCCAGTAAAATATTTTTACCATCCGCAACAATGTTCACTGGTTTTGTGCTTTTGCCACCATAACCACGGCTTAAAATTGCCGGTTTAAAACCATGTGATTGCAGCATTCGCGCCAGCATGATCACGCAGGGAGTTTTACCCGTGCCGCCGGCGGTAATATTGCCGACGCTGATCACCGGACAGGGGAGTTTTACAACGGCAAATATCTTTTTATCGTAAAGCCAGTTGCGAAAAGTAATAATCAGACGATAAGGCAAAGAAATTGCAGATGCTATTATTTTGATTACAGTGTAACGGCTGATGCTTCCGTCATCATTCCATATCCTTTGCCAATAGTTCATCTCTGGCATTATTCCCTTCATCTTTAAACTGTAAATTGTACAAACGGAAATATTCGCCTTTTTTCTCCATCAGTGTCTCATGGTTGCCTTCTTCGAGGATTTGTCCATTGACTAAAGCAATGATTCTATTGGCATTACGTATTGTAGAAAGCCTATGGGCAATTACCAGCGTGGTACGTCCCTTCATGAGATTATCAAGCGCGTCCTGAACTTCAATTTCCGCTTCAGTGTCCAGCGAGGATGTAGCCTCGTCTAGAATTAAAATCGGAGCATTCTTGAGCAGTGCCCGGGCTATCGATATGCGTTGCTTTTCTCCGCCGGAAAGCTTTGTGCCCAATTCACCGATATTGCTATCATATCCGTTGGGCAGTTTCATGATAAAATCGTGAGCGTTGGCAGCTTTGGCCGCGCTTACGATTTCATCTTCCGTGCGTTCGATATCTCCATAAGCAATATTGTTTCTTACGGTATCATTAAAGAGAATTGTCTGTTGTGTGACAATAGCAATCTGGCCGCGCAGAGACTGTATAGTTACGTCGTGAATATCATAACCATCAATGAGGATGCGTCCGCCGGTGACATCATAAAAACGAGGAATTAAATTTACCAGCGATGTTTTGCCGCCACCGCTCATACCCACAAAAGCGACAACCTCTCCCGCTTTTATGGACAGGTTAATATTTTTTAATACCGGTGTTTGTTCATAACAGAACGTAACGTTTTCAATATCAATGCCACGGCTGACAGGCGGAAGATTAATGGCATCGGATTTATCTTTAATATCGGGAACCAGATCGATTATACTAAAAACACGATCAGCACCGGCAATACCCTGATTGATGGTATTGTTGACATTCGTGAGCCTTTTGACCGGCTCATAGAGCATCAGCACAGCCGCCAGAAATGAAAAGAACGTACCGGGTGTAGAATTGCCCTCTACAACGCTATAGCCGCCGTAAAAGATTACGGCAGCGATACCCAGTCCGCCCAAGGAGTCCATCAGGGGGTGGGAGATAGCATTAACGGAAACTGCCTTCATGTTTAATTTGAAGAGGCGTTCGTTTTCCGCAGCAAATCTTTTATTTTCATATTTCTCCATGCCGAAAGCTTTGACAATGCGGGTGCCGGAAATAGTTTCCTGTAATAAAGTGCTCAGCGTTCCCATTGTGATTTGTGTGGATGTGGTTACTTCACGCATTTTTTTCCCGAATCTGGAAATTGGGTAGATGGTCACGGGGAAAACAACCATGGCAATAATAGCCAGTTTCCAATCGGTATAAAAAATGACACCGACCAGAGCAATTATGGAGAAGGTGTCTTTAATAATACTGGTCACTGCTTCCGAAGATGCGGTTTGAATGGACATAACGTCGTTGGTAATACGCGACATGAGCATGCCCGTTGGATGCTGTGTAAAGAAAGATAATGACTGCTTCTGGATCTGTTCATAGAGTTGATTACGCAAATTAGTGACAATACGTAATCCGATGAAGCTCATCAAAATAGTTTGTATGTAATTGGCCGCCCCTTTGGCAAAAAAGATTCCGATAACAGCAAGAGGAATCCATTTCAGCGAAGCAGGATTTTTAGCAAGAAAGATGTCATCGAGAACCGGCTTAACCAGCACCGCTTGTGATGACGTCAACGCTCCGACGATTAACATGCAGATCATAGCAAAGGCGAAGCGCACGCTGTAGGGTCGGGCGAGCTTTAAAAGACGTTTAAATGTTTCCATACTTTCCTTTATAGCATATCATAAGCCAGGTGGGCAGCTTTTCTTGCGGCACCGGGGTTGCCCAGCTTGCTCCGGATTGCTGCCAGTTCCTTTATCATTTCCTGCTTTCTTTCTGCATCCGTTAAAATATCCAGGGCCTCAGCAGCAATTCGATTGCCACTGGCATCTTCCTGAATCAGCTCTGGAACAATGGTTTTTCCGGCAATAATATTAGCCAAACCGATATTTTTTACATGAACTATAAATTTACCGATAAAATAGGTAAGGGATGAAATCTTATAGATAATAACCATGGGAACACCCAAAAGGGCTGTTTCCAGTGTTGCCGTGCCGGACGCAACTATTGCCAGATCAGAGCACGAAATTGCATCGTAGGTATGTCCGCTGATTACATTAACTTTAAGGATATATCTGGAAATAATATCAGTAATTATTTTTTCTTCCAGTGTGTCGGCTAAGGGCAGCAGAAATTGTATGTCCTGTATATGTTGGGCGAGAATTTCTCCCGCCCTTAACATTTCCGGCAGCAGATTAATAACTTCCGAAAACCGGCTGCCCGGCAGAAGTGCAACAGTTGTTCTGCCTTCTTTCAGGCCGAATTTTGCTCTGGCCTCTTGCGGAGAATATTTTGTTTTGACTAAATCCAGTAAGGGATGTCCCACATAATTTACCGGGAAGCCTTTCTGTCGGTATGTTTCAACTTCAAAAGGCAGAATAACCGCCATTTTATTTACTGATTTTTTAATCTGGTTAATTCTGCCTTTACGCCATGCCCAAACTTGCGGGCTTATATAGTAAAAAACCTTTATTCCTCTTTTGCGGGCAGCTTTAGCTATACGAAGATTAAAATCAGGATAATCAATTAATATGACCAGATCAGGATTAAACTCGTCCATAGATTTTTTCATCCTGTTCATTATTCTTAAAATATTTCCTAATTTGGGAATTACTTCGGTTAAACCGACAACAGCCATCTCTGAGGCATGAGCGAGGAGCTTTACTCCCGCTTCCTGAAGCTTGTTACCGCCAATGCCGTAGAAATTCAGAGATGAATCAATTTTGAGCATTTCGTGCACGAGACTGGCGCCATGCATATCGCCGGAAGCTTCTCCGGCAATAATCATTATGGTCTTGCTCTTATTTTGATTTTTTTCTTCAAGCTGCATTGTTGATCACATCCGCGATTAGATTAATTTCTTCTTGGGTTAATTCAGGAAACACAGGCAGAGATAATACTTTTTCATATTGCCAATCTTTAACGGCAAACGCCTCTTTCGGATTCTTTGATAAATTTAATGAAATTGCGCACCTCAGGCAAATCTTCCACTTCAGCTTCAGCTTTTTTTATAGCCGCATCCAGGAGCAACTGAGAGCGAAAAATAATACGATAAGCCTCGGCTATCGCTTTGATGCTTTTTTCGGGGAAATTTCTTCTTTTTAAGCCTATTAAATTCAAACCGAAGAGCTTGGCATGGTTCCCTTGAGCTACAGTATAAGGAGGAACATCCTTACTGACTGCGGATGCCCCGCCAATTATGCAGTGTGCGCCAATGCGGCAGAATTGATGGATGCCGGTCAGGCCGCCGATAATCGCATGATCTTCAATGTGAACGTGTCCGGCTAAGCTTGCCGCATTGACCATGACAATGTTATTATCTAATTTGCAATTATGGGCAATGTGGACATATGCCATCAGCAGATTGTTCTCACCAATGATTGTCATACCAATATCGGCACTTGTGGCACGATTGATGGTGACAAACTCTCTGATCGTGTTGAAGTTTCCAATAACTACTCTGGTTTTTTCCCCGCCGAATTTCAGATCCTGGGGAGGAGCTCCTATGGAACAGAATTGAAAGATGTTACAGCCTTCGCCAATATGGGTGTAATTGTCAATTATTGTGTGCGGGCCGATTATTGTATTTTTCCCGATTTTAACATCGGCTCGAATTATCGAATAAGGACCAATCTCCACTCCTTCTTCCAGTTGAGCGTCCGGAGCAATAATTGCTGTTGGGTGAATCTTCATTATTTAACCTTTACTTGAGGATTTGTTTATTTTTTCCTGGAGCGATTCAACTTTTTTGACCAGTTCCTCAATAGTTTTTTTCATTTCCGGAAGTTTAAGCTTGCAGGCTTCGAGTTTTAGCCATTGCTTGTACGGTAATGATGGCATCCCCCCGACAGTCTGGTTGGATTCAATATCCCTGTGTAACCCTGAACGGGCCGCGATTGTGACATTATCACCGATGTTAAGCCATCCCGCCATGCCCGTTTGTCCGCCGACAATAACGCTTTTGCCGAGTTTGGTGCTTCCTGAAATACCAACCTGGGCGGTAATGACTGAATTTTCACCGATGACAACATTATGGGCAATCTGAACGAGATTATCTATTTTGACGTTACGCTGAATCCAGGTTTTTGTCATTGTGGCGCGGTCGATAGTGCTATTGGCGCCGATTTCCACATCATCATCTATTTGTACAAAACCAACTTGAGGAATTTTAGTATTGCTTAGGCCGGGAGCGGCAAAGCCGAATCCATCAGCGCCGACAACAACACCTGAGTGCAAAATTACCCGCTTGCCGATGATGCAGCCGTAATAAACTGTTACATTGGCATAAAGGATCGAATTTTCGCCGACAGAAACGTTACGGCCAATATAAACACCGGGATAAAGCACAACTCCCTTTTCGATTTTGGCATCACGGCTGACAAAGACTCCGGCAAATACTGTCGCTTCCGGAGATACAATGGCACCATCTTCAATATAGGCATCAGGACTTACGCCACTTGCGCCATGTTCCAACGGATAGAAAAGCGCCAATAATTTTCCGAAGGCAATGTAAGGGTCGGCCACGATAAGCAGGTTCTTGCCAGCCGCCGCTGTTTGCGGCGGGGCAAGAATGGCCGTGGCCTTGGTTGTCTTCAGTTTCGCTAAATACTTCTTGTTGACAATGAAAGTAATATCGCCTTCATTTGCCTCTTCAATCGGACGAACGTCGCTGATGATGACATCAGCTGCACCTATAACATCACCGCCAAGAAGCCTGGCTATTTCTTGAAGCGTTATTTTCACCAAAAGCTCCTATTTCTTGGCTTTGTTAAACTCATCAATAACTTTGCTGGTTATATCATTTTCTTTGGAGTAGTAGGCTACAGGCGCGTTGGGAACTCCTACAAGGAAAATTGCAACACATTTTTCTTTTTCCGCGATATTTTTGATAGCTTTTAATATTTCCGGCATTATTTTCTCGAATATTTCCTTGTCTCGCTTTTGAAGCTCATCGTTAATATCCTGAACCATCAACTGATAATCGCGTGTTTTTTTCTGGAAGGTAGCTTCCTTGTCTCTGCGCGCGGAATCCGACATCATTGAACCCTGTTTGTCTAAAGCATCCTTCATTTTACGTAATTCGTTTTCCAAAGATTTGACCGGCGCTGATTTCTTCTCGGCCAGGGTTTTAAATTCTGTTGCCGCCTTTTGACCGGCATTGGAATTTTTTATTATTTCCGGGATGTTGACAAAACCAATTTTGTCCGCCGCAAACGCACTGTTACTCATAACAAATAGTAACAAAGCAAATCCTGCAATTAGATAAATATTTCTTTTCATTTAAATTCTCCTCTCAATTTTTACGGACAAAGCAAACTTAACTTTTGTTTCGTCCGCATATTTGGTTATTCCAATTCTAAATCAAAGCGCTATCTTTGTTGGAAGCGTCGTCGGCTTCCTCAACGTATGTACAATACGTCTCGTCGCCTCCTCCTTGCCGGCTCAATATCATCTTTGATTTAGAAATGGTATTACATAAACATGCCGATGGTGAATTCCCAACGGCCCATAGCATCGTCATTCAAACCCTTTCGGTTGAGTACATAGCCGTATTCTATTCTCAAAGGGCCAATGGGCGAATACCAGCGAAGACCTAATCCCACGGTTTGGCGTAAATCATCAAGATAGTATCCGCCATCCCAAGTGTTTCCGGCATCAAAAAAAACAACACCTTTCATCCCGGCATCCTTGATAAATGGAAAAACAAGCTCAAAATTGAAAACTAACATGGATGTGCCACCGAGGACATCACTTGATCCCGAATTGCGTATTCCCACGTAGCGTAAACCGCGCAGAGAATTAATTCCGCCTAAAACGTATCTTTCGTTAATGGGGATTCTGCTGTCGCTATCATCATTATTTTGGAGATATCCTATCCTTCCTTTTGCCCCAAAGACCATATCCCAAAAAAGCGGATAATATGCAGTTGCTCCTGCACTATATTTAGTAAATTTAGTGTCCCCTCCTAGCGGAGTACCGGCATGCTGAACTGAAATACTTGTCTTAGTACCTTTGGTAGGGAATATATTATCATCGGTTGTGTCGCGTCCTAAAGATAATGTTACGGAACTAGCGATTCTCTGGCCTGCCTGATCCATTATATAGGAAGTTGCTGTATCGTAATTGATATTTTCAATATTATTAATTGTAAAATTATAACCAGCGTAAGCGTTGATTTTTTCCCAGATTGGATAACCTAAAGTAAATCCCGCGCCCTCCGTATCTAAACTATAAGAGTCATAATCTCTTTTATATTTCCAGATGGTTATTTGAGACCAGAGGGGCAGATCAAGGAGCCATGGCTCAGTGAAAGATAACTCATAATTGTTAGTCGTTGAGCCTAAAGATGCTTTCAGACTCAGGATTTGACCATAGCCCAGGAAGTTCTGCTGGACAATTTGCGCCATGATAATTGCTTGTTCAGTGGCGCTGTAACCGGCACCCACCATAAACATGCCTGTATTTTTTTCTTTGACCCGGATATTGATATCCATTTCATTTTTGTCAGGCTTCTTTTCTGTTTGAAAATCCACTTCTTCAAAATAGCGCAAGCGGTTCAAATTACCATAACTGTTTTTTAATTTGCTGCTGGAATACAGGTTTCCTTCAACCACCTCCAGTTGCCGCCGGATAACTTTGTCGCGGGTAACGGCATTGCCGGTAATGTTGATGCGATTAATATAAACCAGTTCACCCTTTTTTAGTTGAAAGTCTATATCAACCAATTGTTCTTTTTCCCGGATGTTGACTTTGGGGTTAACATCGGCAATTGCGTAACCCTCATCATTACAGGCCTGTGTTAAGAAATCTATGTCTTTTGAGAGTGATTCGCGATCGTAATTGTTTCCTTCTTTTATTTTTAGTGCTTGCAATAATTCAGGTCTGGGCTTTATGAGAGAATCACCGGAAATTTCTATCTTGCCGAATTTAAATCTTTTGCCTTCTTTGATTTTAATTTTTATGTAAATTCCCTTTTCATCGTGAGTTATTTCCGGTTCGCCCACTTGAGAGTTTATAAAACCATTATTGAAATAATAAGCATTGAGTTTTTGGAGATCCTGCTTTAGTTGTTCACGCTTGAGCATGCCTGAATCAGAAAAAAAACTGAAAATAGTGTATTCCGATGAACTCATCATGTTTTTGAGCTCTTTTGAGCTGTAGGCCTCGTTTCCCTCGAAAGTTATCGACTTAACGTAAATTTTACCATTTTCTTTAATATCAAAAATTATTCGAAAATCTTTTTCTCCGTCTTTTTCTACTTTGTCGGTTATCTCGGCATTGTTATATCCTTTGGTTTCATAAAGATTTTTTATCTTCTCCACATCCGCTTTGATTTTTTCCTGATTCAGGTTCTGTTTGACCTTTATGGTTAGAACTTCTTGGATATCACCTTTGCTTAAGGCTTTGTTGCCATTGATCCGTATGTCTGAAATTAATCCTTTTTCCTGCACAGTAAAGGTCACTTCTTTTCCTTCGGGCGTCGATATCGCGTCGGCAGTTACGTCCAGGAAAAAGCCCATTTTGAAAATAGTTTTAATATCGGCGCTAATATCTGCTTCCCAGAAAGGTTTACCTGCTTTGCTCTTAATCTGCTGAAGGATAGCTGAGGCTTCAATTTTCCGGTTTCCTTTAATTTCAATTTTGACTATTTTTTGAATTAATCCGGCACGGGTAAGAATTTCCGTTTTTAGTTTTATTGCCATCGTACCAACATCCGCTAACCCTTTGCCTTGAGCGGAAAAACCAGATAAGGCAATTTCTTTGGAAACATCAATAATCTGGGCGTCGAAACTTAAATTCTCGCCCAGTTGGGTCAAGCTGCCGGAAACAACAAAATCAACGCCCATTTTTTTCCCGATTTCGATTGCCCGTCGTTGGTCAAATTTGATATTGCCTCGAAGATAGGCATCCGCCGGAATAACTTCAACAAGTTTTTCCTTTTTCAATTCCTCTACCAAACTTTTATATAGTGAATCCTTGATAGCGGTGCCATCGCCTTTGCTGTATATTTCAAAAGGCAGTATGCTAAGCTTCTTTACTTCCTGAGAATGAGCCGCGGAAAGGAAAGTAATTGTCAAAAAAAATAAAGTTAAGCATGTATATCTAATTGTTTTATTTATAATCATAAATTTTCCCATCTTGCAGTCCGATCTTTCCGGACATCCTTTCTGACAATGATTTGTTATGTGTTACAACGACAAGGGTAATTTTTTTTGTTGCATTTAAATTAACCAGAATATCTTCTATCTTTTTTCCTGTTTCCGTGTCAAGGTTTCCTGTAGGTTCGTCGGCAAGCAATATTTCCGGTTCCATAATCAGGGCACGGGCGATGGCCACTCGCTGCTGTTCGCCGCCGGATAGTTCTCCGGGCTTATGCCCGGTGCGCTTTTCTAATCCTAATTCTTCAAGCAGGCTGTATGCTTTTTGTGCCGCTAGTTTCTTGGGCATCCCGCTGATTAACGCTGGCATCATGGTGTTTTCCAGAGCGTCGAATTCAGGCAGTAAATTATTGAATTGAAAAATGAAACCGATATTTGAATTACGAAACCGAGCCATTTTATTTTCATTCCACTCAAAAACATTCATTCCATTAATGGAGATGTTTCCACTTGTTGGGTGATCCAGCGTGCCTAAAATATGAATGAGGGTACTTTTACCGGCACCGGAAACACCAAGAATCGCCAAGGATTCGCCCTTTTTAATTTCCAGGTTCAGGCCGCGTAAAACCTCAATTTTATTGCTGTCTTTAAAAAAAGTTTTCGATAAATTTTCCAGTATAATCATCTTTTATATTCGTGATCAGAATTTTATTCGTATCTTAATGCTTCTGCAGGATCAAGCCGCGAAGCCTTGAAAGAAGGATAAATTGTTGCTAAAAAACAAATAAGCATTGTACTAAT
>Ga0209429_10001526_pt1 | contig 14223 bp, 16 predicted proteins | sample BarGraNGADG00212_3_FD_184493 | JGI IMG/M metagenome (GOLD analysis project Ga0209429, IMG submission 184493) | Arctic peat soil microbial communities from Barrow, Alaska - Barrow Graham LP Ref core NGADG0004-212 (SPAdes) (version 2) | ecosystem: Environmental > Terrestrial > Soil > Wetlands >... | reverse complement strand
GCTGGCGCCGGGGAGCGTGCAGCCGTCGAATGCGACTCCGAGCGAGCGTGTCATGGCGTTGGCATGCAGAGCCACACGTTCCACCCCGTCAAGGTCGTGACCCGCCTCGGCGGCGGCGGCGGCCGCCGCTTTGAAAACCGCAAGGTCCCCGGCGATGCCCCTGCGCAGACTCTCCTGCCCCACCGGTGCGCTCGCGATGTCGTCGGTGACGACCACGTACCGGGCGTCGATCCCCTCGGCGGCGAGCTGCCGCTGTGCCAGAGTGAAGTTCATGACGTCGCCGGCGTAGTTGCCCGTCAGCATGATCACCCCGGCACCCGAGGAGACGTGGCGTGCCACAGACGCGGCGTCGGCGGCCGAGGGCGAGGTGAAGATGTTGCCTACCACCGCGCCGTCGGCGAAGCCTTGACCCACGAGTCCGCAGAAAGCGGGGTAATGGCCCGAGCCGCCCCCCACGACGACGGCAACCTTGCCGGGGGGCGTCGGGTCGGCGCGCACGACACCGCCCGGAACCAGGGCGACCTGGTCGCTGTAGGCGTCGACGAATCCCCGCAGCGCCTCGTCGGCGAACTGCGCCGGGTCGTTGGACAAGATCGTCATGAGGCGGACTCCGGGCTCGAGGCGTGCAGGGCGGTGGCGATCACCGAGTCGTCGTCCGCGGCGAAACCCAGGGCCTCACCGAGCAGGAACAGATGCTCGGCGGCTCCCGCCACGGGCGTGGCGACCTTCGCCTCGCGCGCGAGGCGCGTGACGATGCCCATGTCCTTCGAGATGACGTCCAGCCTCGAGCGCAGCTCCGGCCGTGACCCGGTGAGCTGCTGCGCGATGCGAGGTCCGCGGTCGGAGAGCATGAACGAGGCGGCCGCGCCCTTGCCGAGGACCTCGAGCGTGCTGTCCAGGTCCAGGCCCAGAGCGTGGGCCAGCGCGAGGGCCTCGGCCGCGGCCGCGGTGTGCACGCCGCAGAGCAGCTGGTTCACCGTTTTCAGCATTTGGCCGTCGCCCACGCGCGGTCCGGCGACGGTCAGCGTGGAGGACAGGGCCTCCAGGACCGAGCGGCCTCGATCAAGGGCCGCTGGGCCCGCACTCACCATGATCAACAGGTCGCCCTTGCCTGCGCGAACCGGCCCGCCGCTGACCGGCGCATCAATGAGGAGCACCCCCTGCTCCTCGAGTCGGTCGGCGGCGTCGCGCGCCGCGTCGCGGCCGACGGTAGAGGTCAGGATGACGACCGACTCTGCCGCCAACGTCTCAGCGGCGCCCAACGGTCCGAACAGCGCCCGCTCCAGCTGGGCAGCATCCCGCACCCCTATCAGGACGACGTCGGCATCCGCGCAGGCCTGGGCGGGGGACGCGGCGGGGCGAACCCCTGCAAGCTCAGCCATCTTCAGCCGCTCGGGGCTGACATCGAAGGCGATGACTTCGTGGTCACGAGCCAGGTGGGTCGCCATGGGCAGCCCCATGGCTCCCAGGCCCAGAACCGCAACGCGGGAGCTCACTGGAGGCTCCCCTCGGCGCCGCGGCCTGCCCGCGCCATCTCACCGGTAGCGACGGCCAGCAATTTGCGCAGGTAGGTGCGGTTCTCGGCCATCACGGACAGGCCGTCGCCGCCGTAGTGTTCGACGCAGAACGGGCCGGTGTAGCCGAGGTCGACCGCCGTCTTGACCGCAGCGCGGTAGTTCATCGAGCCCGAGTACATCGGGGCGGGCAAGGAGACGACCGCGCCGGTCGCTGGTTCCGTGTCGCGGTAGTAGTTCTTCACGTGCCAGTAGTTCGACAGCGGCAGACAGGCTTCGACCGCGGACTGGAACGACTCGATGTCGCGGTGCAGGCGGAAGAGGTTGCCCAGGTCCGGGTTGAGTCCCACCGTCGAGCGGTCGATGTCCTGCACCAGGCGCACCGCGGACTCGGCCGATCCGAGGAGCGTGTCCTCGTACATCTCCAGGGACAGCGCGACGCCGACGTCGCGGGCGTGCTCACCGAGCTCTCGCAGTCGGTGGACGGCCAGCTGCCACGTCTCCGGGGAGTCGTCGTCCTTGGGGCCGTCGACGGTCCAGAACCACAGCACGTCGCGCTGCTTCGCTGCCAAGGCACGGTGCAGGCCGACGCTGACCACCGAGCAGCCGAGCTGTGCGGCGGCGTCGATGGTGCGGTGGGAGTAGGCCAGGTTCTCCTCCCCCGCATCGGGGTCGATAACGCTGCAGCGGATTGCCGAGACGGCCTCCGGGCGCAGCCCGGTCTGGCGCAATACGTCGCCCAGCTCGGTCAGGCGGGAGGCCTCGAGGTTGCCCACCTTCAGCCACGTGTCGGTAAGATCGACCTCGGTGAAGCCTTCGTAGGCGACCTCGGCGAGCTGATCGTGCCAGGTCTCCGCGGGCGCTTCCTGTGAGGCGGGGAAGGGCAGCATGGCGGCCGCGATGGGCCAGCTCTTGCTGGGAGACCTAGGGGCGTGTGCGGCATTGGACACGGAGCCACATCCAATCTCCTATGGGGTCGGGGCATGGCGATTCAAGCAGGCCGGCCAGGCACCGTCAACCTGGCAGAAGCAGCGGCGTCCGGGGGTGCGGTAGTCCCTCGGCGCTCTCTCGTCGACGACGTCTACGAACGTCTGATCGAACTGCTGCTGGAGGCGAATCTCGAGCCGGGAGCGCGGCTCCAAATCGATGCCATGGCCCGTGCCTGGCAGGTGTCGCAAGACTCGTGGATCAGCCCGCCAAGCATGCCTTTCCGTCGTACTGGCGCGGTCGAGCTGACCACGACGGTAGGTCCGGTACCGATCGCATTGGGTTTTTCTTGAAGTCGCTGGTAGCCTGGCCAGTACGGGTCCGCAGATCATGTGCTGCCGTCGAAGGTCGCCGGCGCGCGGGCACGTAGCCAGCGACGACCGTGCCAAGCAACGGAGGCGCCATGAGAGACAAAGCGAGTGTCGCGTGACAGCGAGCAAGGGCGACGCAGCGCCCCTTTCAGCCCAGCAGCTCCGCGTGATCGACGCCTACTGGCGTGCGGCCAACTACCTTTCGGTCGGCCAAATCTACCTGCTCGATAACCCTCTGCTGCGAGAGCCCCTGCGCGCCGAGCATGTGAAGCCACGACTGCTCGGCCACTGGGGCACGACGCCGGGCCTGAACTTCATCTACGTGCACCTCAACAGGGTCATAAGAAACTGGGATCTGAGCGCCATCTACGTCACCGGCCCCGGGCACGGCGGGCCGGGCATCGTGGCCAACACCTACCTCGAAGGCACGTACAGCGAGGTCTACCCGAACATCTCGCAAGACGCCGAGGGCATGCGCCGGCTCTTTCGCCAGTTCTCGTTTCCCGGCGGCATCCCCAGTCACGTCGCGCCCGAGACGCCCGGCTCAATCAACGAGGGCGGCGAGCTTGGCTACTCGCTGCTGCACGCCTTCGGCGCGGCCTTCGACAACCCCGAGCTCCTCGTCTGCTGCGTGATCGGTGACGGCGAGGCCGAGACCGGCCCGCTGGCGGCAAGCTGGCACGCCAGCAAGTTCCTCGACCCAATTCGCGACGGCGCCGTGTTGCCCATTCTGCACCTCAACGGCTACAAGATCGCCAGCCCCACGGTGCTGGCTCGCATCCCGCAAGACGAGCTGCGCACGTTGCTCGAAGGCTACGGCTACGCCCCGCACTTCGTGGACGGCGACGACCCGCCGCAGGTTCACCAGCGCATGGCCGCCGTGCTCGACGAAGTGGTCGAGCGCATCCAAACCATCCAGAAGGAGGCGCGCGAGCGCGACGACCCCGCGCGCCCGCGCTGGCCGATGATCGTTTTGCGCACACCCAAAGGCTGGACGGGGCCGAAGAAGGTCGACGACCAGCCCGTCGAGGGCACCTTCCGCGCCCATCAGGTCCCCATCAGCGCAGCCCGAGACATTCCCGAGCACCTTGCGTTGCTCGAATCGTGGCTGCGCAGCTACCGGCCCGAGGAGCTCTTCGACGACCAGGGCACCCTCGTCCAGGAGCTCCGCGACCTGCCACCCAAGCGGCATCGGCGCATGAGCGCCAACCCGCACGCCAACGGCGGCCTGTTGCTGCACGATCTCGACTTGCCCGACTTTCGCTCCTACGCGGTTGAGGTGGCCGAGCCGGGCGCAGCCCGCGGTGAGGCCACCAGAGTGCTGGGCGCCTTCTTGCGCGACATTGTCGCCCGCAACCGCGAGACGTTCCGCCTGTTCGGGCCTGACGAGACAGCCTCCAACCGGCTCTCTGCCGTCTTCGAGGCTACCGATCGCGCCTTCGACGGGCAGATCGTCCCCGGTGACGACCATCTCGCGCCCGACGGACGAGTCATGGAGGTGCTCTCGGAGCACCTCTGCCAAGGCTGGCTCGAGGGCTATCTGCTGACCGGCCGCCATGGTCTGTTCAACTGCTATGAGGCCTTCATCCACATCGTCGACTCGATGTTCAACCAGCATGCCAAGTGGCTCAAAGTGACGAGAGGTATCCCCTGGCGGGCGCCGATCGCCTCGCTGAACTATCTGCTGTCGTCGCACGTCTGGCAGCAAGACAACAACGGCTTCTCACACCAGGACCCGGGCTTCATCGACCACGTCGTCAACAAGAAGTCGGAGATCGTGCGCGTGTACCTGCCTCCAGACACCAACTGCCTGCTCTCGGTCGCCGCCCACTGCCTGCGCAGCCGCGACTACGTGAACGTCATCGTCGCCGGCAAGGCGCCGATGCCGCAATGGCTGACCATGGATGAGGCGATCCTGCACTGCACGCGGGGCATCGGCATCTGGGAGTTCGCCAGTAACGACCAGGGCGGCAAACCTGACGTGGTACTGGCTTGCAGCGGCGATGTACCCACGCTCGAGACGCTGGCGGCGACCGCTCTGCTGCGTCGGCACTTCCCAGACCTCAAGGTGCGCGTGATCAACGTGGTCGACCTCATGCGCCTGCAACCCCAGAGCGAACACCCGCATGGCCTCTCAGACGCCGAATTCGATGCACTGTTCACCACCGACACGCCGGTGATCTTCGCCTATCATGGCTACCCGTGGCTCATCCACCGTCTTACCTACCGCCGGACCAACCACGACCACCTGCACGTGCGCGGCTACAAGGAGGAGGGCACCACGACGACGCCCTTCGATATGGTCATGCTCAACGACCTCGATCGCTATCACCTGGTCATGGACGTGATCGACCGCGTGCCCGCGCTCGCCGCGCACGCCGGTCACGAACGCCAGCTCATGGTCGATCAGCGCCTCAGGGCGCGCGCCTACACGCGCGAGAACGGCGAAGACGATCCCGAGGTCCGCGCCTGGACCTGGCCCTCGTGAGCGCGGCTTCGCCGCGCGTCTTGGTGGTCAATGCCGGGTCGAGCAGCCTCAGATTGAGGCTGCTCGACCCGGACGACCAGATCCTTGCCTCGCATGACCTCGAGGCGCCGAAGGGTACCGCGGAGTCGGCGGCGGTCGGTGAAGCGCTCGCCGGCCTCGGCCGGATCGACGCTGTCGGCCATCGCGTCGTGCATGGCGGCGTGGAGTTCGTGCAGCCGGTCGTCGTCGATGAGCGCGTGAAGCAGCGCCTGATCGCGCTCACCGACCTCGCCCCCCTCCACCAGCCCAAGTCCCTGGCCGCCCTTGACGCCGTGAGCGCGGCCCTGCCCGGCGTGCCGGCGGTGGCCTGCTTCGACACCGCATTTCACGCCGGCATGCCCGCGGCCGCCGCGACCTACGCGCTGCCGCCGGAGTGGCGCAAGCGCTGGCCCCTGCGCCGCTTCGGCTTTCACGGCCTTTCACACGCCTACGCCTCGCGGCAGGCGGCCAACCTGCTCGCCCTCCCACTCGAGGGCATGCGCATCGTGAGCTGCCACCTGGGTGCGGGCGCGTCGCTGGCCGCCGTGCAAGACGGGAGTTCAGTCGACACGACGATGGGTTTCACGCCTCTCGAGGGCCTGGTCATGGCGACACGCTCGGGCAGCGTCGATCCCGGGCTCGTCCTGTGGCTGGAGGAGCACGCCGGCATGCCACCCGCGGAGCTCGCGGCGACGCTCGAGCACCGCTCCGGGCTGCTCGGCTTGGCCGGCACAGCCGACATGCGCGCCATCCTGGCCGCCGAGGCGGCGGGCGACCCCGACGCGCAGCTCGCCATGGCCGTATACCTGCACCGACTGAGAGCGGCCATCGCGGCCATGGCGGCCTCGATGGCCGGCCTGGACACGCTCGTCTTCACCGGCGGCGTCGGCGAAAACGCGCCCGCGGTGAGGGCGCGGGCCGCAGACGGCCTTCGATTCCTCGGCGTGAAGATCGACGCAGACCACAACGAAAACGGGGCGGGCGACCGCGAGATCGGCGCCGATGACACAGCCGTACGGGTGCTAGTCGTCGCAGCGCGCGAGGACCTCCAGATCGCCCACGACGTGCGGGCGCTGCTCTTCGGCTAGCGCACCGCCCGCTGACGGTCGCGGAGCGCTGCGCGGGCCTCATCCGCGCCCTTACCCAGGTCAAGCCCCAGCGCAGCCATCTTCACGACAGGCTCCGTCCCTTCGCCATGCGGCACTCGCCGGCCAAGCCCGCGGTGGGGCGGCTGGCGATCGTCGTGGTCGACGTACTCGCGCAGCACCTTCCTGAGGAGTCATCCCGCGCTCGAGGCAGCAGATCGCGGAGCCGGTGTTCGCGGCCAAGTAGTCGGCCCGCCGGCATCCGCGGTTGCGCGGAGGGGTACAGTTGGTGGCGATGATGATCCTCGTCTGGAGCGCACTGGCCTTCACCCTGGGAGCGCTGCCCTTCTCCTACTGGCTGGGGCGCACCATTCTGGGCGTCGACGTGCGCGACTACAGCGCCGACCGCAACCCGGGCGCCGGCAACGCCTGGCGAGCCGGCGGCTGGCGACTCGGCCTGCCGGCGGGCCTCCTCGACGTGGGCAAGGCCAGCGCTGCAGTGCTGCTGGCACGCAGCGCCGGCGTCGCCGGCTGGGGCCTGGTGCCGATCGCCCTCGCGCCGCTGTTCGGCCACGCCCTCTCGCCGTTCCTGGCTTTTCGCGGCGGCAAGAGCGTGGCCGCCACCTTCGGCGTCTGGCTGGCGCTCTCAGGGCTGCTGGGGGCGCTGTCGCTGGCGGTGTGCTTCGGCGTTGTCTATGCGGTGCAGCGCACCGACGCCTGGACCAACCTGATCGGCTCCTGCCTCTTCTTCGCAGGACTGCTGCTCTACGGCGCCTCGGCGGCGCTGCTCACCATCTCACTCGCCACCGTGCTCATCCTCGCCTGGACGAACCGCGGCGAGCTGCGCGTGCAACCGCACTGGCGACAGACGCGCTTCCTGGGGCGCAAAGCTAGAGGGCTCTAGCCTGGGGAATCATTTGGTCGCCGACACGACGCCAATCCAGTTTCAATCCTCGCCCGGCCAGCTGGCCGGGCGCCACCACGCACGCGCAGCAGCAGCGGCGCGCCTTATCCGCGCAGCTGCTGCTGCCAGGGTCTTCTCCTCGTGGCGAACACCATGCACTTCGTCGATCAGCGTTCAGATCGCGGCGCCGTACTTCTTGCCGGCGTCGATCATGGCTTTCATGCATTCTGGCTTGCCTTCGTTCGTTACAATTCCGGGAGTCAGAAGGAAACCACCGTCGCCGGCAACATCAGCGATGAGCTGCTTCACGTACTGCTCAACCTCCTCGGGTGTGCCCGCGACGAGCAGGGAGCCCGGCACGTTGCCAGCGATGCACTGATAGCCGCCCAGATGACGCTTCGCCTCTTTCATATCGGTCGCATCGAACTGCCAGACCATGTGTCCGGCGGGAATATCGGGATCGTGAATCGCCGCGAGACGCGTATGAAAACCGCCCTCGGCGAAGAGCCATGGCACGATGCCTTCATTGATCAGGCCCAACAGCACAGCCTTCAGTGTCGGCCAGTAGAACTTACGGAAGTCAGCGTCGGAGAGGAATCCGTCGGCGCCCTTATGCAGCGGCAACAGGACGATCGGCAGCCGGCTGATGTCGACGCCGCTGCGACCCCAATCGATGGCTAGAGGCACGAGACGCTCCATGGCCTCAAGCAGCTTCTCCGGCTGGCGGAACTTGTCGAGCATGATGCCCCGGGTACCCCTCAGGGTGTCGCCGATGATGTCGTAGGGCGCCTTACTGAAGCCACCGGTGAAAAACGGCTTGCCAGTTGCGACGACCTTGGGGTGCACGCCGGCTGCAACCATTCTGCTACCCAAAGGCGTGCGTCTCGATGGGACTGGATGGGGCCGCACGTAACTAGCCGGGACATGGCAGAGCGACCCGCATACCAGATACCGAAGGGCACGAGGACCGAGGTCCGCGACAAGCGGCGCGATACGAACTACACGCGCACGTCACGCCGCTCAAACAGCACCAGTGTCGCCACCAGTAGAACGGCCGACGTGCCGAGCAGGACCGCCACCCCCACGGCGTCGAGACCCTGCCCAAGAGGCGAGGCACCGCCCGAATAGTGGAACAGCGACAGGAAGCGGAACGGCCGAATGGCGGTGTTCATCGCAGCCAGGGTGTTCAGCAAGTACATCGCCACGCCTACGCCGGCGCCTGCCGCGATGCCGGCCTGTCGCCGTCCGGAGGCGCCGCCTACGGCGAAGGTGACGCTGCCGATCGCCAGGCCAAGCAGCGTCAGGCGCAGCAGCGCTTGCGCGAGCTTGCCCGGGCCCACCGGGGTGCCGGCGATCGTCGTGGCCACCAGCAGCGCGAGCCAGAAGGCCAGGCCGAGGATTGCGACAGCCACAATCATCGCCGCATACTTGTGCAGCACCAGCCGGCGACGGCCCACCGTATGGGCCAGCAGGAGGCTCAGCGTACCGTTCTCTTCCTCGCCGGCCAGCGCACGGGCGGCGATCGACACGGCGAAGGCGATGAACACCACGGGCGCGAGCCATGAGAGCAGCTCCGTGTTCACGAAGCCGACCGGCGACGAGAAGTTGCCGCCGGGTCCTAGGAAGGCGGCGCGGACTGCCGACGGTAGGCTGTTGATGTAGCCCTGCAGCTGACCGGCACTGTGCCTGATGCTCGGGTAGACGGACATGAGCATGGCCACGTAGAACGCTACGCCGATCACCCACATGACCAAGGGCCGCGTCTGATCGCGCAGGCTCTTGAAGAAAGCGTTACGCAGCATGGTCGCCTCCTTCAGCGTAGAAGGTCATGAAGACGTCCTCCAGGTCGGGCAAGCGGCTCGTGAGGTCGAGCACCGGGAACTCGCCCAGCTTCTTGATGACCGCATCGAGTGGTCCCGTGACCGTGAGTCGCAGCGTCGTGGCGCCCTTGCCGTTGACAGAGACCTGCGTCACGCCAGAGACGCCCTCGAAGGCGGAGGGCGGGACCGCCTCGGCGAACACGACTTCGATCTCGCGCACCGCCCGGCCGGTGAGGTTGGAGACGTCCTCGAGGGCGATGAGTTCCCCTTCGCGGATGAAGGCCACGCGATCGCAGACGCGCTGCACCTCGGGCAGCACGTGAGACGAGAGGAACACGGTCTGCCCCGCGTCGCGCACCTCGTCGACCAGAGCGTAGAACTCGTGCTGCACGAGCGGGTCGAGGCCCGACGTAGGCTCGTCGAGGATGAGCAACTCAGGGCGATGCATGAAGGCCTGGATGAGGCCGAGCTTGCGCTTGTTACCGGACGACAGGTCGGTCACCTTCCTGCCTAGGTCGCAGTCGAGCCGCTCGCTGAGCTCGCTCACGTGGTCCCAGTCGACGCCGCCACGCAGGTTGGCGAGGTAGCGCAGCGTCTCGCGTCCGGTGAGCGTGGGATAGAGGCTGAGCTCGCCCGGCAGGTAGCCACTGTGCGCCTGGATCGCCAGAGTGTCGCGGTGGCTGTCACGGCCGAGGACGAGCGCGCGGCCCGTCGTTGGCCGGATGAGGTCGAGCAAGACGCGGATCGTGGTCGTCTTGCCCGCTCCGTTGGGGCCCAGGAAGCCGAAGACCTCGCCCGGTTGGACCTCGAGGTCGAGTGCCACGATGCCGCGGCTCTTGCCGTAGTTCTTGGTCAGCTTCTCGGTGAGGATCGCCGCGGTCATGCGCCGTCACGCTCCTTTCGCACGTTCCAGCGCACCACAAGCTCGCGGAGCCCCCGCTCGATGCGCCTGTTGGCACTCAGTGACTGCCTAGCCTTGGCGCGACTGCCTCATCATGTCGGACACCGTCACCTCGGGATGGTGGTACCTCTTCCGGACACCATTGGAGGCATGCGAAACACTGCTCGCAGCGATGGTGCCACGCGGGCTTGGCGTCAACGATCTCGATGTCGCGTGCGGGGCAGATCCTTGAACAGACACCACATCCGTTGCATTTCTGGTCGCAGTGAAAGCCATGATCCATCAGCTGGCGACTCTCCAGGAAAGGCAGCTCCGTCGGCTCGACAACGCCGGCCACCTTCAGCCAGACCCGCTTGCCGAGCCTCTCTTCCAAGCCGAGCCAGTTGCTCAGGCGTGTGCTCCTTCTTGAACCGGTTTCGAATGTGCCTGTCTTTCTTGCGTTCACGAACTCGGAGATCGCGTCGATTCGCTTCTTCGAATCGGCGAGCAGCGCTTGCTGCTTCTGGTCGGCGATCTCTCGTAGCACGAACGAGCTGAGGAACCCCCTCAGAGCAAAGGATGGGGTGATGTAGTTGTGGGGCATGTGCACTGCGAAGCCAGCGACGAGGTTGCCATCGCGCGACTCGAGAGCCTTCGCAAGGTACTCAATAGCCAGACCCGGGCTGTCTCCATATGTGCAGATTCCAACCAGATACCGGTCCTCCAAACCGGTCAGTTTCCTGACGAACCTCTCGACGATGAGCGGAGGAGCACCATGCTGCACCGGAAAGACGACTACCATCACGTTCCGGTCTTGCCGGCGACATCCCGCGCGATCGCCAAGGAATTGCCGGTGCCGGAAGAATGGTAGAGCTCCGTGCTCACGGATGACCGCCCTTTCAGACCATTGGGTTGCGCATCTCCTTCGCAACGCCCTATCCCGGCAGTGCAAACATCCAGCGCATGAGCGGCAGGGGCCGGCCATCCGCCCCGACCCGGGTCTACCTTCCGAGGCGCCCGGTCTGCTCGATCCGCTTGCTAGATGCGAAACCCCAACATCTCCGCCAGCACCCCTTGCGCATCGTGCAGCGAGGACGCGACCCGCAACGCGAGTCTACCGCTCTCATCCGTTGGAGGCTTGAGGTCAGGGACCATCACAGAGACCATGCCGGCCGCCGAGGCTGCGTGGATTCCTGCATCAGAGTCCTCAAGTACGACGCACTCTGAAGGCGCTACGCCGAGTTGGCGGGCCGCGGACAGGAAGAGATCCGGCGCTGGCTTGCCGTGGACTACGTCGTCTCCGCCGACGATGACCGAGAAGTACTCACTCACACCCGCCTGTGCCAGCCGATCGACCACACGATGTCGAGCAGTAGAACTGGCAACGGCTCTGGGAACAGACCACTGCTCGAGCTGTGCGAGCAGCTCCAGCAGGCCCGGCTTCAGGGGCGGGCCTTGTTGAGCGAGCGCGTTCTCGAGGTACTGCTCCTTGCGCTGGCAGATCGCCTCCATGGGCAGATCCGCCCCTAGCGCCTGCCGGAATACCTCCTGCGCGCTCTGCGCCGTGCGCCCCACGACCGACAAGTAGAGGGCGTCGGGAATCCTGTATCCCCACTCGGCCATAGCGCGCTCCCATGCGTCGCGAGCCAAGCGTTCCGTATCGAACATGAGGCCGTCCATGTCGAAGATGACGGTACTGACGCTCATGAGGTGCATCCCTCGGTCGCTGCTGCGGAAAGAGCTTTGGTTCTGCATCTAACGCCCGGCGCATCAGGTTGATGCGCTTGTCGGCGGTCATTCATCGACGCGCTCCTCCCACCGGCGCGGATCGCGGCGCGCGTGCATGAGGCGACGACGCTGATCAGGTCGGCCGACGGGACGAAGTAGACGGCGTAGGGGAAGCGGCGCAGCAGCGCGCGGCGGCACTGCGGGTGGATCACCGGGAAGCGCTCGGGCATGCGCCGGATCTCGGCGAGGATGACGTCGACCGCGCGCAGGAACTCCGTGCCAAGGCCTGTGGCGCGTTCCTCGTACCAGAGGGCGGCAGCGGCGATGTCCGCCTCGGCGGCCAAGCGGACGACGAGGCGGGGAGTCATCCGGCCTGAGCCAGCCGCTTCTCGATGCGAGCGCGCACTACCTCCCAGGGTTCGCCCGCGCCGGGATCGCGCTCGAGGTCAGCGAGGCGACGTTCGAGCTCGGCCTTCTGGGCGGCGCTGAGCGGAAGCTCGCCGGTCTCGGCGGCGACGCTGTCCCAGAGGTCCTCGGCGAGCTGGATGCGCTCGGCGACGGACAGCTTGCTGATGTCGAGGTCGGTGGTCTGCATGTGCTCAGTCTGCCCCGTGCGAACGGAGTACGCAACACCCTCCGGGTGTAGCGCTAACAACGCTTGGCGCTTCAGCGGCGCGCCACTTGCGCAGAGTCTACTTCTCGCTTGGCACGCGTCCGCTGGAAGCGCTTGGTCACCCTACTCGTAGTGGGTCCACATCCTGAGCACCTTGACGACGTGCTCGTCGGCGAGGACCTGGTAGACCAAGCGGTGGTGGATGTTGATGCGCCGAGAGAAGGCACCCTGCAGGTCGCCGACCAGCTTCTCATACGGCGGCGGCGACTGGAATGGGTCCTCCTGGAGGACGTCGAGGAGAGGCTGGGCCTTCGGCTTCAGGCCAGCGGCAGAAAGCTTCCTCGCGTCCTTTCGCGCTTGCTTCGTGTAGAGCAGCCGCCAGCTCACCAGTCGAGCTCGTCTTCGAGCTCATCGAGCGGCGTCGCCATGCCCTTGAGAAGCGACTCGCGCATGCCGGGAATCGAGACCAGGTAGAGCGTCTCCTGCACGGAACGCCAGTCATCCTCCGAGACCAGCACGGCGCTACCGCGCTTGCCGGTGATCTGGATGGGCTCGTGCGACTGCGAGACGTCGTCGAGCAGCTTGTAGAGCTGTTTGCGGGCTTCTGTGGCGCTGATGGTGGTCATCCTGTCACCTCCCTATACGTACGGGAGAGCGTACGTTAGAGACCGCCTGAAGTCAAGTGCGCAGAGTTGGGGCGAACAAGAAGTATGCAATCTGTGTAATGCCCCCACGGAAGCCTACGACCTTCTGCGTATTGCGTCCAGGGAGCCTTGAGAGGCGGAGATATGCGGTCTGCGTAGGATGGCTCAGAGAAGGGCCGCGAGGAGTGAGACTGACACACCGCGCAGATGGCGCCTATGCTTTCGCTCTGAACTACCGAGGAATCGTCGGCAGTCTTCCCGCGGCAAGCGTGTACGCGCACCCAGCCCTGCGCATTGACTCAGCCTTGACGGTAGCGTAGCCTGAGATCAATCCAGTCATCTGGAGGTGGATGGCGAATGCCATCGGGGGGGCCGCGAGGCCCCCTTTTCGTCGTTACAGCATCTTCTTGCCGAACACCCTGCCGCCTCGCTGGTCGTACTTGCCCTGCAAAACGGCGATCACCTTGGCGGCGAATGGTGCGATGGTCATGGCGTATCCGTTTTCGTTGAGGATCTCGTTACGGCTGGGGTGGGCCACGAGGTCGGCGAGCTGCAGACCGGCGAGGTTGTTCGACTTCTGCTTCACTTTGAGTTGCCGACTGGTGAGCGCTCTGCTCATCTGCGCCGCATCGGTGTAGCCGGAACCCTTCTCGCACAAGCGGACGAATGACTCCTTGAGGCGTCGGTCTTCCTTACCTCCGCGTGACTCCGCGATGACGTCCCCCTACGCGCCGCGACGGTTCAGGAAGTACACGTAGCGTTCGAGCAGCACGGCGAGGCAGTAGTGGTGTGGATCGTACTGCCAGACGGTGTACTTCTGCCGGTGCGCCTGCTTGTCGAGGCAGACGGAGATGACTGTGTAGTCCCAGGAGCGCATGAGACCGAGCAGCTCGCCGTCGAAGGCGGCATTGACGGCGGGGTCGCGCAGGCTGACGAACGGTCCGCGGCGGTTCATGACCTCCTTGCGATGAAGGATCACCGGGTCGTCCGGGTGTGAGCCGAAGAACGTGGACTTCAGGCCCTCCATCTGCGGATGCACGAGAGATTCGACGTGAGGGAGGCCGATCACCACCCCGGTAAGGCTGAGAAAGCGGTGGTTGGGGTCATCTGAACTCCGCAGGTCGGCGTTGCCGACCTCGTCCACGTACATCCGGTACTTCGTCAGTGTGACGCCTCCCCGTGCTGCTCGACCGTGGTGGCCGACAGGCTACGCCGCCCGCGGGGCGAAGCG
>Ga0209429_10001524_pt1 | contig 14236 bp, 11 predicted proteins | sample BarGraNGADG00212_3_FD_184493 | JGI IMG/M metagenome (GOLD analysis project Ga0209429, IMG submission 184493) | Arctic peat soil microbial communities from Barrow, Alaska - Barrow Graham LP Ref core NGADG0004-212 (SPAdes) (version 2) | ecosystem: Environmental > Terrestrial > Soil > Wetlands >... | reverse complement strand
ATCCTTCCTCCGGGTGGGTCCGGAACGGATAGAGTCCGTATCGGGCGGTGGGGCTCGCCCTTTCATAACTGTCGCGCTCGCGACCAACAGTCCCTACCTCGTGCGCAGCTTCGCTGAAGCCAAGGAGGTGGGGGTGCCCTCCTCCCTTGTCGCTAGGCCCCACGATGCTGGCGGACGGGACCGTGGCTGAGGCTGGCGTCCCCTCGGGCGCGTCGACCGGAACCCGCGAGGCCGTGGAGCTCCGCGACGGCGATCCCGCACGGTTCGGCGGGGCGGGAGTCTCGATGGCTGTGGGACACGTGAACGCCGAGATCAACGAGGGCCTCGCGGGCAAGACCTGGACAGATCTCGCCGAGGTCGACCAGGCCATGCGGGACCTCGACGGCACGCCGAACAAGGCCCGGCTCGGCGCGAACGCGATCATCGGTACGTCGATGGCTCTCGCGCGCGCACTGGCCGTCTCGGCCGGTAAGCCGCTGTATGAGTGGCTACCGGGAATCGGCCAGACCCCGCGACTGCCCGTGCCGTGCTTCAACGTGCTCAACGGCGGCGCCCACGCGCCGAACCCGCTCGACTTCCAGGAGTTCATGGTCTGCCCGATCGGTGCGTCCTCGATGAAGGAAGCGGTCCGGGCCGGCGCCGAGGGTGGCTTCGCACCGAACCTCGCCGAACCCGAAGAGGTGCTCGCCTTGATCGTGGAGTCGATCGGTGACGCCGGCTACCCGACCGGCCGATCCGGGGTCGCGATCGCCCTTGACCCGGCAGCTTCGGAGTTCCACAAGGATGGCCGCTACCTGGTCAACGGCGTGAGCTTGTCCAGCGCCGACATGATCGCCCGGTACGCGGAGATGATCGACCGGTTCCCCATCTGGAGCATCGAGGACGGCCTCGGCGAGGCCGACGCCGAGGGCTGGAAGCAGCTCACCGCGACTCTCGGCGATCGGATCCAGCTGGTCGGGGACGACAACTTCTGCACCAACCCGGCGATCATCACCGCCGCCATCGCGGACGGGATCGCCAACGCCGCCCTGATCAAGGTCAACCAGATCGGTACCGTCACCGAGACGCTGGAGGCGATGAGGATCTGCCATGACGCCGGGTACGGCCAGATGGTGTCGCACCGCTCCGGTGAAACACCCGACACGTTCATCGCCGACCTAGCCGTCGCCACGGGATGCGGCCAGATCAAGACGGGTGCCCCGGCGCGTGGCGAACGCGTGGCCAAGTACAACCGGTTGATCCAGATCGAGGCCCAGCGTCCGGACCTGGCGTACGGACTGGGTAGCTAGGAGGCAAGGTCTGAGGGCGCCCGGCGGATTCCTGCTGACCGCCCCGGAGGACCGCAAGCCTCAGCCACGTAGCAGCCGGAACAGCACGACGGCGTGGAAGATGAGCAAAGCGAAAGCGTGCCCGTCGAGACCTATCTCACCCGAGCGCAGGGTATCCGGATAATCCAGCTGTCCGGCCAGATCGGAACAGATGCCTCAGAAGACGTGCTGCACGTTTGCCTAGCAGCCTCCAGCGCAAGCGAGAACCCCGGCGTCGTCGCCCCCCGGGGCAACGCTGTTGCCGGGAACCCTCGCAATATCATCGCGAGAGCGATGGCTGCGACCCCGATCTTCACCCAGTCAGGGGCACGTGCTTCCAATAGAGCAAGCACCCATGCTGTCAGCAACGCCATGGATGCGGTCGTTCCCCAACGCAGCAGGTGCATCTGCCAACCGAACTTGATGGAGTTGTTCTGCAACACCGCCAGCATCCAGGAGGCAACACTAAGGGCCAGCATGCACAGAGCGAGCCATCGGTGGGGTGAACGTCGCAAGGCAATGAAGCCCAGCACGAGGACCACGAGAAACAGAATGGGCCACTAGCAACCTCATGGCGGCGTACATCGGCGGCCTGGGCTCGCCGGTCTCGCCGAGGCCGCCCAGGACGACGTTCCCCACGTAGCCGGCTCCAAGTCTGGCCAGACTTAGGTGGCCCTCGCCTCGATCCCTGGCACGTCCAAGGAGGAATGCCATGACCTGGGCTCCAAGCCCGACTACCCAGGCGCCCACGATCGGCCATGCCACCCGAAGCCTCCACCAGGTCACAATGACGACTGGGACGAGGAGAACCCCCTGGATCTCCGAGAGACAGCAAACAAGGATGACGCCCGCCCAGGCCCATGGGATGGTCAACCGGCGTCCCGCGGCAGCAATCCACGCCAAAAGGTAGAGGACGTACCAATGGAAGTTGGCCAAGTTTCCCAGCGCCTCGACAGCGGTCATGGGTTCGAGCACGGGGATCATGGCCATCACGGCCGAGACCATGCGAGAGAAACCCAGTGCTCGGGCGCACAGCCATACTCCGCCGGCAACGCATCCGACCAGAAGACAGGAAACGCCTCGGACGGAGAGCGCCCATACCGAGACCGGCAACAGAGACACAAGGCCGGCGGCGAGCCGCGGGATCAGGTGCAAATACCCCTGATACGGCGTGAAGGGCAAAAGTGGGCTGCCCTTCCAGAGCCAGTCGTTGAGGAAAAAATCCCCATCCTCTGCGTACAACCCATCAGCTGTGACAGGCGGAATCCGCAACGCCGAGGTCACGGCTGCGACGAGGATCACGGTCGCGACCAATATCGTGTGCGACGGATAATGGATGCCCGACGCGTCGTTGCTTCTTTCGGTCGTCACCGCGACAACATAACGGAGCCGGTCGCCATGACCCGTATCCTTCTGCACTAACCCGCGAAGGAGATCCATGAGCCACGAGCAGACACTGGCGCGCATCGGCGTACGCCTCGCTGACATCCTGCTCCCCCGCCCCGACGTCGACCTGGAGCGGTGGGCGGTGGTGGCCTGCGACCAGTACACCGCGCAGCCCGACTACTGGGCCGCGGTCGAACAGCTGGTGGGCGACTCCCCCTCGACGTTGCGGCTCATCTACCCCGAGGTCTACCTCGGCGAACCGCAGCCGCAAGCCCGCATCGACGCCATCAACGCGTCCATGCGCGACTACCTCGAGCGCGGGCTGCTCGACACGTACGAGAAGACGTTGCTCCTCGTACGACGCCAGACGGCCACCGGCGTCCTCCGCTGGGGCGTCATGGTTGCCCTCGACCTCGAGCAGTACAGCTGGAACGCCGACGACCACACCCTCATCCGCGCCACCGAGGGGACGATCCTGGACCGCATCCCGCCTCGCAAGCAGGTCCGCAAGGACGCCCCGCTCGAACTTCCCCACATCATGGTGCTCATCTCCGACCTCACCCGGTCAGTCATCGAACCGTTGTCGAGGCTGAGTCCAGACTCCAAACCCCTCTACGACACCACCCTCATGCAGCACGGCGGCCGAGTTACCGGCTGGGCCGTGCCGGCCGACGCGATCACCGCGTTCGTCGACGCCCTCGCTGTGCTCCACGATGCCCTCGATCCTTCCGACCCGCTCCTGTTCGCCATGGGCGACGGCAACCACAGCTTCGCCACGGCGAAGAGCTGCTGGGAGGACCTCAAGCCGACGCTCGACGACGCCGAGCGCGAGACCCATCCGGCCCGCTGGGCGCTCGTCGAGATCGAGAACATCTTCGACCCGGGGCTGGAGTTCGAGCCGATCCACCGGGTCCTCTTCGACACGCCACGCGAGGCCTTCGAGTCCGAGCTCGCCGGCCACTGCGCCTCGTACACGGTCATGCCCGCCGAGACCACGGCCGAGGTGATGCAACGGGTCGACAGCTCCACCGAACAGACCTTCGGCTACTGCGACAAGACCACGTACGCCACGTACACGCTCAGCCTCCCTGATGCCAGCATTCCTGCGGGCACGCTACAGGCCGTGATCGATGCCCTAGTCGCCGCGGGCCGCGAGGTCGACTACATCCACGGCACGGATGCCACCAGTGAGATCGGGCGTCGCGAGTCGAACGTCGGCCTGTTCCTGCCCGCCGTACCGAAGGAATCGTTCTTCGCATCGATCGTCGCCGACGGAACCCTGCCACGGAAGACGTTTTCCCTGGGTGAGGCCGACGACAAGCGCTACTACCTGGAGTCGCGGCGCATCCAGGCGAGTTAGGGTGACTGCATCATGGACCCCCAGATGATCACCTACCCCCTATTCGAGAAGAGCCTGGACAACGGTCTTCGCGTCGTCGTGAACCCCGACCACAACGTGCCTGTGGTCGCCGTGAACCTCTGGTACGACGTGGGCTCCGCCGACGAGGCATCGGACCGGACAGGTCTCGCACACCTCTTCGAGCACCTCATGTTCCAGGGATCGGCCCACGTGAAGTCGGGCGACCACATCGGACTGGCCCAGGCTGCCGGCGGCTCGGTGAACGGGACGACGTCGTACGACCGCACCAACTACTTCGAGGCCGTACCCGTCTCCGCGCAGCGGATGATGCTGTGGATGGAGGCCGATCGCCTCGGAACGTTGCTGGAGGCCGTCGACCAGGCAAGCCTCGACAACCAGCGCGAGGTGGTCAAAGAGGAAAAGAGGCAGCGGTACGACAACGTCCCCTACGGCGACGCCTGGAACCTCATCCTGGCTCTGACGTTTCCGGAGGGCCACCCGTACGCCCATCCGACCATCGGCTCGATGGAGCATCTCGACGCGGCCACGCTCGCCGACATGCGGGCGTTCTTCCGCGCCAACTACCGCGCGAGCCGGATCGTCCTCACACTCTCGGGCGACGTGACCCCTGCTCAGGGCTTCCGCCTCGCCGAGCAGTACTTCGGCCACCTCCCTCACAAGCCCGGACGTCGCCGACCCCGGGTTGCCGCGCTGCCCCCCCACCAGGGCATCCCCCGGAATGAGGTCACCTCGGCCGTGCCGAGGGATGCCGTGTACGCGGCGTGGCGGCTGCCGCAGGCAAGTGATCCTGATCTGGAGGCGCTGGGTCTGGCGACCTCCGTGCTGGGTGACGGGATCACGTCCCGCCTGCATCAGGCGCTCGTCCGAACGGAGCTCGCGGAAGGCGCCGGCGCATTCACGATGTCTCTCGCCAGAGGCAACTCCGTCGGTGTCGCCTCCGCTCGGTGCTGGGACGACGTCGAGCCGGAAGCGCTCGAGGCGGCGTTGCTCGAGGCCTGGGAGCAGTTCGTCGACGAGGGGCCGACCACCGAGGAGCACGAACGAGCCCAGGCCCAGTTCGCCCGGGAGTGGCTCACCGAGCTCTCCGCGCTCGACCAGCGTGCCGACAGGTTGGGCCAGGCGGCGACCCTGCACGGCTCACCGGACTGGGTCAACAAGCGACTTCGTACTGTCTTGGCCGTGACGAAAGACGACGTCGTACGCGCCACCCGGCGATGGCTCGACCCGGACCACAGAGCCGTTCTCGTCTACCGCAGGAAGGAGGCGTAATGACATCGCCTCGTCGTCCCCGACTCGGCCGCCAGCCCGCGTGGTCGTTCCCTCCTGCCAACGAGCACCGTCTGGAGAACGGCCTGAACGTGTGGGTGTTCGACCTGCCCGGCCAGTACGTCATCAGCGCCACCATGGCTCTCGACCTGCCCCTCACCTCAGAGCCCGTCGCGAGTGAGGGCATCGCCAACACCACCGCCCAGACCCTCGACGAGGGCACACGGTCCCATCCGGGGGCGTCATTCTCCGAGACCCTCGAGAACACGGGCGCGGTCATCGGCGCCGGCGTGACGCAACTCGCGACGCACGTCAGCATCGACGTCCCCGTGACCGGGGTGGCGGATGCGCTCCCCTTGTTCGCCGACGCGATCCGTACCCCTGCTCTTGCCGACCACGACGTGCTGCGCCACATCGGGCTTCGTCGCGCCGAGATCCAGCAGGTCATGGCCAACTCCGCCCAGTTGGTGGCCGCACTGGTTCCAGGAGCGGTCTTCGACGACTCTTACCGTGCGAGCAGGCCGACCGGCGGCAGGACGGCGACCCTCGAGGCGTTCGGACCCGACGAGGTCCGGGCCTTCCAGGCGACGCACTACAGTCCCGCGGGCTCCACCCTCGTGGTCGCGGGAGACTTCGCCGGCCTCGATCCCATCGCCCTCGCTGAAAGGGCGTTCGGTGACTGGGCGGACACGCGTGCCACCCCCCACCACGAGGATCCCGGCGCGGCCGTCCTGCGTCAGCGCCTCGTGAGCCGGCCGGGCGCCGTGCAGGCGGACGTCCGCATCGCCGCCCCCGCGATCGACCGTGCGGATCCGCGCTGGCCCGCGTTCCAGGTCGCCTGCGCCGTCCTCGGCGGGACGTTCCAGAGCCGCCTCAACACCGAGCTGCGCGAACGTCGCGGCTTCACCTACGGGGTGTACATGTCGACCACCCAGCTGCGCCATGGCGGGTACGCAGCCGTCGGAGGCTCGTTCCGTACCGACGTGGTCCCGGAGGCCGTCACCGAGAGCTTGCGCCTGCTCGATGTCGCGGCCAAGCCGTTCACCACCGCCGAGGTCACCCGGGCCGTGAACTTCCTCACGCGTACGGCACCGCTGCGGTACGCCACCGCCAGTGGCGTGTCCCAGCAGGCCGTCATCCTCGCCTCGATGGGCCTCGACTGGCGCTACGTCGACGAGTCGACCGCCCAGCTGGCCGGCGTGACCGCCGACGAGGCGACCGCCGCCTTCACCGAGATCTGGCCCCGCGAGCCGGCCGTACTCGTGGTCGGAGACCCGGCCCTTGCGGACGGGCTAGGCGTCGAGGCCGAGGAACCGCCAGACCTCTAGGGCTCCCCCGTAGGGGCCCTTGAGAGCTCCGCCTGAGGGCGGGTTAGCCGCCCATCGCCTTGACGGCCCTGACCACCGCGGCCTGAGCGGTCTCGTTGGCCTTCTGGTACCCGGCCAGGTCGCCGGCGGCCAGCGCCTTGTCGGCGTCGGTGAACGCCTGCTGGGCCTCGGCCAACGCCGCCTTGACTTCCTGCTGGTTGGTCGTCGTCGTGGTCGGCGACGTGGTCGTGGGTGTCGTGGTCGAAGGAGTCGTGGTCGAAGGAGTCGTGGTCGAGGTCGATGGCGCGTTCTCGTTGGTGGTCGCGCCAGCGTCACCGGAGAAGACCTGGTCCAGCGCCCCTTGCAACGTGTCGGAGATGCCCACGTGATCGCCGAACCGCACCACCACGAACGTCAGCACAGGGAATGCGCCACTCTGTGCCTCGTTGCGCTGGGTATAGATCGGCTCCACATAGAGGATGCCGCCACCCACCGGCACCGTGAGCAGGTTCCCGTACAGCGCCTTGGCGCTGCCCTGGTTCAGGTACGGGCGAAGTGCCGAAGCCACCTTCTCGTCGCGGAGAATGTTGTTGTGGGCCTGTCCCGCGCCCTCCACCTGTTGAGTGTCGGACATGCGGAGCACTCTGATCTTGCCGTAGTCCTTGCTCGCCGCGTCGGCGACCACGGTCATGTAGGCGGCGAGGTTCTGCCTGTTGTTCGGGCTGTAGACCGTCGTCTGGCTGAACTGCGGCGAGGTCTCGCCTTGAACCTTTGTCCCGTTCACCGACGCGGTCGGCCACCGCACGGACATGTAGTACGTGGGCTCGCGGAGGTTGGCCGACTGATCGACTGTCGGGTCGCTGGGGATAGCCCACATGTCCGACGTCGAGTACCACTGGTCGGGGTTCGTCATGTGGTAGCGGGCCAGCACCTCGCGCTGCGCCCGGTACAGGTCCTCTGGGTAACGCAGGTGCGCCAGCAGCTCGGGCGAGATGGCGGACTTCGGCTGCACGGTGCCCGGGTAGACCTTCATCCAGGTCTTGAGCAGCGGGTCCGTCTCGTCCCACGCGTACAGGGTGACAGTGCCGTCGTACGCGTCGACTGTGGCCTTCACCGAGTTGCGGATGTAGTTGATCTCGTCGTTCGGCTGCGCCAATCCGGTCTGCACGATCTGGTTCGACGCGGCACCGGTGAGCGACAGCTTGTGGCTGTTCGGGTAGGTGTCGGTCGTGGTGTACGCGTCGACGATCCACTGGATGCGGCCGTTGACGATGGCCGGGTAGATGTCCGAGTCGACGGTCAGCCACGGGGCGACCTGCTGGACCCGCTGGGTGGGCGTGCGGTCGTACAGGATCTTCGAGTTGCTGTTCACCCGATCGGACAGCAGCAGGTTGATGTCGGCGAACCGCGTCGCGTACAGCGCCTTCGTGAACGCGTTCCCGATGCCGACGCCTCCCGCGCCGTCGTACGTCTTGAACTGCTCCCCGGTCGCGTCGCCGCCGCCGGGCGTGTCGAACTCGATCGCCGACTGACCGGACTCCCGCCCCACGACGACGTAGTCCGACGCCAGCTCGCCGTAGTAGATCCGCGGTTGGTCCGCCGTGAGCAGGCCGACCGTGGGGATGGCCTTGGCGAGCCACTCGGGCTCGCCGCCGGCCTGCCGACGGTTGCCGTAGGCGGCAACCAGCCCGTACCCGTGCGTGTAGACGGTGTGCAAGTTGTTCCACTGCTTGTTCTGGAGCCCGGACTGGTCCATCTCGCGCGCGGCGATGACCACGTCGGTCTGCGTACCGTTGATCTTGTAGCGGTCGACGTCGAGCACGGGTGCGAACGAGTAGTAGCCGCGCACCTGCTGGAGCTGCTCGTACGTGTCGCGGACCATCGACGGGTCGATCAGCCGGATCCCTGGCAGCGTGGCGGCGTCGGCGGAGAGCTGCCCCGCATCGGCGCTGGTCGTGGCCGCGTAGTCGTAGATCTGGGTGTCCGCGACCCCGAACGCCTGCCTCGTCGCCGTGATGTGGTTCTGGATGTACGGGCGTTCCTTGTCCGGCTCGTCCGGCTTCACGTCGAACGACTGGACCACGGACGGGTAGGCGACACCGACGATGAGCGACGAGACCACCATGAGGATCGACGAGGTGACCGGGATCCGCCAGCCGGGACGCCGCGCGTACACGAAGAACATGACGGCGGTGAGCGCTGCGATGACTGCCACCACGGTGTGCGCGGTGATCTGCGCCTTGTCGCCGGTGTAGGTGAGGCCGTCGAGCAGCGTGGACGACTGGAGCTCCTCGCCGAACCGGTCGAGGTAGGCGTTCACTGCGAACGCGAGGAGCGCCAGCCCCGCGAGCACCGAGATCTGGGCATGCGCCCGGCGGGTGCCGAGCTGCGGCCTGTTCTGGGAGCTGAGCACGCCGAGCGCGAAGTTCACGACCACGGCGATCGCCAGGCAGAGCAGCAGCACGCCCAGCACGAACGAGTCGAGGTAGCGGTACCAGGGGTACTCGAACACGAAGAACGAGATGTCCAGACCGAACCGGGGATCCTGGACCCCGAAGGCGGTGCGGTTCACGTACGCGAGGAACACCGATCGTGCCGAGGTCCCCGTGATGCCCGCCATGATCCCGAAGAAGACCGCAGGCACCGCCACGGCCAGCTTGAGGCGACGGCCGAGCAGGTCTCGGTACCGGTTGAGCAAGGCGCTGCTCGTACGACTCGCGCCACGGATCTCACGGGTCGAGGCCACCAACGTCGCGGCCACAGCGACGCCCATGGCGATGCCGAAGCCGAAGAACAGGCCCACGGACGTCCACAGCTGCGTCGAGAAGACGTTGCCGTAACCGAGCTGGCCGAACCAGAGCTTGTCGGTCCAGATCTGGGCGAACGTGGCGAACAGATATCCGAGGACGATCACGGTCACGATCGTCGGGATCAGTGCGCCGCGCCGAGTACGACCGAGCGAAGGGCTGGACACAGCAGGGCTCCTTGCGTGAGGTTCAATCGCCCAGCGTAGCGAGGAGGGCTGTGGACAGCCCCGGGGCGAGGTCCGTCCCGCCGAGAAGCTGGGACGGATCACTGCGGACCCGCGCGACCGCGTGCCGTTCGCCGGTACGGAGCACGCCCGTCACGAGCCTAAGCTCCTGGCGCTGCGGATGGCTCGACACGGCATCGCTGGCCTGCGCGGGATCATCGGGCAGCTCGGACTCGTACTGTGAGGGCAGGAAGGCCCGCTCGACACTGAGGACGCAGCCGGCCACGGTCGCGGGCCAGGCCAGGTGAGCCAGCGCCTCGAACAAGGCGAGGCCACCGTGGAAGTCGTCCTGCTCGACGCTCGACAGGTGACCTTCGAGGTGGTCCGCTCCGAGCTGGGCGGCGAGCTCAGGCGCGGCGTCGAGAAGCTCGGCCGTCGGCACCAGGGCGAACAGCCGGGACGGCTGGTCCCATCCGGATCGCCCTACGTGACGCTCGACGTCGAGGACCGCCGCCGCCAGCGCGTCGTTCACGTCGTTCAGCATGCCGGGGGGCGCTGGCTGGAACTGGGGTCGAGCGCGAAAGGAAGCGCCGAGATGGCCTCTTTGAGCGTGCTGACCTTGACCAACGTCATCGAGGTGGTGACGCCCACCGTGTCCTGACAGCCGCCGGCGGGGACGAAGAAGACCTTGGCACCGGCGGACTCGGCCCCAGCGATCTTCTCCTGGATGCCGCCGATGGCGCCCACGGTCCCGGTGGCATTCATCGTTCCCGTACCGGCGATGACTCGACCGCCCAGCAGGTCCCCGGGGGTGATCTTGTCGTAGATCGCCAGGGACATCATCAAGCCGCCCGACCCGCCGCCGACATTGGGGTCGATGCTGAACGCGACGCTCGGGGCGTACGAGTAGCCGGTGCCGACGGTCACACCGATCGTCGCAACCCGGCCGTCGCTGCTGGACCCGACGGTGTCGATCGTCACGGACAGCCGAGCGTTCTGCCGCTGTGCCTCGACGACCACCTTCTGTCCGACGCCCTTGTCCTTGATCCGCGCGACCACGTCGGCGCTGGTGCTCACCGCGACGTTGTCGACCATGAGGATCAGGTCACCGGGCTGGAGCTTGTCGTTGGACGGGCCGGAGACGCGGACGGCGGTGATCATCGGCAGCTCCTGTACGGGCTGGCCGGCCGCACGGAGCGCAGCGACGACTGCATCGAACTGCGCGGTCGACATCAGGGTCTTCTCATCGTCGGCCACCTGGCTCGCGGACTTGCCCGGTGCGTAGACCAGTTCGCGCGGGAGAACGTCGCGGTGCGGCATGACGTAGTCGAACAAGGCCTCCGGCAGGCTCAACGAGGCGTCGACCCGCGTCTGGCTGACCGTGGTCATGCGCATCTGGCCCGTGGTGGGGTACGTGGTGATGCCGTCGATCTGGATGACCGGCTTACCGTTGCTGGGCCCGAGCACGTCGTAGGTCACCCCTGGCGTCCAGGCAACGAACGGGATGGGGGCAAACGCAAGGACCGATGCCAGCGCGATGAAGACGACGGAGGACACGACGGCGGTCCAGGTCTGGCGGGTCACAGGTCCACCTCGCTGCAAGCGGCCACGGGGCGACGACCATCCTCGGCGATTCGGTCACAGCGCGGCATGCCATGCAATCTACCTGAGTGAGGCCCCGACCGGAGCGGCGCACCGCGTCCGAGGGCTCACGTCTGGCGCGCACGGGTAGGCTTCTCAGTGCCTCAGATGAAGGAGCCGTCAATGGTCAACAGTCCCGACGACGACGAGGGCGACGAGGTGCCCGAGGGCCCGTTCGGCGGTGAGAATCTGCCGTTCGAGCAGATCTTCGCCTCGCTCGGAATCCCGATGCCGCGCGAGGGTGAGCCGCTCGACGTCTCGGCGCTGCTCTCGTCGCTGCAGAACGTCATGGCTCGCTCTGGGCAGGCCATGACGACCGACGGCGGAGGCGTGAACTGGGTCTTCGCGAAGGACATGGCACGCAAGGTCGTGGCAGCGCTGGGTCCCGACCCGACGCCGTCGAGCAGGCAGCGGCACGACATCGCCGACTCCGTACACCTCGCGGAACTGTGGCTGAACGACGCGACCGTCTTTCCGGCGGTGTCAGCGCCGCCTGCGGCGTGGAGCCGTGCGGACTGGGTCGAGAACACCATGGCGACCTGGCAGACGATGGTGGAACCGATCGTCACGACGATCGCCTCGTCCCTGGGCGAGGTGATGACGAAACGCCTCAGCGACGAGCCGGAGATGGCCGGGATGCAGCAGATGTTCCAACCAATGCTGCAGCAGTCGGCGTCGAGCATGTTCGGGGTGCAGTTCGGTCAGGCGCTCGGCAAGCTCGCCACCGAGGTGGTCTCCGCCACCGAGGTCTCGATGCCGCTCCTGACCCGGCCACAGGTGGCGCTCCTGCCCACCAACCTCGCCGCATTCGGTGAGGGACTCGATCTCGCCGAGCGGGACGTCATGCTCTACCTCAGCCTCCGCGAGGCGGCGCGCCAGCGTCTGTTCGCCGACGTGGGCTGGCTCGGTCCGCAGCTCGTGGCGTTCGTCCAGCACTACGCCCGTGAGATCACGGTCGACCTCAGTGCGCTCGAGGAGTCGTTCGACGGCATGGGCACGGAACCGGTGTCGATGAACGACCTGGCCGAGCTCGGAAGCGAGATGAGCAAGAGCCTGTTCTCACCCCAGCGCACACCCGAGCAGGCCGAGGTCCTCGGGCGTCTGGAGGCTCTGCTGGCGCTGGTGGAGGGCTGGGTGGACGACGTCGTGGCGCAGGCGACGGTCCGTTTCATGCCTACCGCCGGGCCGCTGGCCGAGACCGTACGACGTCGGCGTGCTACGGGCGGCCCCGCAGAGCAGGTGTTCGCGTCGCTGGTCGGCCTCGAGCTCCGCCCGCGTCGTACGAGGGACGCCGCCAACCTCTGGGCCGCGCTGCGGGCAGCACGCGGCGTGGAGGGACGTGACGCGGTGTGGCACCACCCCGACACGATGCCCTCGGCCCACGATCTCGACGACCCGCTCGGCTTCGTCAGCGGCGATTCCCATCACGGCAGCGACGACCTCGACGCGGAGCTTGCGAAGTTGCTCGACGAGGAGAGCGGGGACTAGTTGCCCACATCTGTGGGGAGTTGGTCCTGATCGTCGTCGACGTCTGAGGGCCACGGCTCAGCGCCGGTGGCGAGCGCATGCGCGACTCCCTGGAGGAATCCCTTCGCCCGATCGTGCTCAGGGTAGCGGCGCATCAGCTCGTGGAACCGACGCGAGTGGTTCGTCTCCTCGAGATGAAGCAGCTCATGGAACAGCACGTAGTCGATCACCCAGTTGGGCATGGGCTGAAGTCGGCTGCTCAACCGGATGTCGCCGGTGCTGACCGTGCACGACCCCCAGCGATGGTTCTGCCGCGTCGACCAGCTGACGCTGTGAAGCCGGGTCAGTAGGTCCAGCTCGCCGGCCAGTTGCGTCGCAAGTCGTGTCGCCGCCCGCTCGAGCGCTACGTCGCTTCGCCGTGTGCCGCCCGCCTCGCGAGCCCGTACGCGCTCGATGAGCTGCGGGACGAGTCGTTCGTAGTCTCGTGCCGCCAGCGTCGCGGGCACGGTGACCACGATCTTGTCGCCGTCCCGGCGGGCCTGGAGTGTGCGTCTGCGCCGCGCGCTGCGGCGGATCACGACGTCCTCGGGCAAGTCCATCTCTGCTCGTCCTTCCGTCGTGGACAGCATGGCATCAACCACCGACAGTCGTTCTTGACCGGGGCTCAGCGCCCTCGATAGTGTCTGAGGGACAGGGTTCTCAGGTCGTCCGTTCGCAGGGGAAGGCAAACGGTTCGATCGGGAACCCTGTTTCATGCCCCCGGACGGCCTTCCAGGTCAGCGGGGAGAGCGAATCTGGCGCGTCCACGTGCGCTCACGCCCAACCCCCCGTAGAGTACGCACCCAGGAAACACGACGGCGGTCACTCCAGATCGACGTCGCGGACAAGGAGGAACAGTGGCCGACAAAACCTACACGGGTGAGTTTTACTGCGTGAAGTGCAAGGCGAAGCGCGAGGCGACCGGCAACATCGTGGTCAGCGAGAACGGCACCCGCATGGCCAAGGGCAAGTGCCCCGTGTGTGGCACCAACCTCAACCGGATCCTGGGCAAGAACTGATCCGGACGTAAAGCGTCAGGGGGCGGGACCTAACGGGTCTCGTCCCCGCCGTTTTTCCTGGTGTTGTCCATCGCGGCCCGGGTGTTGGCGCGTGCGTGACAGGCCTTCCCTCACTGGTGTGCTGCGCGCCAGCATGAGTCATGCCGCTCCCCCCACCCTCATCTCGTGACCGCCGAACTCGTGGGGACATGGTCCCCGTCTGGCGTGATACGACGACCCTGCAGGTCGGCATCGATGACGACGTGCTGGTGATGGGGCCTGTACCGCGCCTGACCGACACGCTGCTCCGCTCCTTGACCCACCCTGACCGGGAGCCTCCTCACGAGCCGACGGACGTCGCCTGGCGCGAGTGGCTCCTCGCTCGGCTCGACGAGCACGGCCGACTCGCCGAACCGGCGGCAGCGACACCGATCCGCGTCATGGGCAGCGGTCGGGTGGCCGGACGGATCGCG
>Ga0209429_10001523_pt1 | contig 14246 bp, 13 predicted proteins | sample BarGraNGADG00212_3_FD_184493 | JGI IMG/M metagenome (GOLD analysis project Ga0209429, IMG submission 184493) | Arctic peat soil microbial communities from Barrow, Alaska - Barrow Graham LP Ref core NGADG0004-212 (SPAdes) (version 2) | ecosystem: Environmental > Terrestrial > Soil > Wetlands >... | reverse complement strand
GGAAGAAGCTTCAGAACCGACCAGATGCAAAGAGGAACTTCCGCCTCCCGAAGGAGCCTGCGGCTGCATCGTCATCGTCGTTCCTTCTCCCATACCCTCCCACTGATTGTACCCGGATGCCTGCTCCTCCTGCGATGTTACGTTTTTTTGCAAAAAGCACATGTCTCCCGCAAGAAAGACATTGTCACTCTGAACATCGTCAAACTGAATACGTGTGAACAATTGTGTTGTCTGAGAAGTAACACCCTGTGAAAGAAGGATTTTACCAGTGGCTGTCTGTCCAATTTCGTCAATTGCTTTCATGGTATTCACTGATAACAATTGCCATGTATCGCCTCTGTCGCTTGAGCAGTACAGCAGGCCCTGACTATCCATTATAATTATTTCACCTGTAGACAGCATCAGGACATGCAAAACGGAAAGAGGAATTCCCGATTCATCCGCAGCCTGATGTGACACAAACGAAAAAAGCCCGGTATCTGTCGAAAACGAACCTATTGCTATCTGTCCGAGATCACCGCCCATAATGAAATATCCATCCCGGTAATCGGAACACTGCCAATTGGGCGTATCCGTAAAGGAAGGCATCTCGAGAGTTGACAGTGCTCTGTATATGACGCCGTTGGATGTGGTAATAACACTTCCGTTCATACCTGCTATTACTATAGAAGTACCATCACCGGCTGATGTCAGAAGATTATTTGTTGTACCGGACGAAACACTGGAAACCACTCCGTTTGAACACAAAAGAATGGCACCTGAGTCACCTGCCGCAATACCGATCTTCCCAAGTGAAGACACTGTATTGATAGAGAATGAAGTTGTCGCTGCCGGGTCAAAAATATTCCATGTCTTCCCATCCGCTGAGGATGCAAAGGAACCGGTATCAGTAACCGCGTAAAATCTGTCCGCAATACAGGAGCTGGATACAAAATTTCCGGATACACCCAAATCAATGATTTCCGGATTGGAGGAAGCAATATCGGAAATAAGGAGTCCCTTCTCACCAACTGCAACTGACATTGCAGAGGAAGAAGATAATGACCTTACCTTTTGACCTTCTGCTGCTCCTGAAGGAACCGTAAGCGGCGTCCATAATCCTAATTGATTTATTTTGAAATCAGTAATATCAGCCTGCATTTTGGGAACTAACTGTCCGTCCTGATCCAGGGACATGATCCGTACTGTACCGCCGACAAAAAAGTCATCTGTATAAATGGAATCTGCCGTACTGTCCGATTGGACATACACGGCGTTATCTGCTCCGCCGGAGACTGTATATACCTTATCATACTGCGTATTTTCAAATGAAGGATTTTTCAAAAGATTTGCCGTCGGGATATACGGCAGATTTATGCCGATCCCATCAACCGCGTTCCCGCTCCCGGTAACTTTTGCAGACACGTGAACTCTCATAAGGTCAGAACCCGGCCCGAAAAGACTGAGGGTTAAGACCAGAACACCTGACAGCACCAATAGAGTAATCAGGACGCTTATGGAAACCACAAAGGGCCTTTTGTGAATTCTTTCAGGCAGACGCAGCATGACTACACCTCCTGTATCTTCTTGCTTCTGTAGCCGGCTCTGAGATACCGGATGCCGAGCGCACCAATTAGAATGAAGAATATCTCAACAAAACCTATTGCATTCATAAGAGACGGATTATCTGCAAATATCACCGGAAGAATACCGCCAAGCAAGTTGAAAAGAATGTGGAGTCCAATTGACATAAGCAGGCTGCCGGAATACAAATACACATATCCGAGAATTAACCCGCAGACAAACGCATACACGATTTGAACAGGCTGCATATGCATAGTTCCAAAAACAAATGCTGCTAAAAAAACAGCAATATCCGGCTTCATCGTAGAAAGAAATTCTCCCATAATGATACCCCGGAAAATGATTTCTTCAATTACCGGGATAAGAAGACCTACTCCAATATAATAACCGGCCGCTTCAAGTCCTGTTGTAGTATTAGGCAGGGATGTATTTGCGATATAATCAGTCAGATAATCTTTAACGATAAGACTGTGTTCCGATAAGAACTGGATCCCTATCATATATAAATTCACCAGACCGAGCATTGCCAGCGCAATGGGAACGGCAGCCAGCAGTTGGTCCAGCGAAAGACGATCCTTTTTAACAGTGATCCAGGTGGTTTTCCGGGCCGTATAAAGCCAGATGAAAAGGCACACAGCCATAAGTAAGGCGATCAGAATCAGATAGGATCCGTAATGAGCAGAAAGAAGTGTAACTGAATGATTGTCCTTAAAAATAAAAGCACACAGATAGAGAGCCGCAAACTGGACAAAATAATATAGTGCCACTCCTGCGAGCGGCACTAAAAATGTCTTTATTCTTATAGGAAACGGTTTGCTCATATTTAATACCTTGCTTTTGTCGTGGAAGATGAGAAACGATTCATAAACAAATCAAAGGCTACATCCAATTCGTGTGTGTCTTTGATGGAAAAGAAATACTGATCACCTGATCCTGCATATTCCGTGCGCATAATAACAAGCTCCGGATCGGCATGATTTCCATCATCCGGTTCGTAGTTATACATAACAACATAATCCCTTCCGGAAACCGAAAACGAATCAATAATCGAAAGATAATACTCCTTGCCGTTTGACGCATCACGTAAAACAGCAAGGGCATCATCTGATTTGTTCAAACCTGCGGACGTCTGAGGCTTCCGCTCCGACTTAGTCTTCTTTGTCTGTGTCGTCTTCATCGTCGAAATCCGCTTCTTCACACAGGCGATCATATTCAGCGTAAATCTCATCGGCCTCTTCTTCGTCAAGGCTCATAAGACCCTCTTCGCCGTCCTCAAGGTCAACAACCTTGGTGATCACAAGCTCAGGCTCTTCTTCATCGATCGTTACAAGAACGCAGTATGCCTGATCCTTGAATTCAAAATCATCCACTACTGAAAACTGATACTCTTCCCCTGTCTCAGCATCAACCATCGTTATGATGGCCTGTTCTTCGTTGTTATCCTCAGCAGAACAGTCATCTTTGCACTCGTCATGGCCACATCCGCAGCCGCAATCTTCAAATAACATATTTTTCCTCCTGTAGCGCTTACTGCGCAGTAAATTTGTGGTAAAACCAATTCTTAAAAAAGTCAAACTTGACTTATTATAGCATGAATTACTTGTCCATGCGACGACTTTCAAGATACTCTCGAAGAATGATTTCCGCAGCAACCTGATCGACAACTTTCTTCTTATCCCGACTTGATACACCGGATTCAAAAAGGTATCTTGACGCAAGTACTGTAGTATATCTTTCATCCTGATATGCAGGATCTATCCCTGTAAGCAAAGCAAGATCCGTTCCGAAAGACTGCGCTTTTCTCTGCGACTCACTTTCGGCACCGTCTGTTCTTCTGGGCTGTCCGATTACAATTTCGGTTACCTCTTTCTCAAGAACAATCTTAGAAAGTCTGTCAAGCACATAGTCTGAGTCTTTGCCGTTCCATGAAACCGTCTCAAATCCGTGAGCTGTCAGACGCAATGTATCACTGAGGGCAACGCCAACCCGTCTTGTACCAAAATCAATAGCCATGACTCTTCCCATAAATTCTCCGTTATCAAAATGCAAAGTTACTTAAGCTTCTGACAATATTCCCTGACAATTACTTCGAGAAGTTCGTCACGTTCCATGCGGCGTATGATTCCGCGCGCACCCTTATAATTTGTAATATATGTGGGATCACCCGACATAAAATAGCCCACAAGCTGATTGATAGGATTGTATCCTTTCTCCTGCAAAGCAGAAAGTACAAACGTCATCAGTTCGCGAACATCTTCCGACTTATCCATATTGAATGAAAATCTTGCTGTCTCCGAATCTACCATCCGAACACCTCCTCGAATTAACTTAGTGAGAGAACGACTGTTCTTTATTATTGTATCATGTTTAATCAAAAAAAGCATATGAACTCATACCGTGCTTTTCAAGGATATCCTCCCAAGAAGTTCGCCGTCACGAAAAGACTCGATCTGCACCGGCACTTCCATTCCCGGCATCAGTTCTTCCTGAGGATCAATATGCACCCTGACGTATTGTTTAGTATAACCCGAAAAAGAGTTTTTGTCGTCTTTTGTCTCAAGAAGGACTAGGGCCACCGTACCCAGGAGAGACGAACAGTAATTATTTGACAGTTCCTGTGACAGAATAAGAAACTCATCACGCCTTGAAGCAGCCGTTCCTGAGGATATTCTAGGCTGCATAGACGCTGCCTTTGTACCGCTTCGTGGTGAAAACGGGAATACATGAATCCGCGAAAAACCCATTTCCCTGCAAAAACGAATACTCTCTTCGTGCTCCTCTGTTGTCTCTCCCGGGAAAGCGACAATTATATCGGTTGTAACGGCAAACACCGGGAAGTACTGCCGAATCTGGGAAAGGACAGACCGGTACGACTGTGTGTCATATTTCCGGTTCATCCGCGCAAGTACTGTATCTGATCCGCTCTGCAGTGAAATGTGAAAATGCGGGCATAGTTTTTTGAGCTGTGACAGACCCCGGACGAAATTTTCGGTCATCGAGTTGGGTTCAAGGGAACCCAGCCGGATTCTGTGGATGGAAGGAATCCGGTCAAGATCACAAAGAAGTCTTCCAAATGCTTCAATGTCCTCGCCTTTATCTGTTCCATACGAGCAGATGTGAATTCCTGTAAGCACAATTTCATGGAATCCCCTCTGTCCAAGCTCTTCGGCTTCCCTCAGGATATCATCCGATTCACGGCTGACCACCCGTCCGCGGGCGAAAGGAATAATACAGTAACTGCAAAAACTGTTGCATCCGTCTTCAATCTTGATATATGCCCGTGTTTCTTCCTGGGACAGTACGGATCCGAATTCCTGATACTCGTTTTTGTGGAATTCGTTCTCCAGGGATTCGTTTGTACGGATTTCATTCTCCGGAAGTTTCCCTGCGGGAAGGACCGAAGAAGCACTTCCGATTTTTTCGAGCACCATATCAACAACAGACAGACGGTTTTTTGTACCGACAGCAATATCAGCCTCCGATCCACTTTTCAGGAGTTCAACCTGACACCCCATGGCAACGATCACTGCATCAGGGTTTTTCCGTCTTGCCCGGCGGATCATCTGTCTGGATTTACGGTCGGCCTCGGCCGTAACTGTACAGGTGTTAATGACAAAAACATCGACTGCTTCGGAATCCGGGAGTACCTGGAATCCTTTGTCTTCAAAAGCCTGCCGCACGGCATCCGTTTCGTATCGGTTCACCTTGCAGCCTAGTGTCTGAAATGAAATGGTAAACGACTTTCCAGATGCCATGGATCTGCTGTTTTCCTGATTAATAAAATATTCTGACAAATTCCCGTTCTCCTGCTATGTATTTTGTCCCATGTCAGATTGACATGGCATGTGCCTGTGATAAACTTATATTTCGTGGGATACACATCCTGCGATGTTGTAAATATATCCTTTACCTGTTGGAGGTGCCTTAATGATTCGTTTTACTGTGCAATTCAAATCTATCACAGATGTTAAAGATTTTGTTCACACGGTAAATTCTTTTCCGTATGATGTTGATTTATCATCCGGTCGTTATGTCGTTGACGCAAAGTCAATCATGGGAATTTTCAGCCTTGAACTGCAGCGTCCGATCAATATCGAGATCCATTCTGATCATTGTGAAGATCTGGTCAAGGAACTTGAGCCATACCGTTTTCAGGAGTGAATTCCGATACAGGACTGACGATTACCTGCTGCTTCTGCAATCGTACCGTTAATTGACTATCGTTCCTGGGGACCGGTTGCCTTTCTTTTGATTATGTGGTTTCCTGGATTTCCCGCGCTCTCCGGTTCCGGATTTAGGCGTGCCCCTTCTGATGTCTTTACCGGCATCTTTTTTTATGGACTTCCCTTCTTTAGTCTTGCGTCTTCCCCCATCAACGGGATCAAGCAGCACAAAATCCACACGGCGCAGGATGATGTCTGCATTGGCAACTTTCACCTGTATTTTTTCGCCTATTTTATATACCTTGCCGGATGTTTTCCCTCTGGCTTCCAGTCGTCTTTCATCAAATTCAAAATAATCATTCATTGTACGGAAAGGTATAAGCCCCTCAACCGTACTTTCAAGCTGGACAAAAATGCCGCCGCGGAAAATACTCGATATAATTCCGTCAAAAATTGATCCGATATGCTCCAGCATATATTCCGCAACTTTCTGACTGACGGTCGCCCGTTCGGCGTCCATCGAGTTGCGCTCCATTACAGAACTATGTTCGCTGACATCCACAACCTGCGTGGCAAAATAGCTCTTTCTGCCTTCGTCATGAAGATAGCTTTTAATAATCCTGTGAATATACAGATCCGGATATCTGCGGATCGGTGACGTGAAGTGGCAGTAGGCATCAGATGCCAGTCCAAAGTGCCCCAGATTCTCTTCAGAATATTTTGCCTTAGCGAGGGATCGAAGAAGAATCTGTGAGAGGGCAGGTGTAAAAGGCTCACCTTCAATTTGCTTCATCAGGCTCGAGAGCGCATAGGGTGTAGGTTTGCCGTGAACCGAAGCTTTTGCGCCGAATAGTCTTGCAACATGAAGAAACTCAGTAATTTTGAGTTGATCAGGGTCCTCGTGTATACGGTATACAAATGGATATTTCATCTCGAAAAACTTTGTTGCAACAAATTCATTACAGATAATCATGAACTCTTCAATCATTTTATTCGTATAAAGAATCGGATAAGCATAAATGGAAAGCGGTTTTCCCTCTGCATCAAGGTCAACATGCGTCTCGGGAAAAGTAAAATCAAGTGCCCCCCGCTTTTCGCGTTTGGCAGACAGAATGTCGGTAAGAACCTTCATCGTATTGAACATAGGAACAAAATCGGCATATTTGTCAAGATACTTCTGTTCAAACAGCACACCGTACACTTCCTTGTACGAGGTCCTGGCGTCGCTTTTAATGACGCTCTCAAATAAATCCCCCTCTGTTACCTGTCCGTCATAATTGACTGTCATCGCAGCGGTAAGGGCGAATCTGGGGGCATCAGGGTTCAGGCTGCACAGTCCGTTCGACAGACGCGGCGGAAGCATCGGGATAACACGGTCAACAAGATACACACTGGTGCCCCGCTGCCTTGCTTCATCATCAAGCGCCGTACCCTCCGTAACATAATTGGATACATCGGCAATATGAACGTAAAGTTTATATCCCTTTCCAGGAAGTTCCTCGATTGATATGGCATCGTCAAGGTCTTTGGCATCCTCTCCATCCATAGTAATTGTGCGGATCGATCTTAAATCACGTCTTCCTCCGGAAATGGCACGGTCAATTTCCTCATCTGTCGGTGAAACGGGATACATCTGTGCTTCCGCCAGGACAGTCTCAGGAAAAACCGGGGAAAGCCCGTATTGGCGGACGATGGAAAGAACTGCAACATCGCTTCTTCCCGGATCCCCGAGAACCTCGATGATTTTTCCTTCATATGCTCCGCCGGCTGCCTGCGGGTTTTTGATCTCACATACTACCTTCATCCCGAACGGCGCTCCGTTCAAGTCACGGGCATATACAGTAATTCTTCCATATTGTGTGCTGTCGTATCCGACATCGGGTTCAACGTATCCGTCGAATCCGGATTCGCGCAGAGTACCCACACACTGGTTTTTGAGCGCCAGCGGTCCGCGGGGAAGATTCTCGGAGACAGGGGCGGTATCCGTATTGCGGCGGTCCTGGAGGGTACGCCCGGGCCGACTGCCGTCAGAGGCGGTCCTGCTGTGTGAGGGCGACCTGTTAAAGCTTCCGTAATTTTTATTTTGCCCGCGGCCAGACGTTTTCGCATTCTTTTTTTTCATGGTTAAGCCTCCTGATTCTGTTTTACGCAATTCAAGCAACAGAATTCTACTATCATTATACCAATCGGTACTGTGAATGAACGACAAAAAAAGTATCGGCCTGCGTTCATTCAGGCCGATACTTAAAATTCTGAATCATTTAGTTGAGAAATCAATATCCTCTTGCTAACATCAGGTAAAGAATTACAGTAAGAATTGCAAAAAGTATTGCCAGGGCTGAAGTGATTCTCTTAAGGGTGTGGTCAATGCTCCTGCCTTTCTCCTTGCCGAAGAAAGTGTCTGCACCTCCGCCGATAACGCCCATGCCTTTGTCATGTCCTTCCTGGGCAATAACAAGAAAGACCAGTGCTACACAAATCAAAATATCAACAGATGCTATGACAATTGCGATTATATTCATATAAAATGCCTCCGTGTGCAGATACACATATTATCTCTTAAATCCGTTCAATTCTACCACACAGGTAAAGACGTTGCAAGTGTCCTGTGCATATAATTTAAGTGCTATTTCCCGTACATTCTCCTGTATTTGATCGTCTTGTAAATTTCACTCGAAGCAAACGGTACAAGGGCCAGAATCATAATAGGAATCCAGGACATCACCGGAATTGCAATATTATCAAAAACAGCATTGACTCCGGGAATATAAATGACGGCAAGCAGAAGTACCGCAGACAGCGAAACAGCAAGATTCATCGACTTGTTTGAAAAGAGTCCCAGTTTGAACACACTCACATGCTCCGACCTTGCGCTGTATGCACGGAAGAGCTCTGCAAGGATGAGAGTGGAAAATGCCATTGTCCTTGCGCCTGTCAGCGGCTGCGCATCATTTACAAAGAAGATTTTCAGTCCGATGAGGAAAGAAATGAATACAGCGGCAAAAATCGCCAGGCTCTGAACAAGAATATTCAGCTTCATCTTACGGTTGATAATGGATTCCGTCTTCTTTCTCGGAGGAAGCTTCATGATGTCAGGCTCTCCCTTTTCACGGCCAAGTGCAAGGGCCGGAAAACTGTCGGTAACAAGGTTCAGCCAAAGCAGCTGAATTGCGGTAAGCGGGACGCCGATCCCCGGGATCAGTGAGTCAGGGATCAGCGAGATAATGAAAATAATCAGAATCTCACCGACATTACATGACAGCAGGAACCCGACAAACTTGCGGATGTTGCTGTAAATAATACGGCCTTCCTCTATTGCATGCACGATCGTCGCAAAATTATCATCAGTAAGGATCATATCCGCTGAGTTTTTGGCTACATCAGTACCTGTTATACCCATTGCCACGCCAATATCGGCCGTCTTCAGAGCCATCGCATCATTTACGCCGTCCCCGGTCATCGAAGTTATGTGACCGTTTTTCTGAAGGGCGGATACGATGCGAACCTTGTGGTCGGGTGATACACGTGCATAAACAGCTGTTTTTTCACAAACAGAAACTAATTCTTCATCAGTGATTTTTTCAAGTTCCGCACCGGAAAGGCTTTCAAAGCCTTCCGTCATAAGGCCCAAATCCAGGGCAATGGCGACCGCAGTATCCTTATAGTCCCCTGTAATCATGACAGCCCTGATTCCGGCATCCTTGCATACGGCGATGGCATCCCTTGCCTCAGGGCGCGCTGGATCTATCATTCCTGCAAGTCCCAGAAAGACGAGTTCCCCTTCGTGTGCAAAATCCACACGGACGCCGTTATCTTCCTGCCCGTCTGTATGATAGCGGTATGCAAAAGCCAGGACACGCAGGGCCCTGCTTGCAAAAGAATGATTTGTCAATAATATCTCTGCCTTTTTGGCCTCCGTAAGAGGCACGGCACCGTCATCAGTGAAAATCGAGATACAGCGATCCAGGATAATATCCGGCGCTCCCTTTGTGAAAGAAACGATTTTGCCTGCTTCAATATTCGGATGATAGGTGGTCATCATTTTGCGGTCCGAATCAAAGGGCAGTTCGGCAACACGGGGATAGCTGACATTGACAGCTTCACGCGTCAGTCCTGCCTTTGCGGACAGAGCCACCAGCGAAGCTTCCGTCGGATCGCCGATGCAGCCATATCTTCCGTCTTCCTTAACCATGGTAACTGCATCACTGCAAAGGACTCCCGAAAGCAGAAGCCTTTTGAGAACACCTTCTGCAGCAGCGGGACTGCCGTTTTCATCGAGTATGGACCCTTCCGGGGAATAACCGATACCGGTTACCGTATAAATATGTGCGCCGTCATAAATCGTCGTAACAGTCATCTCATTCTGCGTAAGCGTACCCGTCTTATCAGAGCAGATAACATCTACACATCCAAGTGTCTCAACCGCCAGAAGTTTTCTGACGATTGCATTTCTGGCAGCCATACGGGTCATCCCTATTGAAAGGACAATGGTAACCACAGCCGCCAGTCCTTCAGGTATGGCGGCTACTGCAAGGCTGATCGCAGTCATAAGCGCAACATTCCATACTTCACCCTGCACAAATACATCAACAACAAACACAATAATGCAGACAATTACACATATGATTCCAAGAATCTTCCCCAGGCTGTTCAGGTTCTTCTGAAGAGGTGTAATTGACTCATCGATATTCTGCAGTTTTTTTGCAATTCTTCCAAGTTCCGACTTCTCACCCGTTCCGACAACTACTCCCCTTGCCCTCCCGTATGTAATAGCCGTGCCCATAAAAAGCATGTTTTCACGGTCACCTAATCCGCTGTCCGGAGAAAGTACGGCATCCGCATTCTTCTCAACAGGGACGGACTCACCGGTCAGAGATGCCTCCTCCACTTTAAGCGAATTCTGCTGAATAATTCTGATATCTGCCGCGACCAGATCCCCTGCATCGAGCGTTACAATATCTCCGGGAACAATCTGTTCTGACGGAAGCATTTTCTGTACACCGTCCCGGATAACCTTTGTCTGAGGAGAACTCATTCTCTTGAGCGCTGCAATGGCCTGATCCGCCTTGCCTTCCTGATAGACTCCGAGAGCAGCATTTATGATAACAATTGCCAAAATGACGATGACGTCAACCCATCCTCCGAAACCGCCCTCTTTAACCGCCATTACGGCAGAAAGCGTCGCTGCGGCAAGCAATATGACAACCATAACATCTTTAAATTGCTGGAAAAAGCGTTTCCAGAGAGGTATCTGTTTTTTCTCACCCAGAGTATTGAGGCCATACTCAATCAGTCTTTTCTGAGCTTCCGCCGATGTCAGGCCTTTTTCGCTGTCCGAAGAAAGTTCAGTAAGAACCTCCTCTTTCGTCCGGGCATACGGTTTGTCAATCATAGCCAGTTCCTCCTGTGTACTTACTGATCCTGCAGTTAGCGGGAGCTTGGAAGAATATTATAAACTAAATCATGGTAAAAATGCACGCCCCGGCTCAATGAATCAATGAGTATATTCTCATCGGCGGCGTGAATACTGGCCAGTTGCTGTGCAGTGAGCATAAATGGGGAAAAACGGAAAACCTGACTGCTGATCTTTGTAAAATGCCTTGAATCCGATGATGCGAGCATGACATACGGAGTAACTTTTACATCCGGATAGGATATGCCAATTTGTTTTACCATAAGTTTATACATCGGTGTATCCGTGTCGGATACAGGCGACGGTTCATGACCCATGATGCATTCGACTTCAATACCGTATGGGGCAGCACGCTTTTCGAACGCTTTTTGGACTGATGCAATGGTGTCACTAAGCCCGATACGGACATTTGCGGTTATTTCTGCTTTTTGCGGAAGCACATTGGGCTTGTCCGAAGCACTCATCATGGTAAAGGCACAGGTAGTTGTAACCAGGGCACGGGCTTCCCCGCCCATTCCGATAAGAACCGGCTTAAGCAGAGGGGCAAATAATCCGGCATGTGAAAATACAATTCTGAGCGGACCTTTCATTTCAGGTCCGACGTCAGTAAAAAGCTTGCGGATCGGCGCAGGGATTGCTGCAGGAAAAGGGTATTTTTTTTCGATTCCTGCGGCAAAAGAAGAAAGCTTCCCGATAGGAGTCACCTTCGGCGGAGTACTCGCATGTCCGCCTGTGGATCTGGCTGTAAAGCGAAAATTAGCCACGCCCTTCTCTGTCACACCAATCATGGCACAGGGTTTTTTAAGACCCGGCAGAACATTGCTGACTATGGCTCCTCCCTCATCAAGCACAAATGCAGGGTGAATCCCTTTCCCGTCCAGATACTGTACAATTTCAACCGCTCCGCTGCCGTATACTTCTTCGTTATGGCCGAAAGACAGGAACACATCGATCTGCGGGATGAATTCTTCGGACAGAAGGCGCTCCACGGCCTCGAGGATCGCGCAGACGTTCGCTTTGCAGTCCAGTGTGCCTCTGCCCCATACGCGGGCACCGGCAAGGCCCCTGGCCCCCTTTTCGATCTCACCGGAGTACGGTTTATGTGTCCAGTCCGAATCATTGGCCCCGACTGTATCCATATGTCCCATCAGAACGATTGAATCCGAGGAATTCGATGATTTGCCTTTCCAATGATAAAGGAGGCTTGCTCCGGCAATGACCTTCCTGTCCAGGTTTTTATGTACAAGCGGATAAAGTTTTGCCAAAAGCGTATGGAAAACCAGAATACTTGAAATGTGCGAATCGTCCGGGCTGGAAATTGTCCTGCATTGAATCATTTCGGAAAGATGACGGGCATAAATCTCTTTCTTATTCATATTTCACTGCCTTTCCGGTCAAGCCAGCTGGTTTTCTTGAACATGATCCAGGCAAACAGAATCGTAACAACCGCAGCAACGGGTACAAAGAGATCACTGGCAGTTTTTGCTATGCCAAAAGGAGCCAGCAAATAGAATCCCGCCACAAAAATAGCCGGGGCAATGGAAAGCTTCACATTCTTGGAAATGTACATATACCCGAGCGCACCGAAAAGAGCCGGAAGAACCGTACTGAATCCCGGCCGCAGCAGCTCTGAGGTGATAACGGGAGTGAGCGGAACTAAAGCAACGACGCCGATGCCGAGAATAATATTTGATACTAAGGATGATGTTGCCACGGAGATTGTTGAAAGAATGTCACCTTCAGGAGTACCTGACTGCGCCTTTCCTATTACAAGGGCATTCATCGTGCAGGGAATCCTCAGGTTACTCAGGTTACCCGTAATAAATCCGAGGTACGTGGCCCCCGGTCCGAGAATAGGACTATAGGTCACAGCTTCGATGATTCCGGCCGGCAGATATATGATTCCGACGGAAAGAAGACCCTTAAGGATAGCCGTTCCTGACGGAAGTACACCCAAAAATAAACAGATGGCCGCCGGAACACTCAGAAGGATAATAAGACCCAGCCCGGTCCAGATTCTGCCAACACGATGAATGGAGTTATTGTAAGCTGTATTGTCCATTTTATTTCCCCCTTATGCGATCAGCACAGCCGCAGCCATGCCGAGAATCATTGAAATCGGAAGAGCAAACCCGTCCAGCCGCTTCATTTTTCCTTTCCTGCTGAGCATGTCACATCCGAACATACTTATGAGGGAAACAAGCATGACAATAACAGGAACATAACCATAAAAGGCGTTTTTTGACAGGTATGCCGCGGGATTTATTGCAGATTCCCGCATGTCAAGAAGAGTGTCGCACATAAATTTCACAACCATTCCGATGAACATGGAGCTGACAAGGATCTTTCCCCAGCGGTTATCTTTCTGTGAAACACCGGTCAGCCTGCCCATGTACTTCTTCAGGAAAAACAAATTGAATACAGGGCCGGCAAGAATACAGATGGTCATGACAACAGCAATCGATGCAAAAGCAACGGCATTTAAGTCACCCGCTGCAAAGTTTTCAAAGCCTGCCGCCCTGCCCGCTGATTCAGCCGCAAGCAGTTCATAGTGAACCGCGCCAATGACTGAAAGCCGTATCCAGGACAGAGGCGTTCCCAGCTTTCCTACCATCGTAACCAATCCGACAAGAATCGCCGCAGACGGAACAAGCGAAAAAACGGCACTTGAGCGAATAACACGGTTCATAGTCCTCTTATCCATCCCCCGTGCAATTCCCTCACGATAGGCATGAATCAGAAAGCGAAGTGAGATAATACAGATGAACAGAAAAATACCGATACCCAGAACATACATGAAGACGGAATTTGCGGAAGCGGAAAAATCAGCAGCAAGAAAATATTGCATGTCGTCACCCCCCGATAATAAATAACATTGCGCCAATTATAACGCATAACCGGGCAGTATAATGACGGTTAATATATAAAAAAAAGAAAAAACCGCGATGCAATATGCATTCGCGGTATAATCTGGTGCCCAGAGTCGGAATCGAACCAACGACACGAGGATTTTCAGTCCTCTGCTCTACCGACTGAGCTATCTGGGCATATGACAACCGGTCCTTTCGGACCGGTTGTTATGGCGACGCAGAAGGGGCTCGAACCCT
>Ga0209429_10001522_pt1 | contig 14250 bp, 19 predicted proteins | sample BarGraNGADG00212_3_FD_184493 | JGI IMG/M metagenome (GOLD analysis project Ga0209429, IMG submission 184493) | Arctic peat soil microbial communities from Barrow, Alaska - Barrow Graham LP Ref core NGADG0004-212 (SPAdes) (version 2) | ecosystem: Environmental > Terrestrial > Soil > Wetlands >... | reverse complement strand
GCACCACGGGGGTGGGCAGTAGCGCGGTCGACGGCTTGCGCTCGATCTTCACGCGGCTCCTCCTGGGCTGTGGCGCACGGGTTGCCCGCTATCGTACCGCATCGTGAGCATCGCAAACCGCTGGCGCCTCCATGCTCGTCGAGCAGGACCGCAGGCACGCCGCAACCGGCGCTGTCCGCCGTCACGGCAGGAGCGCCGTCACGGGCAGAGCCGCTCCGGTCTCGATCGAGTGCCTGTCCCCGCCGCCGAAGAGCAGCTCGCGCTCCTCCTGCGTCAGCGCGGCAAGCGCCTGATCGCGGAAGTGGTTCACCCCCACGAAGAACTCGCGCATCATCACCACCAGAAGATAGCGCCCCTTGGGCGAAAGCGTGAGCGCCTCGTCATCATCACGCTCGAACGCGCGCGCGACGCGCAGGAAAGCCATCTCCCGGGCCAGTCTCCGGTCCACCGGGGCGCCGAAGTCGCGTTCGAAATCGCTTTTGTCCAGCCGCAACCCGAAGAGCTGCATGAGCATCCTGTACCGCATCCGTTCGCGCCGGTCGAACCGTCGGAACGCCGAAACGGACAACCTCCCCTCCGCCGTCATCCGTTCGTAGCCCCGAAGGGAGAACGTGTTGGCATACAGTGTCCCGTCGAGGTAGGAGAAAGCGCCCGACCCGATCCCCAGGTACTCGTCATAGTCGACGATGTACTCGTCGATCATCTTCCCGCTCGTGCGAGAGAACGTCCATGCTGTCGCGTGCTCGAAGACGCCGTCGGAAGTGAGATCCCGTGAGATCTGCTCGTAGAGCGATGCCTCACGAGCGTAGTGGACCCTGCCTACGGTCGAGGCCATCTGACGACCGACGGCCGGCGAGACCATGAGCGGGTAGAACGTCGTCTGACTGCAGCCCGAATCCTCGAGCAGCCGCACGTCACGGCGCAACATCTCCGAGGTCTGACTCGGGAAGTTGAAGATCATGTCGACGTTGAGCGACTGGAAACGTCCGGCGATCGACTGGAGCCTCTCGATTATCTCGGCGCCCGAACCATACCTGTCGTAGCGGTCCATCTGCTTGAGCAGCGAGTCGTCGAAGCTCTGCACTCCTACGCTGAACCGCTGGACCCGCGCAGCGAGTTCGTCCACGAACTCGGGCAGAAGATGGTTCGGATTCGTCTCCAAGGATACCTCGCGTATCGAGAAGAGTTCGCGCGCGAGGTCGATGGTCGCGCAAAGCTCGTCGAGCATGATCGTCGGCGTCCCTCCGCCTACGTACATCGACTCGAAGTCGTAGCCGAGGTCGGCCACCCTGCGCATCTCTTCCCTTAGGCGCCTGAAGTAGGGAACGGCCCGCTCCTCGGAAAACAGGAACCGGTTGAACGAGCAGTACGGGCACAGCTGCTGACAGAACGGCACGTGAGCATACAGAAGGTAGCGATGCCCGGGGCTGGGCTCGGGCAGCGTCGCTCCCCCGAAATGGTCGAGCGTGAGAAAGCGTCCGCTCAGCGTTCGGAGTATGGCTGTCAGTACCCGCTCGGCGAGCACGAGGCTACAGCATCCCGGCGTCGGCGGAGGCAAGGGCGCGCCTGTGATCCTGCGCGGGGACCATCGGCGCGACCGTCGTCCCGTCCGTGAACGCCAGAAGCGAACACTCTGGCCCCGTGAGGTACTCCTCGATCAGGACCGTGGAGCCTGCCGCGCCGAAAGGTCCCGAGAAGCACTCGCTGACCGCGGCTTCGGCCTCCTCCAGCGACATGGCCACCGCGACGCTCAGCATCGGCGGCGCCGAGCACATGGTGCCCACCCACGCCAGGGTGATGATGTTGTCCTTCTCCTTGCCGTGACCGGCGACGCTGAGCAGCACCACGGGGGTGGGCAGTAGCGCGGTCGACGGCTTGCGCTCGATCTTCACGCGGCTCCTCCTGGGCTGTGGCGCACGGGTTGCCCGCTATCGTACCGCATCGTGAGCATCGCAAACCGCTGGCGCATGGTCCACGGCATTCGTACAATGGAGCCGTCGAAGGGAGCAGCATGCGCAAGCAGGCACTGGACAAGACCGACATCGCCATCATCGGCCGCCTGCAGGTGGACGGCCGTCGGGCGTACACGGCGATCGCCAAGGACCTCGACATCAGCGAGGCCAGCGTGCGCCAACGCGTCGCGCGCCTGCGGCGAACCAACGTCATCCAGATCGTCGCCGTGAGCAGCCCGCTCGACCTGGGGCTGATCTGGGCGCAGATACATCTGCGCGTCAAGGGCGACCGGCTGGAAGCCGTAGCCGAGGCGGTCGCCGAGCTGCAGCAGGTCGACTACGTCAGCATCTGCGCGGGCAGCTTCGACATCATCGTGGGCATCGTCGTTCACGATCGCGAGGAGCTCATGGACGTGCTCGTAGACCGCATCCGCGCCATCCCCGACGTGGAGGACGCCGAGTTCCTGCTGCACCTCAAGATCCTCAAGGACAGCTACGAGTGGTCGCCGCGCGAGATCCCGCGGCCGGCGTAGGCCGGGCGAGATCCCGCGGCCGGCGTCGGCCGGCCGCGAAACCCCCCGCCTAGCGCTCCAGCGCCTCAGCCCGGGCGAGCACGCCGTCGAGCGCGACGCCCGCCCCACCCGCGGGCTTCCCCGCCGTCACCCGGTGCGCTAGCATCGCAACACCAACCCCCCGTCGCGGGCGCACGGCGGTTGCGACATCGTCGAAGAATGCGTCGCCGAGGTGAGCCACGCGCACGCTAAAGGAGTGAAGTAGATGGGTAACGGTGAGATGCCCTTCGCGGGCATCGCGAGCTTCTTCAAGGCGCCGTATGCGCCGCAGCCGACTAGGCACGACGGCGACGTGGCGGTGCTCGGCGTGCCCTACGACGAGGGCACCACGTCGCGGTCCGGCGCGCGCATGGGTCCACGGGCGCTCCGCGAGGCCTCGACGCTGTGGGCCTATCGCGACGAGACCGAGCCGCTCTGGGACGGCGAAGCCGGCGCGGAGCTCCTCGGCGGCGTGCGCTGGGTGGACTGCGGCGACGTGGTGCTGGGGCCGCAGGCCAGCGCCCCGCGGCGGCTCAAGGCCGTCAGCGAGCGCCTGCAGCCCGTGGTGGAGGCCGGGCTCTTCCCCGTCACCCTTGGCGGCGACCACTCGATCGCCTACCAGGCGCTCACCGCCGTGAGCCGCGCGCGCGGCGGCGAGCCCTTCCAGCTCGTGCAGTTCGACACCCACATGGACTATTGGGACGAGGAGGGCGACGAGCGCTACTCGCACGCCAGCCCCATCATCCGCGCCCACGAGGACAAGATCCTCAGCGGCATCACGCAGTACGGCATCCGCGGCCTGCATACCAGGAGCGACAACATCAGCCTGGCGCGCAAGCGCGGCGTGCGCATCTTCTGGTGCGAGCAGGCCAAGGACACGCGCGTGGAGCAGCTGGTGGACCACTTGCCGCCCCATGCCGACACCTACATCACCTTCGACATCGACGCCCTGGACCCGAGCATCGCGCCGGGCACCGGCACGCCCGAGCCCGGCGGCTTCAGCTACTACGAGGCCAAGGCGATCCTGCTCGCGGTCTGCGCGCGCTGCAACGTGATCGGCATGGACATGGTGGAGGTGGCACCACAGTACGACGGGCCGGGCCAGCTCACGGCCCTGCATGGCGTGCGGCTCATCCTCGACACCGTCGGCGCGGCGTTCCGGCGCCGCGCGGAGCTCGGGTAGTAGGGGCGACCCAACGCGGCGGATGTGCGGCTACTTCGGCGGCGGCCGGAAGCCCCGCGCCTGCAGAGCCATCATCCACTGCGGGTAGGGCAGCACGGGCGCGGTCGGCGCGGCGAGCTTCTCGAGCTCATCCGGAGCGAGCTCGAGGCCGGCCGCGCCGAGGTTGTCGGCGAGCTGCTCCGGGTCACGAGCGCCGAGGATCACCGAGGTGACGCCGGGCTGCAGCCGCAGCCAGGCGAGGGCGACGCGCGCCATGCTCACGCCGCGCGCGGAGGCCACCTCCTCGAGCACCACCAGCGCATCCTCGGCGCGCGGCGACACCTGCGGGAAGTCGAAGGTCGAGCGCCGCGCGACCTCCGGCTTGCCGAAACGGTACTTGCCCGACGCGTAGCCCCCGGCGAGCGGCGACCAGGTGAGCACGCCCAGGCCCTCCTCGCGCGCCATCGGCAGCAGCTCCACCTCGAGGTCGCGGGCGACGATCGAGTAGTAGGCCTGCACGCTGACGAAGCGGGCCCAGCCGTAGCGATCGCTGACGCCCAGCGCCTTCTCGATCTGCCAGGCGGCGAGATTGGAGACTCCGATGTAGAGGACCTTGCCCATGCGCACGAGATCGCTGAGCGCCTCGAGCGTCTCCTCGATGGGCGTGCGCGGGTCGATGCCATGGATCTGGTAGAGGTCGACGTAGTCGGTGCCGAGGCGGCGCAGGCTGGCATCGATGGACTCCATGACGTGCTTACGCCCGAGCCCCATGTTGTTGACGTCGCCGGTGCCGGCCGTGGCCGCGTCGCTCATCGTGCCGCGGAGCTTGGTGGCGACCACGACGGACTCGCGGGCGATGCCTGCGGCCTTGAACGCCCGCCCCAGGATCTCCTCGGACTCGCCACGCGAGTACACGTCGGCGGTGTCGAAGAAGTTGACGCCGGCGTCGAGCGCGGCGCGCACCAGCGGGTCGGCGCCGGCCTGGTCGAGCACGCCGATGCCCATCATACCATGGCCGAAGGTCATGGTACCGAGGCAGAGCTCCGAGACGCGGAGTCCGCTGGCACCCAGGTTCCGGTATTCCATCCCATCACCTCTCGCGGTCGTGATCACGGTCGCCCGCGCCGCTCGACTTCACTCTGCGACCGGTGCTTCGCCGGGCCAGGTAGCCAGCGCACTGGCCACCAGGTGCTCGCACAGGTGCGCCCCGGCCACGCCGCAGGTGCACGACCACTTGAGCTCACCGTCGCTCAGCCAGAAGACAGCCTCAAAGACCTCCGTGTCGGCGACGAGGCTGCGCAAGCGCTGCTCGTCGCGCTCGACGATCTCCACGGAGCCGTGCTCTGCGGCCGCAGCGCCGTCGACGAACACTTTGGGCAGCGCCAGGTCGAGCAGGGTCTTCTCGTCGAACCACTCGTCAAGGCCTTTCATCTCACTCCCTCGTTGATGACCCGACTGCTAGCCGAGGGTCGCCTCGCCGGGCTTCCAGTCGACCGGGCAGAGCTCGCCGGTCTGCAACGCCTGGAGCACGCGCAGGGTCTCGTCGGTGTTGCGGCCGATGCTGTTGTCGTGCACGACGGCGTACCGGAGCACGCCCTCGGGATCGATGATGAAGGTGCCGCGCAGCGCGATCCCTTCGTCGGGGAGTAGCACGCCGTACGCCTCGGTGGCCTCACGCTTGATGTCGCTGAGCAGCGGGAAGCCGAGCTTGCCGAAGTCGCGCTCGGCCCAGGCGAGGTGGCTGTACTTGCTGTCCACGCTGCAGCCGATCACCTGCGCGCCGAGTTCCTCGAACTCCTTGAGGCGGGCCGAGAAGCCCCGGATCTCGGTGGGGCACACGAACGTGAAGTCGAGCGGATAGAAGAAGAGGACCACCCAATTGCCGGTGTGGTCGTCGAGCTTGACCTCGACGAACTCGCCGTCGAGGACGCCATCGAGAGAGAAGCCGGGGGCCGGCTGACCTACCTGGACCATGTCACCACTCCTTTGCGAAAGAGCGGCCGAGGTCGGCTGCGCCGCTCGGCCGCGGAAGATGCGGACGACTTGTGGTGCGTCGCTGGTACCCGGCGCGCGGAGCGGGCAAACGGGCGCCGCACGCCGAAGCACACGCGGCTCGAGCGGTGCGCCGTGCGGCCTCAGCCGCTGCCTGGATCGCAGCCGCTCAGTACTTGTCCGGCGACGGCGACGAGAACGCGGCGGTGAGCTTCTGCTCCACCTCGTGGCTGTCGCACTTCGGGCACACCGCCTTCGCCTCACGCTCGTCCATATGGCAGGTGACCTCGAACTGCTTGCCGCACTTCTTGCACGTGAACTCGTAGGTGGCCATGGTCCCCTCCCTGTAATGCCTGCAGGACGGCGAAACTCGCATCAGACACCTACCCGCGGCGCGGCGGCGCAAACGGCGATGGGCGGGGCGGCAGCGGCGGCGCCCCGACGTCACCAGCGGCGATCGTCGCTCGAAACGTCTTCTTGCCGAACCCCTGCTCGCCGCGGAGCACGACGGCTCGCAACGGTGTGACCTGGTCGCCCTCGGCCTCGGAGACCAGCAGGTCGCCCTCGGCCGACTCGATCTCGAGGCCGTGCGTCCCCCCCGTGGCTCGGCGTGGGCGGTGACTCACGGCCGGAGTGTGACATGAGCGCGGGAGAGACGCGCCGTTGGCCGGGTCACCTGCGGCGCCCGGCGCTCGGCAGCGCCCGGCCGAGCGACGTGCAGCCCCGCCGCCTCAGTACAGGCATGCGTCGAGCAGCGAGAGAGCCTCGTCCACCACCGCGACCGGTGCTCTGGCGATGTGCTTGGCCTGCCGCGCCCGGTAATCGATAGACCTGACCTGCTCCACCACGATGAAGCCGGTGACCCGCTGTCCCTCGGGCATCTCGACGTGAAACGGGTAGCCGCGCCGCATGCTCGTGACCGGGCAGACCATGGCGAGGCCGGTGTGCTTGTTGAACAGGTCGTTGCTGACCACGAGGGCAGGCCAGCGGCCGCGTTGCTCGTGGGCGGGCCGTCGGCCGCGTTGCTCGTGGCCGGCCCGGGGCGCGAACGTCGCCGTGATGAAGTCGCCCTTGCGCGGGACGTACTCCGCCACTTACCAGACCTCTCCGCCGGCAGGCTGGCCCCAGTCGAGCTCCTCAGCAGCGTAGCCGTTGGGGATGCGTCCGACGAGCTCGCGCAGGTCGTGGCCGCCGCGCACGCGGCGCAGCGGAGTGACGACCAGCGTGCCAACGCGCACCTCCACAGCGACCGCATCACCCACGGCCAGCTCGGCGTCTGAGAGCAGCTCCTTGCTCACCCGCAGCCCCTGACTGTTGCCCCACTTCTGGACCTTCGTGATCACGGCCGCACCTCCATCGGATAGCCAAAGTATAGCCCTTCGAAGAGGAGCCAGGCAAAAGCGGCGCGGCACGGACCGAAGCGTAGCGTCGAGAACACGGCGAGACGACAGTGACGAACGGCACGGCTGTCGGACCCGGGGTTGCCTGAAGGCGCCCGTCTCCTTGGCTTGACGCCATGCCCTGGACGCCCCCAGCAACGTGATCACTGGGTGCGTTCGTGATCACGTTGACGACACCATGATCACGATAGCTTCGTCCACCTGGCGTCACGCCCGGGCGTCGGCGGTGGCCGGCACCAGGCGGATCTCGACCTCGCACCCCACGGCGTGCGCGTACTTCTTGAGCGTCGTCACCGACGGGGAGTGCCTGCCGGCGCGCACGAGCGCGTACCCGACATCCAAGGCCTCGTAGGCCTCGCCGAAGCCCTTGCGCTTCAGGGCTTTGGCGACGAAGGCGTACAGCACGACTACTCGCCAGCCATCGACGAAGCAGTACAACGCTCGTCCGATGACCTCACGCCCTCGCGCCCGCCGGTGACCACTGCTGACTCACGCCAGTGCTACACTCGAACGGCCGACAGAAGTCACTACCGCGTGAAGCGCCGACCAGGCCTGACCTAACAGGTCCGCTTGCACCGTTCGATCGGAGGGATCATGACACGGATTCGCGTTGGTGTTGTCGGTGCCGGCTTCGCGGGCTCGACTCACATCCAGGCCTTGCGTCGCCTGCCGCACGTCGAAGTGGTCGCCCTGGCCGATCAGTCAACAGATCAGGCGCGTGCCTCGGCAACGAACCTTGGCGTGGCGAGATCCTACGGTGACTATCGTCAGATGCTGCGGGATGAACCGCTTGACGCAGTCCACAACTGCACGCCAAACAAGACGCACGCTGAGGTCACTTTGGCGGCGATCGACGCGAACCTGCACGTGGTCTCTGAGAAACCCCTCGGAATGGACAGCGAGGAAACACGCAACCTGGCGCGGCGAGCCGAATCATCCAGCATCGTCGCGGCCGTCTGCTTCAACTATCGCTACTACCCCCTTGTGCGCGAGGTCAAGGCAATGTTGGCCAACGGCGACGCGGGTCGTCCGCACCTGATCCACGGAAGCTATCTTCAAGACTGGCTTCTCCTGGAAACGGACTGGAACTGGCGTCTCGAATCCAAGCTGGGTGGGTCGTCAAGAGCCGTTGCCGACATCGGTTCGCACTGGCTCGACCTGGTGCAGTACGTGACCGGCGATGTCGTGGAGGAGGTCGTCGCGCACCTGGGAACGCTCCATACGCATCGGCTACGTCCTTCGCAAGGGGCCGCAACTTTCGCCTCCGCCGAACCCGCCGAGCGTGACTCCGTGAGAATCGACACGGAGGACTTCGGTTGCGTGCTCCTTCGCTTCGCCAGTGGGTGCCAGGGAGTCATGACAGTGTCCCAAGTCAGTGCAGGCCGAAAGAACTGGCTCTCTTTCGAGATCGACGCGCGCGACTCTGCTCTCTCATGGAATCAAGAAAGACCGAACGAGCTCTGGATCGGGCACCGAAGTGAACCCAACCAAATCGCACTTCGCGACCCAACCGCTATGAACGCCGCGGCGTCTGCGCTGTCTCGCCAACCGGCCGGACACCCTGAAGGCTGGATTGACACATTCGTAAACCTCTTCTCGGACTTCTACTCCGCGGTCGCCGCCAACGCAGCGAAGGAACCCTATTGCCCCTCGTTTGCGAACTTCGAGGAGGCGCATCGTATCGCGCGAACGGTTGAAGCGGTCATTGCGAGTAGTAGGCTCGGCGCCGCTGTGAAAGTCGACGGGGAGAAGTAGCCGCCGTCAGTCGAGACGAGCACGGCCCAGTCGTAGGCGTCTTCCCAGGCGAGCTTGATCATGTCGGTGGCGATCACCACATCGACGCCCTTCTCCTCGGTGAGTGACAGTGGAATCCCGCAGTGGCAGGACGTCCTGATTGGCCGATGGCAGGCCTGGCACACCGGAGGGTGCTTCTTGACGCGATCCTTCAGCACGACGGTGATGCCGGAGACCCCGTCGAGGAACGCCGTCGCCCAAGGCGCGCAGCTTGACGTCACCGACGCCCTTGCCGACCGACAGATCGACGGTGGAGCCCTCGAACTGGAGATCGGACGCGGCCACGCCGGTGATGAGCGCAGCAGCTTCGACGCTGAGCCACCTGGATAGAGTGCTCCAGTCGGACCTGAAGCTGCGCCTCACCACATCATTGGCGCTGAGCTGGAAGTTCGAGAAGTCGAGAATGGCCCCAGAACGAAGACTGGGAGCCCGAAGGCTCCCTGGCGTTCCAATAACGAGCGCCGACCCGACCGGGTCGCGCGACGCTCGTGGGTCTGCAGTACGGTCAGTGTACCCGACACGACCGGTGCGTCAATCGGCGGGCTGGTTCACATTGGGAACCAAAGCGCTGACGACCGGGCGCGAGCGGTACGAGCACCGCATTGTGATCCCATCATTTGACCTCCCGGCTGATCCGCCGGCGCAGCTCGGTGAGGCGGGTGCGCACCGGCGTGGGCGGCATGTGGCGAAGGTTGAGCGGTGGGTCGAGCCGCTCCAGCACCTCGTGCTCGAGGCCGCCAAGGGTGTCGCGGTCGTCGTGCGGGTGGACGGCGACCGAGAGGTGCGCGCGCATCCACTCGGTGAGCGCCTGCTCGGATGGCGGCGTGATCAGCAGCGACGCCTGCACCGGCACACCGAGCTGGTCGAAGAGGGGGGCGGCGAGCGTCCAGCGGAAGGTGGACATGCGGACCTTGCCGCCGAGGTGCATCTGGCCGATACGTTTGCCGAGGGTGTTCGTGCCGGCCTTGCCGGAGGGCCACTTCGTGGCTCCGGCCTGCCCGGCGTAGATACGCCCGGACTCGACGGTGAGGCCGAGGCCGGCTGAGAGATCGTCGGCGCCCGCTTCGTCGACCCACCAGGCGTAGAGTCCCGGCCGGTCCAGACAGGTGATACCAGCCGGCCACTCGCGCACGGGCACGAGCGCGGGTGACTCGTCGAGGTCGGCGAGGGCAGTCCTGGCGTCGCGCTCCTGCCACTGCGGCGCGACGCTCGGCGCATCGATGCCGGCCGGAGTCAACGGAGCGACGCTGGGCAGGTCGGCGGAGGCGACGCCAGTGACTGCCTCGCCGGACGACGCGGCCGCAAAGTCAGCCGTGGCCGCCGGGCCGGACCCGGCATAGAACGCCAGCTGCCGGCCCATGTTCAACCCAGCAACGGGCTGCTCGACGGTGGCTCCGCGCGCTCGCAGCCCGCTCACCAAGCCGTAGTCGGCGTAGTTGGCGTCGGCATGGATCTCGAACGTGAGACCGGCGAAGGACTCCAGCTCGGCGTCGAGCTGGCGCAGCACCGTGGCCGCCCAGGCACGCCGCTCCGCCTGCGACGCGTTGTTGAGCGTGACGTCGTACGGCTCGAGCGGCGCGTCCGGCCGCACGACCCCGTGCAGCGCCGAGAGGATGAACCAGCGCTCGCAGGTGCGCTCGACACAGGCGCGACGGCCACGGAACAGCGGCGACACATAGAGATCGGCCGCAGGCGCCACGTGACCGAGCTTCTGCTTGACGCAGCCGACGAGGCCGATGCGGTCTTTGCGATCCTCGGGCGCCCGAGACGCCTGCGGCGCGGGCGGGGCATGGCTGCCGAGTCCCTTGCCCTGAGATCGCGTGTCGGGTGTCGAACGTGAGGAACTCTGGGGCCGCGCCACCGAAGACGCACGGACGAAGGTGACCCGCTCAGCGGCCAAGGAAAGCTGGCTCGTGCGCCAGCCTACGCTGAGCCACGCTCTCGCGTGAGAACGACTTCGCTCGCTATTCGACCACCATGCTGGATGCTGCCTCGCCGACGCCGGCAAGCTGGAACCAAGCGCAGCCTCGATCTCGCCGAACCCCAGGGTCAAGGTGGCCTCCGTCGTCGCCGCAAGCAGACGGGCGAGGCCCGAATACTCGCCGGCCCCGCCACGCGGCGGAATGGGCTTGCCGATCAGATTGGACACGAGCCCTCCATTATCATTGCGGCTCAGGTTGAAGCGCCTTGTTCGAGAGGTGGGCGACCGAGGCGTCTGGACACGGCGACCCGCTGCGGTACGCGACTACGCTGACCACCGCGGCAGCGAGCAGCGCCACGACTGTCACTGATCCCATGCCCCTTCCCCAGCTACCTGAAAGCCAGCCCGCCGAAACTGTTCGAGGAAGGCCGGGGCATCGGGTCGCCAGACGAGGTAGCTCCGCACCCGCCTTTTCTCCGTGGAGACGTCAATGCGCAACCACGCGCGCCAGGCGCGATAGGGCTGCTTGGCAAAGAAGCCGAAGCCGTATGGGTCCGAGCGGAGCTGCAAGACCTGCCTCACGTCACCGGGCTGGAGGGTGACACTCCAGCGTGGGGCAGTCAGGGCCAGCGAGCCGCCCACTTCCGCGGCCTCCCGGGCGATCCGGAATCGCGTCGCACGCCAGAAGGCGCATGCCGAGATGACCGCGGCCAGGACGGCCGTGAACACGACACCGCCTCGACCTGAGGTTCCGACCAGGTCAGTCGGCAGTATGCTCACCACCCAGGCGGCAAAGCCACCGAATACCGCGCCCGCGAAGAACCACCCGAATCGACGTCGGCGACACATGGTCTTGATGAAGTATGCCCTGACGCTCACGTGCCTTCCCCCTGAGCCATCTTGTCGAACGTTTGAGTTCAGCGGCTGCCGAAGGCAGTCCGCTGGAACGAAGGGTTGGCCGTCTTCTCCAAAGAGCAAACCATCAGCTTGCGGATGTAATGCGCCGCTTTGGTGTGCGGCTGGACGCTGGCTTGCTACTCGGCGCGGGACGCTCCGCAAGACGGCCAGTGACGTACTTGTGTAGCACGCTCGCGATCAGAGTTTGGTACGGAACGCCTTCCTCGAGTGCCTTGACCTGAATGTCGCTCAGGTCGCCAGACGACAGTCGAATGTTCACCCGCCGGTCTTTGATGGCAGTGGCACGAGCAGCAGCCTTGAACTTGGCAAGCTCCGCCTTGGTGGCAACCGAGTCGAGCTTCCCCTTCTCGAAGACAACAAGAACTTCCTCTTCGTAGGCATCAATCTTCGGCATCGGCTTCACCATCTTGCAGGTAGTCCCGTGTCGCTTTGCGACTGGGAATGATGGTCTTGAGGAAGAAGTAGTCTTCATCCTCGACGAACGGCACCAAGTAAGCGTAGTTGTCCGCAGCCACGACGAGAATGCGCTGCCGCGGGTACTTCGCCTGGTTCGGATGGGCCAGGATGTCGAGCAGCCCGCCTGTCTCGATTGCTACTACAGCGCTCTCGAAAGAAGCGCCCGGATCAACCTTAAGCGCTTCGCTCTTCTCTGGACTCCACCGCAATGGCTTCATGGCAGCATGCTACGCCGCTGTGTGCCTTTTGTCACCACACGACGCCTGAGACGCCCAACGATTGGGTTCAGCCGCGTTGCGAAGCACAGCGGAGCAAGGTCGGCTGCAACCCGGTGCTAGGCCACAGCTTGCGCGCAATTGATGTTTCTTCCATGGATAGGCAGTCCAGTACTTCATCCTTTGGTGCTGTCTACCATCTGCCGCGCGATCTTCTCCAATCGCGTCAGCTTTGCCGGGTATTGCTGGAGCGTAGCGCTCATGTCGTAAGCCTGATTCTCGGTATCCATGAGAATGCCGCCCGTGATCTGCAGACTGAGCATGGGATCGAAGGGGCGCATCACGAGTCGCATCACGCGCATCATGGGCAAACGCACGTGCTTCTTCTTGGCCGGCCGCCGACCAACTTTCTCAAAGAGTTCGACTTCTGCTTGACCTTGAGTTGCCGGCTCGTCAGCGCGCCGCGCATCTGAGCAGCATCGACGTAGCCAGAGCCCTCCTCGCAGAGCCGCGCGAACGACTCCTTGAGGCGCCGAGGATCGCGGCAAGCTGGTCGCTGCGCTTCTGGCCGAACAGGCTGCTCGCCTGCCCGTGGTCGACCAACGCGTCGCGCAGCCCCACGATAAGGTCTCGGGCCACCGACAGCGTGAGCCGGAACGCCTCCGTCTGGGGACGTGGCGGTGCCTCTGCCAGGCGCGCGTGTACTGCTGCACGACGTCGAGCACCGCGGCGCCCTCGCCGGTGACGAGCTCGTGACGCGTGAGCGTGCGGGCGAGCAGGCCGACAGCCTGCTCGATCTCGCCGAAGCCCTTCTCGCGCAGGCGCCGCTCGTTGAGCGTGTAGCCGCGCAGCAGGTGTTCGCGCAAGGTGCGCGTTGCTTAGATGCGGAACTGCGTGCCGCGCGCGGAGTTGACGCGATAGCCGACTGAGATGACGGTATCGAGGCCGTAAAGGATCACCGGCTTGTCGGACGATGCAGTATGCACTTTCTGCATATTGCCCTCGGCCGACAGCTCGTCGTCGGCGAACGCCCTGCGAATGTGACGCGAGATCACCGACTGATCGCGGCCGAACAGCTCGGCCATCTGCTTTTGCGTGAGCCAGACAGACTCGTGCTCGAGCAGCACGTTGAGGCTTGCTTCGCCATCGGGCGAGCTGTAGAGGACGACCTCGCCAGCATTGTGTCCAGGAGTCTCATTCATGCTGTCTTGGAGCCTAGTGTCCCGCGTCTGAAGTCCTCTGACGCGATCGTGCGCGACTGAGGACTTCATCTGCGGGCTTGGTCCACACGAACGGCTGGCAGCGCTCGTTCCAGCCGTCGATGAAGCGGCGGATGGCGGCCACCAGGTCCTTGACGCTGGTGAAGCTGCCGCGGCGGATGGCCTGGCGGGTGATGATCCCGAAGAAGACCTCCACCAGGTTCAGCCACGAGCCCGATGTCGGGGTGAAGTGCAGCCTCACCCGTGGGTGCTTGGCAAGCCAGGCCTCGACGTCAGCGTGGCTGTGGGTGGCGTTGTTGTCGACCACGACGTGCAGCTGGCGCCGCGGGTAGGCCCGGGCCACTTTCTTCAGGAAGCCGACGAACCCCTCGTGGCGCTGCCGCCCGCAGCCGGCGTCGGTGACGCGGCCGGTGGCGACCTCGAGCGCGGCGAACAGGGTCGTCGTGCCGTGGCGCACGTAGTCGTGGGTGGCCTTCTCGGGGAGGCCGGGACGCAAGGGCAGGATCGGGGCGCTGCGGTCCAGGGCCTGGATCTGGCTCTTCTCGTCGACGCAGAGCACGACCGCCTTCTGCGGCGGGTCCAGGTAGAGGCCGATGACGTCCCGGACCTTGGCCTCGAGCTCGGGATCGGTGGAGAACTTGAAGGTCTCCCGCCGCCACGGCTGCAAGC
>Ga0209429_10001521_pt1 | contig 14250 bp, 12 predicted proteins | sample BarGraNGADG00212_3_FD_184493 | JGI IMG/M metagenome (GOLD analysis project Ga0209429, IMG submission 184493) | Arctic peat soil microbial communities from Barrow, Alaska - Barrow Graham LP Ref core NGADG0004-212 (SPAdes) (version 2) | ecosystem: Environmental > Terrestrial > Soil > Wetlands >... | reverse complement strand
GGGGACGATGTGGATATCGTCGCCAGCAGGATGCTCGGGGGATAACCCCGGGGGAATAGCCGCCCCAATACCATGGGGCGTCGGAAGGGGCCAATACAATGGCCGCCACCTATCCGAGCAAGATGAATAGCGAACAGCCCCGGGCCGAAACCCGGGGCTTTGCTGTGTCTGGGGCGCGCTGATGGCGACCATTCAGCGGTATGCCAATGCGAACACCGCCGTCACGACGGGCTGGACGAACCCGACCTACGCCTACGCCGACGACACGTCCTACGCGACGTGTGCCCCGGGTCGCAACAAGACCGTCAATAGTGACTTCGGGTTCGCCGACTTCACCTCGGGGGACATCCCCGACGGAGCGACGATCAACAGCGTCCAGATGCGGGCCCGCATCTGGGGCAGCAGCGCGACCTACGTTACCCTCGGCATTCAGGGGATGGACACCGGGGCCACCAGCGGCTCCGAGGCAACTGGCACCCAGACATCCGAGGCCACGCTCACTGCCACCCTCTCGGGCATCACCCTCGCCGACCTCCGATCCGCCAGCACGGTCCTGAAGGCGCGCGTTCGCGCCTCACAGGGTGCAACAAGCTCGGCATCCGGGTCCCTCGACTGGGTTGATATCTACGTTGACTACACGTCGCTATCGACGGTCACGGGCTCCTTTACCGCCGATGCCGTCATCCAAGCAACGAGGGCGTCCTCGTTCACGACCAACGCCGTCATCAAGGCGACGGTCACGCCTGCGGGCAAAAAGGCTGACGCGATCCTGAGGCGGGCCCAGACGGGCGCGGTGAACGCGAACGCCGTCCTCAAGGCGACCGACCTCAACTCGACCACGGCCAATGCGATCCTGAGGGCAACCGCCGGTTCGTCTTTCACCGTCAATACCATCCGTCTACGCACCTTCAAGTTCGGGAAGGCCGGGCAATGACGCCCGAGGAGAAGGCTGCCGCCATTGCCGCCGCGTTCGGGACCGGCACGCGGAGTTACACGTACCTCGGCATCCACTTTCAGATCAGCGGGGTCTTCGCATCCGGGCCTGCTGTCACCTGCACTGTCGCTGCGTGGACGGGTTCGGGCGCGAAGCGAGTGAACCTTCCGACCGATAACCCGTACACCTTCGTCAACCCGCCGCTCATGGTTCCCGACGGCGGGACGCGGGTTGTCACCGATCCTGACGGTATCTCGCAAACCGTCGACACCTTCACTCGGAATGATCTTGCCGCCGCGCAGCAGATCGTCTACGACGTGGTGACCGCCGTCGCCAAGTGTCTTGGGTGGACCCCGTGAGTACATCATTCGGCATCATTCACGAACTGGTGACCGGCTGACATGGCAACCGATGTCATCTACGCGACCGACCTGTACTCCGGTCTGACCTATAGCAATAACGCCACATATGCCACGGCTCGGACGACTTACTCCGGCAATGTGGGTGGTGCTACCCAATACATAGGACAACTCACCGGCTATAGCTGCCGTGAGGGACCGCTGATGTTCGATACGTCCGGGGTTGGCACGGACGCTATTTCATCGGCGCTCTTGTCTTTGTGGCTCTACGCCGACACCAGCGCTACCGATTTCACGGTGCAGGCACGAGCCACCGCGAGCTACGACTCATTGGCGGCATCGTGGGTCTCGGGTGCCAGCTTGAGCGGCCTGACCCTTTTGGCGCATATCGCCACATCGGGGATAGGCGCTGTAGGCGCCTATAAGACCCTGTCCGATGACGCGATGCCCGCCAACATCAATAAGACGGGCACCACATACATACTCCTCTCCAGCGACCGCCATGCTGCTGGTGATACGCCTACCGGCAACGAGTACATCTCTGTCTACTCCGCGTACCAACCCGGCACCACCAACGACCCGAAGCTCACCATCACCCACGCGGCGGGCGGTGGGGGAGTTGGCAGCTTCACAGCAAATGCCGTCAAGGCTGCCATCAGCGTAAACAGCTTCCACGCGGATGCGGTCGCGAAGTCGACAGTAGGAGAGGGTTTTTCCGCCTCTGCCGTTCTCGCTGCCACCCAGATCGAAGTAGGTGAGGTCTACGACGGCCCCGGCCCCACTGTCGATGCGGTCATCGTGGCTGCCATCGCGGGCTTCAGGGCCGAGGCGGTCATTCGCAAACCTGATGTCGCTGGATCTGTCACCGCCGACTCGGTTGTTCTGCGGGGATCGACTCTGACGTTTGCAGTTGCTGCTGTTGTTCGGACTGTTTCCACTGGTTCGTTCACCGCCAGCGCTGCCATCCTGCGAGCCCAGTCTGGGTCGTTCGCAATCGCCGCCACTGTTGCCTCGACCGTTTCCGGGTCATTGATAGCAAATGCGGTGGTTTCCAAGATCCAGATTGGTTCCCTTTCCGCCGACGCGGCCCTGAAGGGCGTTGGAGCCTCGTCCCTCACCGTCGACGCCATTGTCAAGGCTGGGCGAACGGGACCTTCGTGGACTCTCGATGCGACTGCTCTGGGGACTTCTGGCGTCTCGTTCGCGGTCGCCGCAATAGTCACGAAATCATCAACGTCTGCGACCACCGCCGACGCCATTATCCAATGTTCCCAAATCAGTTCCTTTGCCGCGAGTGCCGTCCTCACCGCGACGGCCAGTGGCTCCCTGACGACCGATGCCGTCATCAGCTTGGGCATAGTCACGATCCCGGGATCCTTCGCGGCTAATGCGGTCATCCTCGCAGCGGCCAGCAGCAGCCTGAAAACAGACGCGGTCCTACTGGCTGCACGGGCCTCGGGTCTCACCGCGAACGCAATCGTTACGGTCAGTCAGACGAGATCGCGGACTATCGACGCGGTCGTCAGGGCAAGCTCGACCTTCTCCTCTACGGCCGACGCGATCGTCAATAAATCGTCAACGTCCGCGATCACTGTTGGCGCCGTCCTTGGCGTGGCCGGAACTGGTTCCTTCATTGCAGGCGCGGTCATCGCGAGAACGGCATCGGGGGCTCTTACTGCCAGCGCGGCGATCAGGACCACGCTCGCTGGGAACTTCACCGCGAACGCCATCGCTGGATGGACCGCTGCCGAGGCGTTCGCGTCGGATGCCATCCTCAAGACTCCACGGACGGCGTCAGCGCCTCTGGACGCCGTCACCCTCGCGGGGCGGACAGGAACGCCATGGGCCGTCGATGCGGCCGTTCTGGGGCATCTGGGCGCCTCGTATAGGACCGACGCCGTTCTGTCCGTGAAGCAGACCGGAGCATTCCCGGCCGACGCGATCCGGCTCAGGACGTGGATCTTTGGTTCGGCAGATCAGTACCTCGTGACCTACGGCGGCGACCCTGTTACCTACGGGGGAAATCAGATCGTCTGGACGGGAGTGACCCCGGACGGTCCCGGGCCCACCATCGATGCGACCATTCTTGCGACCCTGCCCAGTACCTTCACGGTTAGTGCTTGGGTGTCGGGAGCCTTCCCGGTCAACGCTTGGCTTGCTGGCGCCTTCACGGTCGATGCCTTCATCCTTACTGGCACCTCTGGTGCCCTCATCGCCTCGGCCGTCATCAAGAGGTTTGATCTCGCGGGATCCTTCGCGGTCGATGCCGCGAGGGGCCAGTCGTTCACTGGGGTTCTGGCGGCAGACGCCACGATCCTGCGGGTTGGGTTCTCGAGCCTGACGGCCAACGCCGTCGTCAAGGCCGAGTTGGATAAGACCTTCGCGGTCGACGCTGTATTCAAGGCCCTGAGTTCAGGCGCTTTCACAACGAACGCCGCGATCTACCGTCTGGGGACTTCGAGCTTCACCGTCGGAGCCATCAAAGGTCAGGTGGGGACCGGTTCGTTCGCGGTCAACGCGGTCCTCGGAAAGGCCGGACTCGGCGCCCTGACGGTCGATGCCATCAGGTTGAAGGTCAGCGCCGGGTCATCGCCGGTCGATGCGGCGGTTCGCCGGGCCAACGCCGGTGCGTTCGGCACCGACGCCGTCCTGTGCCGGGGTCAGGCGGCAGCGTTCGTCATTGACGCCGCCCTGCTGCAGTTCAGGACCGGGTCCCTCACGGCTGACGCCACGATCTCGCTGGTCCATGAGATGCCCTTGGCGGTCGATGCGATCCTGATCGCCCCTCAGCCCGGCGCTTTCACGGTCGACGCGACGCTGCTGGCGCCGACTTCCAGTTCCTTCGCCACGGCCGCGACGATCTTGGCCGTTCCGGCGGGATCCTTCTCCGCCTCGTCCGCCATCGCAAGCAGCGCCCTCGACATCTTCTCGTTGGACGCCGTCATCCTCGCGACCGCGTCTCTCAGCTCTTCGTTGGCCGCCCTGATCCTCGCCCCGGTCCAGACGTCCTTCCACTCGGACAGCGTTGTCCTCAAGCTCACGGCGACCTCCTTTGGTGTGGATGCGGTCGTCAGGCGTACGAATGTCGGGACCGGTGTGGCCGACGCTGTCGTTTCCCGCACGTCTGCGGATAGCCTGACGACCGACTCCATCATCGCAGCCCCAGTCAACGGCAGCTTCGCGGTCGAAGCATGGAAGGCTGGGACCTTCTCACTCGGGGCGTGGATCGCGGGAGCCTTCAGCCTTGATGCCTTCGTCCTTGCTGGGGCATCTGGCTTCTTCAACGTCGGTGCATGGATCGCGGGCCCGTACTGCGCGAGCTTTGCAATCGACGCCATCGCGAGCACCAAGGCCCAGTTCGGCTTTACGGTAGAGGCAGTCGTCGGGGCCACCACATCGGGTGCCTTCGCGACCGACGCCATCTTCTCGGGGGGTGCCACCGGGAGCCTGACGGTCGACGTCGTCATAGCGCGGTCGGCCTCCGGCGCATTCACGATGGATGCGGTCGTCAGGGCGACAGCAACGGGGGACTGGGGCACCAGCGCCGTCATTCTTCGCACCGGAACCGGCGTCCTGACGACCGACGCCATCATCACACGGGGGCAAACGGGCGACTGTGCCCTCAACGCCATTCTGGGTCGAACTGGGGCGGGTCTATTCCCTGCCAGCGCCATTTTGCTACGGCCACAGAGCGGTTCCGTCACTGCCGACGCCGTTGTCTTCGGCACGCCAGCCGGATCCTTCGAGATCGCTGCGTGCAAGGCGGGCATCTTCCGGCTGGGAGCGTGGCTCGCTGGCCGCCTCTCGGTTGATGCCTTCGTTATCGCGGGCAAAACGGGCTTCTTCAATATCGAGGCGTGGGTAGCGGGGCCGTATTACTTCGACTTCCCGGTCGATGCCGTCACCCGCTCGGAGGCCACGGGCTCATTCACCGCCGCAGCTCTTGCTCAGGCCACTCAGTCGGGATCCTTCCCTCTCTCTTCCGCTGTTCTCGCGGTCAGCTCGTCCGCCTTTACCGCGACCGCTGTCGTTTCCCGCAGCACGAGCCTGAGCCTCTCGGCGGATGCCATGGTTCTCGCCAGCGCTCGGGGCGCTGCGTCGATGGACGCCGTCATCTCGTCCACGGTCTCGGCAGCCTTCTCGTCCGATGCGACCCTCCTGACCACCGAGAGCTTCGCCTTCAGTAGCGATGCTCTCCTCGGGAAATCCTTCTCGGGTTCCATCCTTGCGGATGCGATTATCTCCGTTCCCGTCGCTCGCCTCTTCGCTGTCGATGCGGTTCTCCTTCGTCAGCAGATTGGTCCCTTCACGGCGGATGCGGTCATTGGGCAGACCGCAGTCTCAGACATCAGTATTGATGCCACCGTTCTGCGGGCCTCCTCGGCTTCCCTAACGGCCGACGCTATCCTGATCCGTGAGCAGGCCGGTTCGCTTGATGTCTTCGCATGGCTGTCGGGGACATTCACTCTCGAGGCGTGGCTCGCGGGCCGCCTCAGCGTCGACGCTTTCCTGCAAGCAAGCTCTTACGGCTACGTCAACATCGACGCTTGGAAGGCTGGGCCGTATTACTCCGACTTCGTCGCGGACGCCACGATCCTTGTCGAGATCCCGGGCAGCCTTTCGCTGGATGCGATTGTCGTAGGGGCCTCGGCCTCGTCCGTCTCCCTTGACGCCATCGTTCTCGCGGGGGTGGGATCCACGACGACGGTCGATGCCGCCATAGCGAGGGCGAGCGCGGGGGCGTTCACGGTCGACGCGGTCACTCTTGGCTCGGCCACGTCGGCTTGGATGGCGAACGCCACCATTCTTGCCGCCAACAGCACGGCATTCGTCGCGAATGCCATTGTCAAGCGCACAGCGTCTGCTACCATCAACGCGGACTCGGTTCTGCGGGGAACTCAAAGTGGTCAGTTCCCCGTCGAGTCCACGAAGAAGGCGACGACTCAGGCAGGCTTCGGGACCCAAGCGGCCATCCAAGCCACCCGAATGGGCGGGTTTGCCACCACCGCCGTCTTCCTGTCCCCTTGGAGCTTCGCCTTCGAGGCTGACGCCCGGATCGAACTGATCCATCAGGCGGGCTCATTCGCCGCTAGCGCGTCCATCGACAGCCCGTTCGCCTCGTCCCTCACCGCCGACGCCATCGTCCTCTGGACGCAGGTCGGGGCGGCCACGGCTGGCGCGATCATTCTCGGGGCGCAGACCGGATTGACCACGGCTGACGCCGTAATCCTGTCGAGTACCGATTATGTCTTCGGGGCTGACGCGACCATCTTGGCCGCCGAGGCGGGGACGTTCGGGGCCGATGCCTCAATCAGCCTTCACATCACTCAGGAGGTTGAGGCTTCCTTCTTGGCTGCCACCATCGCAGCCACGGCCTCTGCTGCCACCCTCGAGGCGCTTCACTCGGCTGCTACCGTCACCTCCATCCTGAGTGCGACGACCATCGACTTCACATGGCTCTTCACGCGGCGAGCGCCGTTCGTCGCGAGAGCGTGGATCGCCGGGGCCTACAGCCTCGACTCAGTCCTCGGAGGGTAGGGGAGATTGACATGGCTACCGTAGCCCTTGAGGACCTGATTACTGCCAACGTGGTTGCTGCGGGGCTGCCAATGGTCCAATACGTTGGGCCATATCGTGTGAACTTCGACGATGCTGGGGTTGACACAACAGGAGTCCTACTCCTTGTCCCTCCTGCCAGCTCGACGGTCATTCTGGCCTTCGGCATTCTTCGGACCAAGTTTGCCTCAGATGGTGCGACCTCCATCCGAGCGATGATCGGGCTTGGCTTAGACGGTGGAGTGCTTGGTTCTCAGGGCTTCTACGTGGATAGCACCTCTAGTGAGTACCCTGATGTCACAGCGTTTGGCATTGGCTGCGTCCAGCAGCCGTGGGATGTTCAGGACTTGCCGTGCTTTGTGGGCTCAATCCCAGCTACCATACGGGCGAAGATTTGGACAGACGGTGGAGCGTTGACGGCGGGAGCCGTCGACGTATATCTCCTCATCGCCATCCCTGTCGCATTCGGAGGATAGGAAATGATGACTCGACTCGTTCTTGCGGCCTGCGTCGGAGTCTTCACGGCTCTGATCATCCTCCTGATCGGTGTGATCCTCGTCGCCATCAAGGTTCCTATCGCCACGTCCGTTGGCGATTTCCTTGAGCAGTGGTGCTGGGTGTTCGGTCTGATTGCTGGCATCTGGTTCTTCTTCACGGGAAGGACTTCCCTGAGCCTATGAGCCTGACCTTCGTCCAAGGTGACACCGCCCCAGACATCACCGCCGTCATCCATGAGGAAGACGAGCCAACCTCGATCATCGACCTCTCGACGGTCGAAGGGGTGCGGTTCCAGATGCGGCGTCAGGACGATCACCGCTACACGGTGAACGCAGCCGGATCTGTCCTCGATGGGCCAACAGGCCGCGTCAGCTACTCGTGGGGAGCGAACGACCTCTCCGTACCGGGTACGTACGTAGTCCAGTGGGAGGTCCAGTACGCCGGGGGAAGGATCCAGACGACTTCCCCTGAGGTCACCATTACAGTGCGGAGGCAGTGATCCCCTTCTGCCGACCGCGCCAGTAGGAGTAACCCTTGGCCTTGGTGGGGTGGTTGCCGCGCCCCTTGGCCTCGCGGTCGCGGTTGTTGTCCTTCTGGGTTCCGAGAAACAGATGGAAGGGACGAACGCAGGGCGGATTGTCGCAGGCGTGGAGCACCCGGATCCCATCAGGGATGGGGCCGAAATGGATCTCCCACGAGACGCGATGGGCGTTCTCCTGCTTCCCGTTGGTGGTCAGGTTCCCGTACCCGAACTGGGAGCGGGCTCCCGTCCAGACCCAGCAGGGGCCGAGGGCGTGCTCCGGGGTGGGCCCGTTCTTGTTGACCTTCGCCCAGAAGCGATCTGTTCGCGAAGGGTAGACAGCCCGTTTGATGATCAATGGATCGCCGTGCTTCCGCCAGCGGTCGTAATGGGTTCGACAGTAGCCCCGAGTAGCGTTAGCTGGATGGTCGCAGGCGACAACAGAGCATTCCATGGTGGAGATCATAGCATGGTTCAGTCCGTAGAACTCATCACTTATCTGGGCGGTCGCATTCAGACGACCAGCCCCGAGGTGACCGTTACCGTCCGCCGCCAGTAGTCATGGCGACCGCCGCCTACTTCCGAGTGTGGAGGCTGGCGCACCCGGTCTATCGGGCTCGGCAAACGAAGCTGAAACGGGAACGTCGTTCCCGCATGACTACCGCCGAGCGCCAGCAAGAACGTGGCGCGTACAGGCCGATAGTCCCAGTCGAGCCGATCCCTCCGCTCCATTGCGGTAGCGACCTGTTCGTCCACGCGAAGAGCGTTGCCCGCGTCAACCACGGCTTCAAGTACCTGACACACCCGTTCTACGACGACCTCGTTTCCGAGATCGTGCTCGCCTTCGTGGAGGGTCGGTCCCCGACGGCTGCGAGAGGAGCGTTCTTAGCGGCCGAGTACGAGTGGCGCAACAAGACCCTTCAGGTTCGGGATGGACTCGAGCCCTTCAACGGTCGCCTGATCGCTCAGGGCGACGAACCATGAGCCCAGTGGGCGTGGAGGAGCAGTGAAGTTTCTGTGGCTGTCCGACGCGGGCTGCACGACGGGTTTCGCCCGGGTGACACATGCCATCGGCGAGAGGCTCGTGGAGGACTACGGGCATCAGATCAGCGTACTGGCCGTCAACCATCGAGGAGACTCATGGTCTTGCGAGCGACCGGGTCACGACCACCCGACACCGCTTCGTCTCTACCGACCAGACATCATCGTCGGCGCAGATCTCTACGGGCAATCTCGCATCATCGAGATGCTGGGCAAGGTCGAACCGGCCGCGGTGGTGATGCTCTCCGATCCTGCGATCATCCTCACTCTTCTGTTCAAGAACAAGTACGACCCCCAGAACATCCTGCTGCAGTACCGGCCGATCCTCTCGTACGTCCCGTGCGACGGCATCAACCTCCCTCCTCGCTGGACGACCGTGGTCCCCAAGGTCACCAACGTCGTGGCGATGAGCAGGCACGGCCAAAAGCAATACGAGGGCAGCAAGCTCGTTTACCACGGGGCGGATCCTGAGGTCTTCTGGTCCATCGAGGAGAAGCCGAAGATCACTTCCAATGGGATCGTCTGCAAGACGAAGGCGGATTGCAAGCGGGCCTTCAACTTCGACCCTGACCATTTTCTAGTGGGACGGGTAGACACCAACTCCGGCCGCAAGGATTACCCGGCTCTGGTGAAGGCGCTCTGGCCGCTAATGAAGAAATACTCCGACATCGATTGTCACTTCCAGTGCGAGGACGAGGGGAACAGCGTCGGGATCAGGTTTCAGGCGATGCTCTCTCGCGAAGCGCCGACGGTCGATCCGATGCGCTTCCACTTCCCGGGCCTGCACTCCTCCTACGAGGGCTGGCCCCTCTCGGACCTCAACGTCCTCTACTCGGCCTTCGACTGCTTCGTCTCTACATCAAGAGGTGAGGGCTTCGGCCTGACCCTCCTCGAAGCCGCAGCCTGTGGCATTCCCATCGTGGCCCAGAACGTGTCCGCCATCCCAGAGGTGGTCGGACCCGGTGGGATCCTCCTCGAGCCCAAGGATCTGATTACGACTCCTGCGGGCGAGGACAACTGGCTACCTGACGCACCGGCATTCACCAACGCCATCGAGCGACTCTACGGGTCGAAGGGCCTGCGGAGAGATCTCGGGGCGGCTGGGGCGGCCCACGCCAAGACTTTTAGCTGGGACTTTGCTGCCCAGAAGTTCGACGAGTACCTCACGGCGCTGGTGAACCAGCCTCCCGTGGTTACTGACCCGCCGGAAGGGGCGATCCCATGACACTCATCAAGCAGATGACCAGCATCAGCGAAACTGGCTTCAAGATCTTCGCGCCGATGCTCAAGGCGAGCCTTGATGCCGACGGGAAGATGCGCCTCCATGGCGTCGCCTCCTCCACGGTCCTCGACCGTCAGGGGCACACGATCACCGAGTCCGCGTTGTCCGACATGGAGACGTCGGCCAGCAACAACATGACGATCTTCCTCAATCATGAGTACAAGGTCCCCGAAGACGTGGCGGGATCGGTCGAGCGGGCGAGCATCCGCTCCCACCCCACGGATCCCTCGATCAAGGACCTGATCCTCGACATCGTGATCAACGAGGCCAACCCGCGAGCTGCCAACGCGTGGATGGCGATCCAGAAGGGAACCCAGCTCGGTCTCTCCATCGGAGCCATGATCCCCGACGGTGGTGCCCACCGGGACAAGAAGTCGGGCGCCTACGTCATCGAGCACGTCACCCTGCTCGAGACCTCCCTCGTCGGCGTTCCAGCGAACCCGCGCTCGTGGGTCGAGTACGCGGTGAAGAGCCTGAACGGACAGTCCGTGGAGTTGCCCCTGCCGACCGTCGAGGAGGCGGAGGAGGGCCTGCGGGTTTCCGAGGGAACCGGCGTGGTCATGGAGGGCATCGAGGTCCCTCTCGGGGAAGAGGTCGAGACGGACCTCACTGCGGCCAACAAGGAAACCGAGAAGAATGATCGCCTGCGGACGCCCAAGCCGATCCCCGGCGAGCTGGTGGTGGGTGAGCCCATCGAGCAGCATGAACTGACCGGTCAGAACGACGGCAACCCCGCGAGCAAGGGCAAGGATGTCCCGGTGCGGAAGCCCAAGAAGGACGTCGAGCCCGACATCACGGCGGCCAAGAAGCCTGCCGAGCACCAGCACCCGCATGCTCACGAGCATGATCACCAGCACGAGCACTGGAACGGGATCTCCCATTCCCACGAGCATGCCCACACCCACTCGCATTCCCACGACGACTCCCACGAGCACGTCGACGACAAGCAGGGAAGCGAGCACGACCACAGCCACATGGACTCCTACGGAAACAACGAGCACCCGCACGACGAGTCCACCAAGTCCACTGAGCCGGATCTCACCCTGACGGGTGATGGGCTGGCCGAGCACTTGACGGCATTCGCCGTCCCCTACACCGCCCCCGTTGATGGCGATGGTGCCATCGCGGCCTCGCAGGAAGCTCCTGAGAGCGTCCCTGAGAACGAGGAAGAGGTCGTGGCAGATGCCAGCGACCTCATCGACAGTCCCGAGGTGGAAGAGGTCGAGTCGGCGCTCCAGACGCTGGAGCCCACTGTTCTCGCCTCGCTTCGTACCTCAAGCGACGTCCTGAAGACGATCACCCGCGAGCTGATCGACACGAAGGCATTGCTGGTCGAAGCCACCGCAGAGCGAGACGAAGCCATGATGGCCGCCGAGAAGGTGGTCAAGAACATGGCGGAGATCCTCTCGAGCCTGTCCAAGACCCCTGTGGGTCGCCGCGCCGTAGTCCGCGAGGTGAACGACAAGTTCGTCAGCCTCAAGTCGGTCTACAGCGAGGAGTTCCTCACCCTCCTTACGAAGAAAGGCTAGATAACCAGCATGGTGCTTTCACCTGAGCTGGCGGCCCTCCTCAAGGGAGTTCTCGAGACGCAGGAGCAGATCGGCGCGACTCTGCTCAAGATGAACGAGGCTCCCAATGTTGCTTCCCCGGCTCCGGCCGTGGGGATCGAGCAGCAGAGTGCCGCAGCCCCCGAGCCCAACCGTCGCTACATCACCCCCGAAGAGCGCCAGACGCTCTCTTCGACCCTCCGCACCAAGTCCATCGCTGAGATCTCGGCCCTGATCACGCATCAGGCCGCGAAGCAGGACACGGGCATTCCGCTCGGTCTCTGGTTGAACACGGCGGGCTTCGCAGCCCAGACCGTCTTCAATCAGCTCGGCAACAAGGTCGACCCGGACATCGCCAAGGCCCTCGACACGGGAGCCGTCGGTGCCCTGATCCGGCAGGATCTCGAGCCGATGCTCTACGAGGTCTTCATCCGGTCCTTCCCGGCGTATGACCGCATGGCGAAGGAACCGGCCAACGGCCTCCTGCACGCATGGAACCAGATCACCGCTTACGGTGGTGCGAAGTTCATGGCCGAGCTGGGGACCGTCTCCGACGACCAGAGCACGTTTCATCGCGAGAGCACCAACGTGGCGATCCTCGCGACCCGGCGCGGCATCTCGCTGAAGAGCCAGTTCGCCGTGATGGCCGGTGGCATGAACTACAACCCGGAGGCCATCGAGCTTCAGGGTGGTCTTCGTGCCATGGCCCACACGCTGCAGAAGGCGATCTTCGAGGGGCAGTCCACGGTCACGACCGGGACCGCCGCAGACGAGAGCGGCCTCTACGACGCGAACGGCTTCACCGGCCTTCGCTCGCTCCTGAACACGTCCAACGCCGTGAACCTCGACCCCTCGTCATTCGACTGGGACAACAGGTCTTCATGGGCAGGCACGTCCTTCCGCAATGCAGTCGACGCTGGGCTTCTCCCGGTCACCCAGTCGCAGGGCATGACCTCGATCATCTGGGGCCATCCTCAGGAGAAGATCACGTTCGACGAGCAGCAGGACCCCAACGTCCGGCTGGTCTCTCCGAACTACGTCAACATCGGCGTCGGTGCAACCGCGCAGGCGGTCAACACCTATGCCGGTCAGGTCCCGTTCGCCGTGGTCCCCGGAGACTCGATCTCCTCGTACACCGACGGTGGCGGGACTCTTCGCCGCGACCTGTACCTGCTGGACGAGGGAAGCATCACGATGCCGTACCTCGGCAGCCCGGGCCCCACGGTCCTCGAGATCCCCATCGGCATCTCGGGCCAGCTCACCCACCTGTTCATCATCTTCATGATGAACGGCCTCGCGGTGAAGGTGCTTCCGTGGAACAACAAGATCCGGGTGAAGGTCGCTTCCTGATCTCGTTGGTGAATGAGGGGGCCGAGGTCTACCCACCCCGGCCCTCTCCACTCTCGGAGGAACGATGCAGTACCTGACCCCACAGCGGTTCATGGAAATGGGCTTGGGGATCGACATCTCCGAACTCGAACCCGCTGAACTCATGGCTCTGATCGCTCAGGCCACGACCATCGTGAACGGGTACTGCAACGTCCCCCGCATCCCTCAGCCGCATGACTTCAAGGGTGGAGTCGTCACCAATGAACGCCACGTCTGGCGCTACCCGGTGACTCCCTTCGAGATCGGGCAGCGGCGGTTCTACCCGTTCCACTGGCCGATCATTTCGGTCGAGCAGTTCCGCATCTACGTGACGAACACCCAGTACGTCGACCTCCGCCCGACGGACCTGATGATCAACAACACCGACCGCTACTTCGAGGTGGTCTCTCTCGCCCTGACCAGCACCGGTCTCTTCAACGCACTCATCGTCCCCAACGTGGGACTCGCCACCCCGGTGGCCGCCACCAACTACACCTACGGCTGGGACCTGACCGAGGTCGACGAGACCCTCGTCTGCACGGACGGCCAGACATGGCGGGCCCAGAACCAGTTCTGGTTCAGCGACACGGATCGGGCCCCCGTGATCAAGCAGAACGGCTCGGTCGTCACCACGGGCTTCTCGGTCGACTCGACCGAAGGGACGGTGGTCTTCGATGCACAGCTCCCCGCCAGCGACACCGTGACGGCCTCGTACCACTACAGGCTGCCGCCAGACCTTCAGTACGGAACAGCCCACATCATCGCCTACCTCCACGGGCAAGCGGAGCTGCACTCCCGGGGCATGGCCCACCTCACGAGCCTGAAGGTGGCCGAGGTCAGCATGACCCGCCGAGACCCGAAGCCCATTGCTTCCCTGATCCAGCAGCTGGACTCCCTCGTTCCAGAGGCGGCCATACTCCTGTCTTCCTTCCGCGACGACTTCATTTCGATCCGCTGATGCCTCGTCAGGACCGCTTCTTCACGGACAATCAGATGAGACGGATCCGCGACATGCCCCTGCTGGGGATGACCACGACGGTCATCATCGAGAGGCGGACGGAGGCAACACCTCCGGCGGGCGGTGACTACGGGGACGACTTCCTCGCCTACCCGGTCACGAGCGAGAGCCGACGCCTGACGATGAA
>Ga0209429_10001520_pt1 | contig 14257 bp, 16 predicted proteins | sample BarGraNGADG00212_3_FD_184493 | JGI IMG/M metagenome (GOLD analysis project Ga0209429, IMG submission 184493) | Arctic peat soil microbial communities from Barrow, Alaska - Barrow Graham LP Ref core NGADG0004-212 (SPAdes) (version 2) | ecosystem: Environmental > Terrestrial > Soil > Wetlands >... | reverse complement strand
TGTCGACGGCGCGGCCGGGTATCTCAATGCGCGCCGCATGTTCCAGCATTGTCTCCACCATTCCGGCGACCTCAGGGGCCGTCGCGCCCTTGGTCTGCATTCCCATAAGGAAGGCACCCAACTGGGCGTCCGTCGCGCGGCCCTCGAACACCTCGTTGAGCATCCACGCGGTGTCGGACGCCTCGAGGTCCTCGTCGAAGGAGAGTCGCATGAGGATGTCTGGCCACGTAGCCATGAGTTCGCCTTCGGTGTTCGTCAGTTACGGGAGGGAATGGTAATGCGGTCAGGCCTGAGCGGAAGCTGGGGTGAAGAACGCGTCGACTGCCGCCTTGACCTCGAACGGATCGAGGGGATGCGCCACGGCAGCCTCGGCCTCCGACCAGGTCGCTAGCCATGCGTCGCCCATGCGGCCCACGAGAACCACGATCGGCGGGCACGAGAACAGCTCGTGCTTGAACTGCCGCGCGAGACCCATTCCGCCCGACTTCGCCGCCTCTCCATCGAGGATCATGAGGTCAAAGCTTTCGGTGTCCGCCTGCATCACGGTGCCCTCGTGTGTCGCGGTCTCGACCCATTCAATGGGGCGACCGGAACTGCGGGGACCCACCGCCATGCGGACCTTTTCGCGCGTGTTCACATCGTCGCTGTAAAGCAGGATGCGAATCGGGCGCGCGGCCAACTCGTGCGGGTGCTCGGGGGCGATGGACTCTTCGTCAGGACTCACGATGTCGTTCATAGCCCCATTCTGACACGACCTGAGCGGCCGCAACCTAGCCTCCGTGCGACAGGACGCAAAAGAAGCCTGGGGGTGCACGCGATCGCGCAAACGACAGGCATAATAAGGGGCATGTCCCACGCACCAGCGGCGATGCCATCCCCGATCCATGCTACGCGACCCAATCAAGTGGCGGTTGGGACCATAGTCTGGCTCAGCTCCGAACTTATGTTCTTCGCGGGTCTGTTCGCGATGTACTTCACCCTGAGGGGCGAAGCATCGTCCGAATGGGCAACGAATACCCCCCTGCTCAACGTTCCCCTTGCGCTCGTGAACACGTCGGTGCTTGTCGCCTCCTCGTTTACGGCCCAGGCGGGCGTGCTCGCAGCCGAGCGTTACCAGCGCCGACGCACGGGCTCGATGTGGAACCTGCGCGGCTGGGGCATGCACGAGTGGTTCGTCCTCACGTACATCATGGGCTCGTTGTTCATCACCGGCCAGGTGTTTGAGTACGCCGGACTTGTCCACAAGGGCCTGACGATCTCATCATCGCCTTACGGATCCGTGTTCTACCTGACCACAGGCTTCCACGGACTCCACGTGATTGGTGGGCTCATCGCGATGTTGTTCGTCCTTGGTCGGTCCTTCGCGGCCAAGAAGTTCGGCCCTGTGGAGGCCACGACGACCATCGTCGTCTCGTACTACTGGCACTTCGTCGACGTGGTGTGGATCGCACTCTTCCTCATCATCTACGGTCTGAAATAGGGGGAATCATGCGACGCCTGAGCCTCACCCGCTACCACCGCGCGGCACCCTTGGTACTCCTCTTTGTGTTGCTTGCCGGAATCACCACGGCGGCATCGTTCATCCAGTCCCAACCCGCAATTGCGGCCGATGCCGCGTCCACCGACGACATTTCCCAGGGCAGCAAACTTTTCACGGCCAACTGCGCAACGTGCCACGGGCTGAGCGCCCAGGGACAAGACGGCGTCGCACCTTCACTCGTCGGTGTGGGTGCCGCCGCGGTTGACTTCCAGGTGGGAACCGGTCGCATGCCGATGCAGGCCTCCGGACCCCAGGCAATCGCCAAGAAGGTGCAGTTCAACGAGACGCAGATTCATCAGCTCGCGGCCTACGTCGCCTCGCTCGGCCCCGGCCCTGCGGTTCCGGACTCTAAGGCGGTTGACCCCGCGCTCGGCGATCCGTCACACGGCATGCAGCTGTTCAGGACCAACTGCGCCATGTGCCACGGTTCGGTAGGCGGCGGAGGCGCACTCAGCCAGGGCAAGTACGCGCCATCGCTCATGAAGACCACCCCGACCCACATCTATGAGGCCATGCTCGTGGGCCCGCAGTCGATGCCCGTGTTCAACAACGCGAACATGACCCCCACTGACAAGCGCGACATCATTTCCTACCTCGAGCAGCAGCGCAACGGTTCTCCCGGCGGGCTGAGCCTCGGGTCGATCGGCCCCGTGGCCGAGGGCCTGTGGGCCTGGCTGCTCGGAATGGGACTCATCGTGGCGTTCACCGTGTGGATTGGAGTCCGTTCTTCATGAGCACCGACGACGGAAGCGCTGCAAGCGCAGCCCACGAGGAAGGCGTCGTCGACGGAGAGTTCGTCGACCCGGGCATTCCCTCCGAACACCGTCCGCGTCGCGCCGACAAGGACCCTAAGGCCGCACGCAAGGCGGAAATCCAGGCGGCCGCGATGTTTGGCATCTCGGTAGTCGGCACCGTCATCGCCATCTGGGCCTATTCGACCGGCAAGGTGGGCGGCAACGATCCAGGCGCGGTGCAGCGCACCACGATGCTCATGGGCGTCGGCATCGCGCTCGCGATGTTCGGCATCGGCACGGGAGCCATCCATTGGGCGAAGACCCTGATGCGCGACCACGACATGGTCGAGGAGCGTCACCAACTGAGGTCCTCTGACGAGGCCCGCGCTGGCGCAATCCAGATGCTCAAGGACGGCGCGAAGGACTCCGGTGTTGGCGTTGGCCGACGAGGACTCCTCAAGGGCTCCCTCATCACGGCCCTGCTGATCGCCCCCCTGTCGGTGCTCGTGCCCGCCGTCGGCAACCTCGGCGGCGACTGGAAGGTCTCGCAGTTCAAGCACACCATGTGGCGCAAGGGAATGAGGCTCACCAAGGACCCCGACGGCACGCCCATCAAGGCGGCCGACGTCACGATCGGTTCCGTCTTCCATGTGATCCCAGACGGCCTCAACGACCTCAAGACTGGCAAGCTCGAGGAGAAGGCCAAGGCGATAGTCCTTCTCATTCGCATGGATCCCCGAGTGCTGAACGTCCAGCCAGGGCGCGAGGATTGGTCGTTCGACGGCATCATCGCGTATTCCAAGGTCTGCACCCACGTCGGTTGCCCCGTGGCGCTGTACGAGCAGCAAACGCACCACCTGTTGTGCCCGTGCCACCAGTCGACGTTTGACGTGGCGAACGGCGCCAAGGTCATCTTTGGCCCAGCCAAGCGGCCGTTGCCACAGTTGCCCATCATGGTGGACTCCGAGGGCTACATCGTGGCCAAGGACGACTTCAACGAACCCATCGGACCGAGTTTCTGGGGGCGCCTCAAGTGACCACTCCGTCATCTGGCAGCGTGTCAACTGGCAGCGTGTCAACCGGCACCGTTTCGTCAGTGCCCTCCACAAGCAGGCTCACGCGCGCGGCGGGAGATACCGCCAATTTCGTGGACGAGCGCACGTCCATCGGCGCGTTCACCAAGTTCATGGCGCGCAAGCTCTTTCCCGACCACTGGTCATTCATGCTTGGCGAGATCGCCCTGTATTCGTTCATCGTCCTGTTGCTCTCCGGCGTGATCCTCACCGCGTTCTTTGTGCCATCGATGGACCAGGTCACTTATGACGGCGGACTGGCACAGTTGCACGGCGCCGAGATGTCAAAGGCCTTCGAGTCGACGATCCACATGTCGTTCGACGTGCCGGGCGGCCTGCTCATGAGGCAGATCCACCACTGGGCGGCCCTGATCTTCACCGCGTCCATCGTGACGCACATGGCGCGCATCTTCTTCACCGGAGCGTTCCGCAAGCCGCGCGAGATCAACTGGCTCGTGGGCTTCACGCTCATGATCATGTCGCTGGCCGCAGGCTTCACCGGCTACTCGCTCCCTGACGACGTGCTGTCGGGCAACGGCCTGCGCATCATCGACGGGGTGATCCTCTCCATCCCCATCATCGGTCAGTACATCTCGTACGGGCTCTTCGGTGCTCAGTTCCCTGGAGACGTGCTCATTCCAAGGATGTTCACCGCACACATCCTGCTGATACCAGGGATCATCTTGGCGCTCGTCGCCCTGCACCTGTTCTTGGTGTTCATGCAGAAGCACACGCAGCACCCCGGTGGCGGGCGCACCGACAAGAACGTTGTCGGGTTGCCCCTGTTCCCCGTGTACACGGCAAAGGCTGGCGGCTTCTTCTTCGTCGTGTTTGGCGCGATTGCCCTGCTCGGAGCCGCGTTCCAGATCAACCCCGTGTGGAATTACGGTCCCTACGACCCCTCTCCCGTCTCCGCGGGCACCCAGCCGGACTGGTACATGCTCTTCATCGACGGCGGGCTCAGAATCATGCCCGGCCTGTTCGAGGTCGTGATCGGCGGCTACACGCTTTCGCTCAACGTCCTCATCCCTGCCGTGGTGCTGCCTGGCCTCTTCTTTGGATTCCTGGCGCTCTACCCGTGGATTGAGAAATGGGCCACCGGCGACCGCGGTGAGAAGCACGTGCTCGACCGCCCGCGCAACGCCCCCGTGCGCACGGGGCTCGGCGTTGCGATCATCACGTTCTACGTGGTGCTGGTGCTGGAGGGCTCGAACGACATTGTCGCCAACGTGTTCCATCTGTCGATCAATGACCTCACCATCATGTTCCGCATCCTGGTATTTGCGCTGCCCGTTGCCGCGTTCATGATCACCAAACGCATCGCCATGGGCCTGCAACGCAAGGACCGCGAACTGGTGCTCCACGGTGAAGAGACGGGGCGCATCGTCCGCTTCGAATCGGGTGAGTACATCGAGGTCCACGAACCAATCTCGGAGCAGGAACGCTGGGTGCTCGTGTCGTACGCGAACCTCAAGCCCCAAGAGATCGGCCCCGAGGCCAACGAGCACGGCGTGCGGCGCAAGGGAGCGCGCTGGCGACGGTTCAAGGCCGCGCTGTCTCGCTTCTACTTCGAGGACCGCGTCGAACCCGTCACCCCCGCGGAGGTCGCGGAGGCGCACGCTCACCACGCCGCGGAGATCGAGGCGAAGAAGAACGCCGAGCCTTACGACGCCGCCTCGTCGCACGTCTAGTTCTCGCCTCGCGCTGGGCTCCATCAACGCCGCGCCGCGACCGGATTCCGCCACAATGGAATGGTGACCGTCCCCCGCGCGTTGACCCTGCGGGACCGATGCGTACCTCCTGGTACGCGCCACAACGAGAGCCCAGGCAGACCCGGGGCCGCATTGGAGGAAGAATGGCCGACTACACACTGCCAGACCTTGCCTACGATTACTCCGCACTCGAGCCGCACATCTCGGGCGAGATCATGGAGCTTCACCACTCCAAGCACCACGCCGCCTACGTTGCGGGCGCAAACACCGCGCTCGAGAAGATGGCCGAGGCGCGCGACACGAACAACTTCGCGGCGATCGGTGGTCTCGAGAAGGCCCTCGCCTTCAACCTTGGTGGCCACACGAACCACTCGATCTTCTGGACCAACATGTCTCCCGCAGGCGGCGACCGGCCCACCGGTGCCCTAGCAATCGGGATCGACGAGAACTTCGGATCTTTCGAGAAGTTCCAGGCCCACTTCACGAACAATGCGATGACCGTCATGGGCTCCGGCTGGTCGATCCTCGCGTGGGACACCATCGGCCAGAAACTCATCATCGTGCAGCTTTACGACCAGCAGGGCAACGTCCCCGTCGGCCTGATCCCGCTGCTCATGCTCGACATGTGGGAGCACGCGTTCTATCTTCAGTACAAGAACGTCAAGGCCGACTACGTGAAGTCGTGGTGGAACGTCGTGGACTGGGCCAACGTGTCCGCCCGCTTCGCCCGCGCATCGTCGACCACGGGCCTGCTCGTTTAGAGTCCCTCCGCTTCACAGAGACGCTCTCCCCTTCCCGGGTTCGCCCGGTACGGCGTCTCCCCCACCAAGGGCGGGTCTACCGGAAACGGTGGGCCCGCCCTTGGTCGTTTCTCACCCCGCGCCCCCCGCTCCCCCTCGAAATGGCTCAATCTGTACCGGTTTTCGGGCCGAATCTCCTGCGAGTGGCGCAATTCGTACCGGCCGACGCTGAAGTTGGGTTTGAGCGCCGACGCTGGAGTTGGGTTTGAGCGCCGACGCTGGAGTTGGGTTTGAGCGCCGACGCTGGGGTTGGCTTGGGTGCGGACGCTTGGCTTGGGTGCGGACGCTTGGCTTGGGTGCGCGTGAAGAGGCCCCCCGCGGCGGCGGTCAGGCTTGCCCCGCGGGGGCCTCTTCACGTGCCGCGTGGCACCGACAGGGCACAATGTCCGCATGGACGAAACCGCAGAGGGCCTCGCAGCCGAACAACCTGGCAAACGGGAGCGGGTACCTGCGTGGCTGCGCCCCACGGGAGCCGAGAACCGGTTGGGCGTCTCGGCTTCGATCCTGGTGGTCATCGCGCTACAGATCGCTCTTGGCGGTCGCTACGGCCTGCATCCGTGGTGGCTGCTCACCCTGCTGGAGGTCGCGCTGCTGGTAGTGCTCACCGCCATCAACCCGGTGCGCATGACGCGCGAGACGCGGTTCGGGCGTCACTTCTCGATGGCGCTCGCGGGCCTGATCACGCTCGACAACGTCGTGTCAGCCGCCGTCCTTGACCACGGCATCCTCACCGGCAAGGCGAGCAATGATGCGATCGGTCTGCTCACCACCGGCGCCGCCATCTACGTGACCAACATCATCGTGTTCGGCATCTGGTATTGGGAACTCGACCGAGGCGGCCCCTTCGACAGGGCGGCCGGAACCAACCCGCACCCCGACTTCATGTTCCCGCAGATGATGAATCCTGCGATGGCTCCGGAACACTGGGAACCGCGTTACCTGGACTACCTCTACACGAGTTTCACCAACGTGATGGCGTTCTCGCCCACCGACACGATGCCGCTCTCACGCTGGGCAAAGTCGCTCATGGCGCTGCAGAGCGGAATAGCGCTCTCCACGATCGCGCTGGTGCTGGCGCGCGCGGTGAACACGCTGAACTGAGTCATCACGGGCCCCTCCAGCAGCCCGCCCGATGCCGGGGCCGGCTTGGCAGCGGACGCTCGGACTGGTGGCACGAAAAGAGGCCCCTCGCGGCGGCGGTCAGGCTTGATCCCCCGCAAGGGGCCTCTTCACGTGCTGTGGGGTTGGGTGGCGCCAACCCGCGCGGAGGGTTCACTCAAGCCGGGTTGGCGGCTGTCGTGTAGCGGTGGCGCCGATATTGCGCGAGCATGGGGTAATGACCACCTACGGCGACGGTAGCCCCAGGCACGAGTTGGCTGAGTGTCCGATGTGCGAGAACTCCGACTACCACGAGCGTTCACCTGACGGGATGTTGAGTTGCGCCCTTTGCAACACATCGTGGGGCGGCACCCGCGTCAACACCGGTTCCCGTTCGGACCTCGAAGCGAAACTTCGAAAGAACCTCGGACGCGGCAGCGGGCACCTGTAGCACAACGACCGACGCATCACTTCGTCGAGGCACCCGGCTCCCCGCGTTGACGGGGTGGATTGACGACAGGCCGGGTTGCCCGCAAGCGTTACCCTGCAAACATGGATGGCCATGAGGTGTTCTTCGCGTCCGCCGGACGCGACGACCAGGTGCGCGCGTTGACTTCGTCCGAGGCCACGGAATACGAAGAGCACCGCCAGACGGTCCGGAAGCTTTCCGCCGCCGCGCGATTCGACGAGATCCCGAATTTCCGACTATTTGTCATCGAGGGTGCCGTGCTAGACGGTCCGGAACACGGCCTCCGCGATGATGCGACTCTGTGTGGCATGCCGGAGGCGGATCTGTTCGTGATGCGGCACCCGTTCTTCCCCGGCGGGCCATTTGCTTGCCAGGAATGCGCGGCCGTGGCTCGCAATGATCCGGAGTCAATCGGCGGCTGACGGGGTGGATTGACGACAGGCCGGGTTGGCCCGGGTGGTCAACCCGGCGAGGTCAGTCGCGGTCGCCGCGCGGGCTACCGAAGCCGGGTGCCGCTCGGGTCCCTAAGGCACGGAGGATCTCAGCCAGCCACACCAGGTGGTACGGCAGCGCATTGTCCTGATCAGTCCGTAGCCGGGCAAGCCAGTCGAGGCATTCGGTAACTTGCCCGATTCCCAGATTCCCTGGGGGCGCGTAGACATCAAAGACCTCGTCTGGAGCAATCGACCAGAAGTAGTCACGGTCGAGCGAGAACGTGGTCCCGTTTTCGGCTCGGAGCCTGGCCAAGAGCACCGTGAAAGCCTCCTCGAGCAGGTCTAGATCGACACTCACGTTTCCCGGCATGGGACTCTCCGTCTCCGATTTGGCGCAGCCCGCACATGGCGAAAGTGGCCGCTTTCAGGGCTGCTCATCACGCCAACCGTATCCAATCCCGTCGTCCTCCCGCGGCTACCGACGGGAACCTGACACGGGGTGGATTAACGACAGGCCGGGTTGCCTGCGTTTGTGCCGCCCGCGAGTGGGCGTGATGGTCACGCCGGATGCGTCAGGCGTCAGCGAGTGGGCGTGATGGTCACGCCGGGTGCGACCGATTGGCATGAGTGGTCATGAAGGTCACGACGGATGCAACCGACAGCGTTGAGTGGGCGTGAACGCCACCTCTGACACAACCCGGTCCTACGAGTGGGCATGAGCGCCACCTTGACACCGCGGCTTCCCGCCCCGCCCCCATCTTGCTGCGCGCGCCTGGCCTGAGCATCGGCGTGTCTCGCGTCGGCGATTGTGCGTGTCTTGTGACGGTTTTGCCAATTGCCACACACCGGACATCTTGCGTTCAGCGTCGGCCGTGGGGGCGATCGCTACCTTCGGGAATGTCCCCTCCCCCCACATGAAGGATCGACACATGCGCACGTCACTTTCCGCAGTAGGCATCGGCGTGGTTGCCCTGGGCGGCCTCAGCTTTGCGAACAACCTCAATGGCCCGTGGGAGTTTCAGCCGCTCCCCGGCTCCGCGTACGGGCAGGCTTCCAACTCGTGGACCGTACCGTACATCGTGCCTGCTGGATACAACCAGTGGATGGTCCAAGACGAGACGAAGCTCGACGTGTACGCCGGCGTCGACGACCTGCACGACACAAACACGCAGAACGAGCGCGGGCACCAGTCCGGGCGCTACATGTACAACACGTAGAAGCAGGATGCGGGCGGCGCCGTCGCGGTGACCAACCTCAAGACCGGCACCGCAAAGGTGCTGGTGCGCGGCGGCGACTACGGGTTCGTCTGGAACCGCCTCGACGGCATCCGCTGGACGCCGTGGAACGCGCTGCTCGTCACCGAGGAGACCCCGGCGGCCCAGAATCCGCTACCAGCGGTCCTCTACCACCGGACCTCAACCACGGTGGGCGGCCTGGTCGACGCGTCGTAGTGCCTCACCCAGTGGGGGCGGATGACCACCATCTCGAAGTCCTCGTGCCCGGCACGCGACGTCGGGTAGTGGGCCATGAAGGCGTCCACGAGGTAGGCCTTCTCGTCGCCCTCCGCCACGTGCGCCGGGCCCTCGAGCTGGAGCGACACGTCACCCGTGGTGCCGATGACCATGGCCGCCTTGGGGTTGGCTCGCAGGTTGACTAGCTTGCGAGCGATGTTGTGAGCGGTGAAGAAGAAGGCGCCCTCGTCATCGGCCGCAATGTCGACGAGCGCGGCCTCGGGCGTGCCGTCCGCCGAGGCGGTCGACACGACGACGAGGCGCTCGGCGCGGGCGAAGGCCGCGACGGCGGCCCGGTCCTGGGGGTCAATGTCCATGCGGCGACGGTAGCGGCGCTTCTGGGCGCCCGCGCAGGGACTTGGGCCCACCTGGCGACAAGTCACATCTGTTCATAAGCGCAAATCGGCGTCTTATGAGTTAGCCTCTAAGTCATAAACATGGACGAGCGATGTTATGAGTGACGAGGAGACGAGCGTGGCGGATTCGCAACCATGGCCTCCGGTCACCCGTGAGGCCCGAACTTGGATTCCGAGTACAGCGTGGGGGCTCGGCTATCGGCAGCTCAAGTCCCAGCGCTACGAGTCAGCCGTTCCCGCTCGCATCGCTTTGCTGCGGCCCGAACCCGATGAGTTCACGACCACGCTTGGACAAGCGGCAACGCTTGAGCTGAGCCGATTCGACGCCGAACTTGGATCTCGCGTAGCGGCGTTCGGGCCGGTGCTCCTTCGGACCGAGGCCGCGTCATCGTCGCAAATCGAGAATCTCACCGCGTCCGCGCGTGCGATCTTCAGCGCAGAGCTTGGAGTCAAACGGAGTAGGAACGCCGAACTGATCGCCGCCAATACCCGCACCATGCAGGTAGCCATTGACCTGGCAGACGCGCTTTCCGCCGAGGCTGTGCTGAGAATGCACGCGATCCTCATGGCTGATCAGTCGCACCACACCCCCGGCGTTCTGCGTGTCGAGGACGTGTGGGTGGGGACCCGGTCGGACGCGCCGATCGGGGCGGACTACGTAGCTCCTGACGCCTCGCGCGTGCCGCCACTCCTGGACGACCTCATCGGATTCTGCTCGCGCGTCGACATCCCACCACTGACGCTCGTCGCTATTGCGCACGCCCAGTTCGAGACAATCCACCCGTTCACAGATGGGAACGGCCGCACAGGACGCGCGTTGGCCCAGGCACTACTTCGGGCCACCGGCGTCACACGCAACGTCGCGGTGCCAGTTTCTGCGGGGCTTCTCGCGGATGTAAGCGGCTATCACAAGGCACTCACCGCGTACCAAGAAGGCGACGTCTCCCCCATCGTGGGCGCCTTCGCGAAGGCCGCACTGCGAGCCGTGGCAAACGCTAGGGAACTCGTCGCGGACATCGACGCCATACGCGCCGGATGGAACCACAGGCTCGCCGTTCGTCGAAGCAGTAACGCGTGGAAGCTCCTAGACGTGGTCGCTCGCCGTCCGGTCGTGAACTCGGCCACCGCAGCTCAGGAGCTTGGAGTGAAGCAACCGAACGTCTATCCACCGCTGCGCGCGCTGGTTGACGCTGGAATCCTCAGTTCCAAGAATGAGCATCGCCTGGGCCCGTTCTGGCGCAGCGACGAGGTACTGCGCGCCATCGACGCGTTCGCGGAGCGCGCCGGAAGGCGCGAGGCACCCTAGCCCACCGTGACGCGCAGGAGGCACAGCGCACGCTAGCCCAGGCGTCGCGTCGGACCCCCGCCCTAGACTTGGCGCAGGCATCGTCCCCCTTCCGCGCGAACCCTTTGGAGCGCCAGTGACCGTCCCCGCCTCCCCGACCAACGCCGCAGGCGCGCACATTGCAGACACGCACGACTTCATCGAGGTGCACGGCGCCCGCGAGAACAACCTGCAGAATGTCTCCCTGACCATCCCCAAGCGAAGGCTCACGGTGTTCACGGGCGTCTCAGGATCGGGAAAGTCATCCCTAGTTTTCGGCACAATTGCCGCGGAGTCGCAGCGCCTCATCAACGAGACGTACAGCGCCTTTGTGCAGGGCTTCATGCCCTCGCTCGCTCGTCCCGACGTTGACTCGCTCAGCGGCGTGAGCGCGGCCATCATCGTCGACCAGGAGCGCATGGGCGCCAACTCGCGCTCCACCGTCGGCACGGCCACCGACGCGAACGCGCTGCTCCGCATCCTCTTCAGCAAGGTGGGCGATCCTCACATCGGGCCGCCCCAGGCGTTCTCTTTCAACGTGCCGTCGGCCACCGGAGTCGCGTCCGTCAAGGTCCAGAAGGGGGCCTCGACCAGCGCCCAGAAGCGCGAGTACAAGGTGCTCGGCGGCATGTGCCCGCGGTGCGAGGGCATGGGCACCATCAACGACATCGACCTCACGCAGCTCTTCGACGACTCGAAGTCGCTCGCGGAGGGAGCCCTCACCATTCCCGGCTACACGCCCGACGGCTGGTATGTGCGCATCTTCACCGAGTCCGGCTTACTAGACCCCACCAAGCCGATCCGCAACTACAGCCCGCGCGAGAGGGACAACTTCCTCTACAAGGAACCCACCAAGGTCAAGATCGAGTCGATCAACATGACCTACGAGGGCCTCGTCCCCAAGATCCAGAAGTCCATGCTCTCCAAGGACGTCGACGCGATGCAGCCCCACATCCGCGCGTTCGTGGAACGCGCGGTCACGTTCACCGAGTGCCCAGACTGCAGCGGCACGCGCCTGGCGGAGCCCGCGCGGTCCTCCAAGATCGGCGGCGTCAACATCGCCGATGCGTGCGCCATGCAGATCTCCGACCTCGCCGAGTGGGTGCGCGGGCTGGACAGGCCGACCGTCGCTCCCCTGCTGGCAGGGCTTCAAGACAACCTTGACGCCCTCGTGGAGATCGGCCTCGGGTACCTGAGCCTCGATCGCCCCGCCGGAACACTTTCGGGTGGCGAGGCGCAGCGGGTCAAGATGGTCCGCCACCTCGGCTCCGCGCTCACCGACGTCACTTACGTATTCGACGAGCCCACCGCCGGGCTGCACCCCCACGACATCCAGCGGATGAACGCGCTGCTGCTGAACCTGCGGGACAAGGGCAACACTGTCCTCGTCGTCGAGCACAAGCCCGAAGTCATCGCTATCGCCGATCACGTCGTCGACCTGGGTCCGGGAGCAGGCAAGGACGGGGGCCGCGTCGAGTTCACGGGGACGGTCGAGCAGTTGCGGGCATCGGGCACCCTCACGGGGCGCCACCTCGATCACCGCGCGTCGCTCCGCACCTCGCCTCGCCCCGGCATGGGCGCCTTGGAGATCCGTGGCGCCTCCCAACACAACCTGCGCGGCGTGGACGTCGATGTCCCCACGGGAATCCTCACTGTCGTCACCGGCGTGGCCGGCTCGGGCAAGACCTCGCTGATTCACGGCAACCTTGGCGCGCGCGAGGGCGTCGTGGTGGTGGACCAAGCCTCCATCAAGGGCTCACGCCGCAGCAACCCGGCCACCTACACCGGACTGCTCGACACCATCAGGGCCGCGTTTGCCAAGGCCAACGGCGTGAAGCCCGCGCTCTTCAGCGCCAACTCCGAGGGCGCGTGCCCGGAATGCAAGGGCGCGGGCCTGCTCTTCACCGACCTCGGCCCGATGGCGACCGTGAGCACCATGTGCGAGGCGTGCGAGGGCAAGAGGTTCAAGGACGAGGTGCTGGAACTGACCCTGCGGGGCAAGAACATCGCCGAGGTGCTGGCGCTTTCGGTCGCCGATGCCCTCGAGTACTTCACCGAGGCCCCAGCTATCGCCATCCTGCAGCGCCTTTCCGACGTCGGCTTGGGGTACATCGGCCTCGGCCAGGCGCTCAACACGCTCTCAGGAGGCGAGCGTCAACGCCTCAAGCTCGCCATCCGCATGGCAAAGGCGGGCAACACGTACATCCTCGACGAGCCAACCACCGGCCTCCACCTTGCCGACGTCGACAACCTGCTTGCACTGCTCGACCGCCTTGTTGACGACGGCAATACGGTGATCGTCATCGAGCACCACCAGGCCGTCATGGCGCATGCGGACTGGATCATCGACCTCGGCCCAGGAGCGGGCCACGACGGCGGCACCGTGGTGTTCGAAGGCACCCCGGCCGACCTTGTGGCGGCCGGCACCACGCTCACCGCCCAGCACCTCAAGGAGTACGTGGCGTAGCTGCCGCTCGCCTACTCGCCGGGCTGCTGTGCCGCGAGGACGGCCTTGATGCGCGCAATCTCGGGTGGATGCAGGATGAGGGCATCCGTGTCGCCCTCGACGTAGAGGCCGAGGTCCGGCTGCATCTGCGAGATGAAGCTCGCCGCCCTCAGGGCGATGAAGTACGGGGTCTGCTCCGCGAACTTTGAACTCGACGCCCGGGAGACACAAACCACGACGCAGTCGCTCGCGCCCATCTTGACGAAGAGAGGCTTCGCATCCGCCAGCCCCTTGACGTCAGCCGTCGAACTCCCTAGGTAGATCACGGAGTTGATGAGTTCGGTGGCCACATCCCACACGGTGACGTCACCCCTGACCCCCGCCGAGATGAGCGCGTTCAGCCTCTCATTTTCTGGCATGTCGCTGGGCAGTGGCGCTGCGGACGCTTCTGACATTGATCTCCCTCGGGAATCATGAGCGGGCGCGGTTTGGTGAGACGCCGCACTACCCATCTCTCGGAGTCCAGGCTAACGGTCGCTCGGCGAGGACCGATCACGCGGAGACCGCGTGTCGTCCATGCCAGACAAAGGCTCAGTTGCCTGGGGCCACCTCACTATCGCGGGAGCCCCGCTAGCAACCGGCCTCGGACATCGGGGCGGTTCCACACACGACGGCCGAGCGCGGGCCCGTGCCGGCCGCGTTGAACGCCGCAACCCGGAAGTAGCCGGGCGAGCCTATGGCGGCTTCCACGTATTCGTAG
>Ga0209429_10001518_pt1 | contig 14266 bp, 11 predicted proteins | sample BarGraNGADG00212_3_FD_184493 | JGI IMG/M metagenome (GOLD analysis project Ga0209429, IMG submission 184493) | Arctic peat soil microbial communities from Barrow, Alaska - Barrow Graham LP Ref core NGADG0004-212 (SPAdes) (version 2) | ecosystem: Environmental > Terrestrial > Soil > Wetlands >... | reverse complement strand
CGGCATGCAGCGGCGCCCATTCCAATAAAACCCGTCAGGCAATGACCAAGCTCGATTGGATGGTCAACGTCAACCTGTTCGACAACGAAACCGGCTCCTTCTGGCGAGGCCCGGGAATGGATCCCGCCAAGATTAAAACAGAGGTATTCATGCTTCCCTGTGCTTCCTCTATTGAGAAGGAAGGCAGCATAGCTAATAGCAGCCGTTTGATGCAGTGGCGCTACAAGGCTGTAAGTCCCGTTGGTTTATCCAAACCCGATGGGGATATTATGAGTGAGATTTACTTCAAGGTTCGGGATCTCTACGTCAAGCAGGGCGGCCCGGGAAAAGAAGCGATAACGAAACTTACCTGGCCCTACGGCAAAAAAGTGGGTCATGAATTCCACTATGATCCGCGGACTGTAGCCAAGGAGATTAATGGCTACTTCCTGGAAAATAAGAGGCTGGAAAACCCGACAAAGAAAGGTGAGTTCAAGGAATTTAAAAAGGGTGATCTTGTTCCGACTTTTGCTTGGCTTCAGGCTGATGGTTCCACTTCGTCAGGCTGTTGGGTTTATTGTGGTTCGGTAGGCGAAAAGGGTAATCTGGCTATGCGCAGAGGAACGAAAGATACCTCCGGTATCGGCCTTTATTCCGAATGGGCCTGGTCATGGCCTGTCAACCGCCGCATCATTTACAACGGCGCTTCGGTTGATCCAAGCGGCAAACCATGGGATCCCAATCGGGCTGTTATCAAATGGGACGGTGAAAAATGGACCGGTGATGTTCCCGATGGCGTCGGCAATCCAGGTTCAGGAAGACCGCCATTTATTATGAAACCAGACGGTGTGGCCAGCCTCTATGGCCCGGGTTTGGTAGATGGACCATTTCCCGAGCACTACGAACCTCTGGAGTGCCCCGTGGAGAAGAACATCATGTCGCCTCAGAAGAACAACCCCGTCATCAAACGTTTTGACGCGAGTGGAGTAGGCTCCGATCTGGATGTTTATTCCGGTGTAGCCAGTTGCGATCCCCGGTTCCCCTTCATCTGCAGTACCTATCGAGTTAGTGAACATTGGCAGACGGGCGTTCTTACCCGCTGGTGTCCATGGCTTGCGGAAATGCAGCCGGGTATGTTTGTGGAGTTAAGCCAGGAATTGGCCAAAGAAAGAGGTATCGCGGGCGGTGACAAATGTATAGTCAAGTCCGCGCGTGGTGAAGTGGAAGCAACGGCGATTGTTACTCCCCGTTTTAAACCATTTAACATTGATGGAAATACGATTCATGAGGTCGGTATACCTTGGCATTACGGCTGGATCACGACAGCCGACAGGAAGTATCAACCTAATGATAAGAAGCCGGAAGTCAATACCTTCGGTGATGCGGCGAATCTCTTGACTTCGACCATCGGCGACGCCAACACCATGATACCTGAGACGAAAGCTTTCATGGTTAATGTTGTGAAGAAGGGGGTGAAGTAATATGGCCGAGAAGATTAAATTATACGATGCTTCCAAATGTACAGCTTGTAGAGGCTGTCAACTTGCCTGCAAGCAGTGGAACGGGCTCAAGGCCGGCCAGACTGTACCGACAGGCACTTACCAGAATCCACCTTCTTTGCAGCCAAACACTTATATGATTATTCACTATCAGGATTATGTTGATCCTAATGGCGACGTAAAATGGCTCTTCCGCAAAGAAGCGTGCATGCATTGCACCAATGCTGCCTGCGTGACGGTTTGCCCCAGTGGCGCTCTTTATTACAATAAGGATTTTAAAACCGTGGGCATGGACCGGGAAAAGTGCATCGGCTGCAAAGAATGCGTTGCAGCCTGTCCGTTTGAAGTTCCCCGTTATGATTCAAAAACGGAGAAAGTTTACAAGTGTGATATGTGTGAAAGCAGAATTACCAACGGCTTGGATCCGGCTTGCGTCAAGGCTTGTCCCACCGGCGCCCTCAAATGGGGTGATAAAGAAGCTATAATGAGCGCTGCTGCCAAACGTAAACAGGATTTGGGAGTTGTCGCATCTACCTATGGCGATAAGTTTGTCGGGGGAACTCATTTTATGTATATTTTGAAAGAGCAGCCGGATGTTTACGATGGCATTAAGAAAAATCCCAAAGTGCCGCTTTCTGTTACTCTTTGGAAGAGTTGGTTAAAGCCACTCAGTCTGCTGGCTGCGGGTGGCGTAATCGGAGGTTCTTTTCTCCATTATGTTCTGCACGGGCCCAAAAGACCCGACCCCGAAGAAGTAATACAAGACGAAAAGACGCAGGGAGGGAAATAGTATGAAAAAAGGACTAATTAAAGCGACTTCAGGATATGAAAGATTTGTCCACTGGCTAATGGCTATTTCCTGCTTACTGCTGTGCCTCACGGGATTAGGGATGATGTATCAATCGCTCAATTTCTTCGGGGCAATTATGGGAGGATTGAAAGGGCTTAAACTGGTGCATAATTATACCGGTTTGGTTTTTGGCATTTCGCTTGTTCTGGCAGTGCTGATGTGGTGGAAAGAAGCCGGAATTTTTGTCTTTCCGGAAGATATTGACTGGATAATGACGGCAGGCGGTTATTTGTGGCATGTGAACAAAGTGCCGGAAGTCGGGAAATATAATCCCGGACAGAAGATGTTTTTCCTTACCGTCGCCTTTTTCGGCGTGATCATGCTTATCACCGGTTTTTTTATGTGGTTTACCGCATACTTTCCTTTAGGGATAGAGCTCTTGCGCTGGACGTATCCATTGCATGTATTGGGATTTTTAATTATCTTCGCCTTTTTCTTCGTCCATTTATATTTAGGGACGATTGGCTCACCCGGGTCGGTTTCAGCCATGATTAGCGGCTGGGTAACCAGAGCCTGGCTGAAAAAGCAACACCCCAAATGGCTCAAAGAAATGGAGCATCAAGGAACGCTGATCGTTTCCGACGGGGAGAAGTAAGACGACGATAGGCTGGAAGTAACTATTTAAAACTTTCAAGGAGGCTTGGAGCGAAACACTCCAAGCCTCCTTTTTTTGTTTAGTTGAAATTGATATATTATGTCTTCTTTTTCGCGCCAAGCCATGGCCTTGTGTTGTCCAAAAGATAATCCGAACTATTATTTACCATGCATTCCGGACAGAGGTGAACCAGCATGTTACTTTCAATATGCCGGACAATCAGCAATCTCGGCGCATTTTGATTGCAGCAAAAGCATCTGTCCGAAACATCATTTTTATGAAAACGATAGCTTTCTTCATCGTAGTATTTCATATAAATTGTCTTTAATGTTTTTAATTAGCTTACCTGAAATGGTATTACTCTTCAAATAAATTTAAGAAATTGCCCCGGACGCTTTTCGTGCCGGATTAATTTGGGCAGGAAATGTTAGCACAAACGTCGTTCCCTCGCCTTCCTTTGACGAAACTGCGATACAGCCTTTGTGGGATTCCATTATTTTTTTGCAGAAAGTCAATCCCAGGCCGGAACCGCTGTGTTTTTCATTTTTTCCGCCGCATCTGAAAAAAGGCTCGAAAATCAACGAAAGCTTGTCTGGGGAAATGCCCATCCCCGTATCCGCTATGCTGGCGGTGGTGTAATATTCGTCGTGTTGAGCAGAAACAGTTATTTTGCCTTCCCCCGGAGTGTATTTTGTCGCGTTGCCGATAATATTGGTGAATACCCGTACCAGACTTTCCGCGTCTCCTGTTATCTGGGGTAATTTTTTGGGAATATTTGTTTCCAGAGAAATTCCCCTCTTCCGGCAGATAGGGGTCATTTCCTCCACGCTCCGGGAAATGATGGAAGCTAAGCTTAAAGAGACTTTCTGCTGTGCCAGGGTTCCATTCTCTATGCGGCTGATGTCCAGCCAATGTTCAACCATTTCCTCGAGACTCTGGATGCGCTTTCTGCATCGTTCAATGATTTCCCTGACGTCTTTGTCGAAGCGGTCTCCCGCTATTTCGTTTAGCGCCTCAATGTATTGCCGGATAACAACAAGCGGAGAACGCATTTCGTGGCTTACGAAAGTGATGAAGTTCTTTTCCATCTGGTCTTTTTCTTCTCTGAGTTTCCTTGTTTCGATTTTAAGGTTGCGGTGGTCTAATCCACGCTTTGTTAGCGCTCTTAATTGATCGGGATTGAATGGTTTGGGCAGATAGTCGTAAGCTCCTTTTTGCATGGCCTCCACTGCCGAAACAATGGTTGCGAATCCTGTGATCATGACAAGAACAATATCAGGTATGTCCCGGGAGAGGATTTCAATGATTTCCATCCCCGATATATTAGGCATTTTAAGATCAACAAAGGCCATATCAGGTACGTGTTCCCGCGCGAGATTGATACCCTCGATTCCCTGCTCGGCCGTAAGCACGGCGTAGCCGCACTTTTCCAGCACCTGCCTGCACCCATCCCGCAGAGCCTCTTCATCATCGATAATCAGAATCAGGGGCTTTTCAGATTTGTTCGTCATGACTATTTGCCGCCCAATTCCTGAGCAATGTATCTGAGAAGATCATCCGCCTTTATTGGCTTATGCAATACCTTATTGATTTTGGGAAATTCCGGAGGGGGTTCGAAGGAATTGTAAGGACCTTGAAGATCAACAGCGCTCAGCATGAAAAGAGGCGTTCCCTTCCCCATATCGGTGGCGCGGATTTTGTTCAATACGGAGAAACCCTCGCCCCAGGTTTCCATCATCATGTCGATGATGGCCAGGTCCGGAGATATGGATTTCCACATCTCCACTCCAGTTTTTCCATCTTCCGCCATAAATACCTCGTATCCGCCCTTTTCCAGAATAAGCTTGGTGGCGAATAAGAAGTCTTTGTCATCATCTATTAGGAGTATTTTCTTTTTAATCGTCATGATCAATCACCTCCATAATACTTTTGTGCTATATATGAGCAAGGATGATGCCAGATTGTAACATATTGATTTATTTATGAATAATATAAAAGACGGGCAGGGGAAATCATTTTAAGGGGTAAAATACCCCTTATGTCAATGCTCTGTCTTTATACCGTAGTTACGCATTTTGATCCTTAGTGTCTTTCTGTCGATACCTAGAAATTTTGCCGTTTTGTTGATCTGAAAGTGGAAATGGCTGAGCGCTTTTTCGATGTGTTCTTTTTCGACATCGACCAGGGTCACTCTTCCTGATGAAGAATCAACTACCGGCGCCTTTGCTCCTTCGCCTTGGCCATAGTAAAAGATATCGGATAAATTTACTGTTTCATGGTCGCTAAGAACACACAGCCGTTCGATTGTGTTTTTCAGTTCCCTGACATTCCCAGGCCATTTGTATGACATCAGTGATTTTTTTGCTTCTTCAGAAAGGCACCGCACTTTGCTTTTATATTTCTTTGTGTACAAGTCGAGATAATGCTGGGCAATGGGAAGAATATCGGCCTTGTGTTCTCTCAAGGGTTTTATATTAAAAGGCACGACGGAAAGCCGGTAAAACAGGTCTTCCCTGAATTTTCCCGCTTCGATTTCGGCTCGAATATCCCTGTTCGTCGCCGCGATTAGTCTGACATCCACCTTCTCCGGCGATGATTTGCCGACCCGCGGCACTTCCTGCTCCTGAATGACCCGCAATAATTTTGCTTGAATATTGAGGCTGATGTTGGAAATTTCGTCAAGGAACAAGGTTCCTTTGTCCGCCATCTGGAAACGGCCGTCACGTGATTCCGTGGCGCCGCTGAAGGCTCCTTTGACATGACCGAACAGTTCGCTTTCCATGAGGCTTTCAGCGAGCGAAGAACAATCAACCGGGATGAAGGGCCTGTCAGCCCGTTTACTTAATTGATGAATAGTAAGTGCGACAAGTTCTTTTCCTGTGCCGCTGACCCCTGTGATGAGAACGGTGCTGTCGGTCTGCGCGATCCTTTTGATCGAATCTTTAAGCTCTTTCATGTAGTCGCTGGACCCGATCAGCACGGAAAGATTTTTTTCGCCGTTAGACAGTTCATCCGTCTGGAGAGCATTGTTGACCGCGTCCTTGAGTTCACCCGCGGAGTATGGCTTCGTGAGAAAATTGAAAGCACCCTGACGCATGGCCTCGACAGCCAGCGGTATTGTCCCGTATCCGGTGATGATGATAACCTTAGCGGAAATGTTGTTTTCTTCTTTCAGTTTTTTCAGGATATCCATCCCGTTCACTTCGGGCATTCTGACATCCAGCAGAATCAAGTCATGGGAGTCCTTCAGCGCCATCTGAAGACCATTTACAGCATCCCCCGTACTATCGACATGATATCCTTTCCGCGTAAGAATTTGATAACATCCGTCCCGGATGGCTTCTTCATCATCAATAATTAGAATTTTCCTGCTTTTGTTTGCCGCTTCTTTCACTTGACCTCTTAAACACAATGATTCGGAACTCTAAACTTTGTTCCGGCGTTTTTTGCCATTTAGCTTATGTCATCGCAGACAGATATTCGGAGAAAAATGCTATGATATTTCAGAGGATTGTGCAAGAGAAAGCTTCAGGACACGGCATGAATTTTCGGATGGCCGTTTCCTGAGGTTCAATTGCTGACGGCATCGTTACCTGTTGAATTGTTTTTCCCCTTGTACGAGGGCAAGCATATAATGAAAGTAGTGCCCTTTCCCGGTTTACATTCCGCATCTATAGTGCCGTTGTGTTTTCGAATAATTCCGTAGGCAATGGAAAGGCCAAGACCAGTACCCTGACCCGGTTCCTTTGTTGTGAAGAACGGTTCAAAAATGTGGGAAATGAGTTCTTTATCTATTCCTTTGCCTGTGTCTGATATGGAAATTCTGATGGAGTTGTTTGTACTCAATTCAGTTACGATCGTCAGTTTTCCGCCGCCTTTCATGGCGTCTGCCGCATTGATGAACAGATTCAGAAAAACCTCTTCCAGTCTTGATCTATCAACCCTTACTTCGGGAAGATTATCCGCCAGTCGGGTTTCTATTCCTATTCCATGAAACATGGACTGGTCTCTTACCAGGTTGAGAGAGGTATTGACGATCTGGTTTATCTGAAGGGGAAGCATTTCGCCTGTCGGCGTTCTCGCAAAATCCAGCAGACTCTGTACGATTTCTTTACAGCGGTTCGTCTGATAGATGATCTTCTGCACGTTTTCCCGTGCGGGGCTATCCTTCGGGATATCTTCCAGAACGATGTTGCTGTATAGAAGGATTCCACCCAGAGGATTATTGATTTCGTGGGCAACACCAGCCGCCATCTCACCGAGCGCGGTCAATTTTTCAGTTTTTGCCAGTTGATGATGCATCTTTTGTAATTGATCATTATGGTCTTTGAGGGATCTGACCATGTCATTGAAGGCTTCATCCAGTATGTTGAAGCCCGATATTTTATCGGGCGATAGTTTGTAGTCCAGGTTGCCGGAGGCAATTGCTTCCGTAGCCTTCTTCAGTATGCGTATTCTCTTGATAATGGTGTTGCCCAGACGGAGGGAAATAATAAACGCAATGAGCATGCCATAGATTGTTATTCCTATGCTCATCCAGATTAACTCCCATTTTATGTCCCGGTATTTGGCTTCAAGAATCCCCGTGTAGAGCACGCCGATGAGCTTTTCATCCATGTTGAAAATCGGGGTATAGGTGGTGATATACCAGTCATGCACAACGAAAGCCCTGCCCACCCAATCCTTCCCTTCTTTGATGACCCGCTCATAAACTTCTTTGGACAGGATAGTACCAATGGCTCTTTTGTTATCCTGCGTCATAACATTGGTGGATATGCGCACACCTCCCTGAAATATAGTGGCCACCCCCATCTCCTGTCCTTTGTATTTTTCGCCGTGATACACGGTCTCTTTTATCTTATCCACTATAGCATTGTCCTTGTTAATCAGAACGCCTCCGACCAGAATGCCCACCAACAGGTTCGAGTTTCTATCTATTATCGGATAGGCGGCTCTCATGACCATACCTTCCGAGAGTTTATCTTCCCTGATTTCGGCGGACAAAAGCGTTTTCACAATATTTATTTTCGCCCGGTCTGAAAGCGCGGGATTTTCCCTTAAAATGTCTTTAATGGACATGAGTTCGGTTGAGGAGAGGGGGATCTTTTTTTCTATGCAGTCTCTGACGATGGGATCCTTCAGGAGGTTGTCTCCGCTGATTGCCGGATTAGACGCTCTGTACAATACCTTCCCTCCGGCATCCACAAGCGTGAGCATATCGAGAGTTATATGGTCATTCCCAAACTGCGTTGCTGTCCCGCTTCGAATGAGTGCTTTCATATAGGCCATGCTGGAGATATCATGCCTGTTGATAAGCTCACGCAGGTCGGACCCCTCGGCGGTGAACTGAATCAGGGACGTAATTTTCTCGAGCGAATTGTTATAGATCAACTTGGCCGTATTGATATCCATACGTACCCTGTTCTGTACTTCTGCAATGGTACTTTTGTTAATCGTCCATATACTGATAATGGTGGCAAAAAGACCCGTGAGGCATGTGGCAATTAGAAATCCAAACGCAAGACGGCTTTGTAAGTCTAACTTAAAAAGCTGCTGTGTTCGTTTATTATTGATTTTCATTATTTCAGCCCGATATTAGGAATGTGGTTTGAATACTATCATAGATAACATAGCATTATCAAACATTCTTTAGAGACGCCGGGCGGTAGGATACATAAGCTTAGCCGATAAGCTTTTTTACCCGCAAGAGAAGTTCGGCAGACGGAATGGGCTTTGCCACATAATCGTCTGCCTGCAGGTATTCACCGTCTGTTTCCGGGGAGAATTTAAACCCCGTCTTGTTGGTAACGGCGGTTACCATCAGAATGGGTATATTTTTGTATTTTTCATCATGTTTCAGACTGTAGCACAAATCGAATCCATCCGTGTGTTTGTCCATCATAACATCAAGAATGATCAATGCCGGTCTGTCTTTTTCAATGGCTTTACGACCGTCCTGAACGTTCAGAACATTTAGAACCTTAAAGCCGTTACTTTCCAGAACGATCTTGAGCGCCTCTCCATAGTCTTTATCGTCATCAATTATCAGTATCTTTTTTTTCTCAGACATTAGGACCTCCGATATTGGGATTAATTACCAAGCAATTATATTATTCAGCGATTGCCTTCACGACCTCCAGAGTTCCTATGTGCACGGGGCAGTAATCGGAACAGCGCCCGCAGCCTACACAGCCGCATAAGCTTCCCTGAATATCAATCTCGTTGAAGTGAAGTAGTTTGTGCTCATGACGTCTCTTGAGTCTCAAAGCCTGGCTGGCTCTGGGATTATGGCCTGATGCCTCGCGGGTAAAACCGCCGTAAAGACAAGCATCCCATGTCCGTGCGCGAAGGCCATTTCCCGGAGACGATTGATGATCATAAACATTGAAGCAGGTGCAGGTGGGACACACAAAGGCACACCCACCGCAGGTAATGCACTTTTGACCAAAACTGTCCCAGATTTTTTCATCGGCTTTGCCATCCTTTAGTTTGTTCATGGCTTTAATAAACGATTTCACCTCAGGTATGCTACGAATCGCCTTTTGCTTGAATTCCTCTATTTGCCGTCTAGCCTGGCTGTCATCTACATCGGCAAGCGGTATGGCCGATAACAATTCTTCGCCCCTGGGAGTGCCTATTTCAATCAGAAAGGCATCCCCTACATCGTAGAACTGCAAATCGAAACCCTTTTGTGCGACCGGACCGCTGCGCGTCGTGGTGCAGAAACAGGTTTCATTCTGCGGGCCGGGACAGGCCATGACGATCGTTGTGGCCGCATTCCGCTTTGCATTATAATAAACATCCTTCCGATCACGAGACATAAAGCTTGCGGCCTGAAGAATTCCCATCATGTCGCATGCGCGTAATCCAAATATAAGCATCTTTTTTGCCGATACGATTTCCCGGTATTCATTTTTTTCAACCTTGAAGGTCACCTCGGAGTGGGGGAAAAACACAGCTTTTGGTGAAAGCGGAGGCTTCTTATAGTCGAGTGTAAATGTTTTTTCCCGAAACGTATCGAATATACAATCGCCCGGGGCCGTTTTGGTGGGGGACAGGACATCGTGTTTTTGAGCCCAGATATTCATTGCCTTGATGAGGTCTTTTTTTGCCAGTGTTTTCATGCGCATCTCCTGACTTTTACGGCACACCCTTTATATTCTGGAATTTTTGCAATGGGATCATACGCAGGACTCGTCAATATGTTCACGGGTGATTCGTGAAAATGGAATGTGGAAAATACAACATTTTGCGGAACTCTTTTCGTAATCTCCGCTTTTAGCTTTATAGAACCCCTGCGTGAGGTAAGCTCAACTATTTCATTGTTCTTTATGCCCAGCTTTTTTGCATCCTCAGGATTGATTTCAACCAGCGCCGCCGGCGCTTCTCTATCCAGGATGCTGGTGCGACGGGTCATGGTGCCTGTGTGGTACTGATAATAGATACGGCCTGTGGTGAGCATAAAGTCGTACTCTTCATCGGGCATTTCGACAACGGGCTTGAATTCACACGGTATAAATGTCCCCTTGCCCTTGCTGAATTTGTCTTTATGCAGGTATGGTGTTCCCGGATGGTCTTCGTTGATACAGGGCCACTGGAGTCCATAGCCACGCTCCAACCTCTCATAAGTGATGCCTGCGTAGGAAGGTGTCACGGCATTAATCTCCTTCATTATATCGACCGGCGATTTATAATTCATCGGGTATCCGGCAAGGGTGCTCAGTTCACAAATGATCTGCCAGTCAGGCCGGGCGAGCCCCGGAGAAGATATAGCCTTTCCTGATATTTGAACCCTTCTTTCGGTGTTGGTGTACGTGCCCTCCTTTTCGGCAAAAGACGCGGCGGGAAGAACGACATCGGCTTTCGCCGCCGTTTCGGAAAGAAAGATATCCTGCACGACGAGAAAATCAAGATTGGATAGGGCATGCTCGATGTGAGACGTGTCCGGATCGCTCATCAAGGGATTTTCTCCCATGACATAGAGAGCTTTCAGCTCCCCTTTTTGCGCCGCTATCATCATATCGATGATGGTCAGACCAACCTTGTCGTTCAGCGCCGCAACACCCCAAGCGTCCTCAAATTTCTTTTTTACAGTCAAATCCGTCACCGGTTGATAACCACTGTATACGTTCGGCAATGCGCCCATGTCGCAGGCGCCCTGAACATTATTTTGACCTCTCAGGGGATTTACTCCCGTCGAAGGCCTGCCCAGATGACCGGTCAGCATGGCCAGATTTGCGCAGGTTTTTACATTATCTACGCCCGTAGTATGCTGGGTGATGCCCATGGCATAGACAAGCATTGCCTTATCCGCTTTGGCGTACATGCGCGCCGCCTTCTTGAGATCGCGGCTGTTAATGCCGGATATTTTTTCCACAACCCGCGGCGGATATTTGCTTACAACATCCTTTAATTGATCAAATCCTTCCGTTCTTGTTTCGACGAATTCCTTGTCGTCGAGACCTTCTTCAATAATGACGTTCATGATGCCGTTTAACACAGCCACATCCGTACCGATATCATGCCTCAGATGTAAATCGGCAAACTCGGCCAGTTGTATCTCTCTGGGGTCAATAAGCAGCAGCTTTGCTCCTCTTTTTACAGCATTGATGATGCGCGATCCGATCAAGGGATGTTGTGACGTTGTGTTTGAACCAATCACGAGGAACAGATCAGCACCGTCGAAATCGTTAATCGAGTTTGTCATAGCTCCGGAACCGAATGTCGCGGCCAGACCGACCACGGTGGAGCTGTGTCAAAGCCTCGCACAGTGATCGACATTATTTGTTCCAAATGCCGCTCGTGCCATTTTCATAAAGAGATAGTTTTCTTCATTTGTTACTTTGGCGGAACTGAGAAAGGCCAGAGCGCGGGAGCCAAATTGTTTCTTTATATCCAAGAACCTGTCCGCAACAACCTTTAATGCCTCATCCCATGTGCTTTCTACAAGCGATCCATGCTTCCTTATTAGCGGCGTGGTCAGCCTTTCGGGGGAATGAATAAATTCGTGGGCGTTCCAACCCTTTACACATAGCATGCCTTTATTTACCGGGTTTAAGGGGCTGGGCTCTATGCCTGTCACCCTGTCTCCCTCAGATAAAAGATAGAAGCTGCATCCACACCCGCAAAATGGGCATACGGTTCGCGTCCTTCTCATGATCAGATTGCCTCCTTAATCTTTTCGATCTCTGTATAGGGGAAAACGGGTCCATCAATACAGCAATACTTATCTCCAAAAGCGCAGTGACCACATTTTCCGACACCGCATTTCATCATTCTCTCCAACGACATGAAGATATGTTCTTTAGGAAAACCCAAACTCAGGAGCTTCTGCAAAACAAAACGATACATGATCGGAGGACCGCACAGCACAGCATGGGTTTCTTCCGGGAAAAGAACGGCGTGGTCGAACAAACCCGTCACCACTCCCACATATTGTTTCCAGATGCCTTCGTCGTCCCTGTCCACGCTGTAGTGATAATTGATGTCATTGCGGTCAAAAAAGCTCAGCAGTTCATACTTGAATAGGACGTTTTCGGGATTATTTGTGCCATACATCAGGATGATATCGTCAAACTCTTTCCTCTTGTCCAGGGCATAGAGCAAAAGTGAGCGTAGCGGGGCAAGCCCGAGACCGCCGGCAACAAAAAGCAGTTTGTGCCCCTTGAGATGCTCCACGGGAAATCCTCTTCCATATGGACCCCGAATGTGGAAGGTAGAACCTTTTCCCATTTCAAAAAGGGCTTCTGTAACCTTGCCCGCGCGTCTTACACATATTTCCAGAGTATCAGGCCTAGTTGGCGGTGAGGATATGCTGATGGGCGCCTCTCCCTTGCCGAAAATGGAAACTTCGATAAACTGCCCGGGTTGATGACCGAAATTTTCCCATGTCGTTCCATCTTCCAACTTCAACTGGAATAGTCTGTGATCTTTGATTTGTGGCAAAGTTCTGATAATGGAAACAGGTCGCAGCTCATATATATTGCCGCAATCACCTCCCATAGCGGTACCTCCTTCATCCTGAGGATTCTTTAGATGTTTATCAGGTAACAGCAATTTTAATACCAAATGATTATATATTTGATATAATGGCAGTATTTGGAATACTGCATGGTGGCGCAAAAAGTAACGGGGTAAGTTACCCCGACTTCGGGGAGATATTACCCCTGTCCGATATCGTGCCGGATTTCGCCAATTATTATCAGGTAAGCTGGACTATTTTTTCCAGCCATAATCACCGCAATAATTCAGCCGCCGGATACAATATTAACGGTCGCTTTCCATCCCTTCTCTGAAAAACACCGGCCAGCAATGATCTCTTTGATTTCTTAAAATAGAGAAAATACAGATTTGTTCTTTTTTGGGAAAAATGCAGTCAATAATCAAATATATTTTGCACTTCCTGGAATGCCCCTTGCAAGGGGCATATTCTTTACTAATGTATAATATGAATGTTTTTTTGATTTATTCATGACGCGATAAAAGCCCTTCATCTACCCAATGCGGAGGTTTTCTTAAAGTGTCACCAACTAAATTCAGCCTTTTTAAAAGGCAAGGAGGAAATAATAAATATGGTTAATGAAAATTTGGAAAGTAAGAGATGGTGGATCGCCGCTGCCGCTGTTGTCATTCAGCTCTGTCTTGGCACCGTCTACGCGTGGTCGGTTTTTAAAATGCCTTTGATGAATATGCATGGTTGGGACGGCAAGACGGTACAATACACCTTCATGCTTCTCATGCTTATTATTGGATTATCTGCTGCCTTTGGCGGCATGCTGGTCGATAAAAAGGGTCCCCGTTTCGTGGCCACGATTGGTGGCATCCTTTTCGGTATCGGCACCTTGGTAGCCGGTTACGCTGACCAGGTGGGAAGTATCGCTCTTTTGTATCTTGGTTTTGGCGTGATCGCCGCCCTTGGAAATGGTTTCGGATATGTAACTCCAATTGCCACCTTGATCCGCTGGTTTCCCGATAAACGAGGCCTGGTAACCGGCCTTGCCGTTATGGGCTTCGGCGCCGGCGCTTTTTTTATGGGGAAAATCGCTCCAAGCATGATCGCTGCCTACAAGGAAGTTGACGCCTCCGGAAAAATTATCGCCTCCGGTGTGTCCACCACCTGGTATATCTGGGGTGTGATATTTCTTATCCTTGTAGTCGGAGCAGCGCAGTTATTCAAAAATCCCCCAAAGGGATGGCTGCCTGCCGGTTTCAAACCTGCTGCCTCCACTGTTTCCGCGGCTGATTCTTTCACCCTGGGCGAAGCCGTAAAAAGACCTCAGTGGTGGATGCTCTGGGCCATGCTGTGCCTCAATATATCCGCTGGTCTTGGCCTCATTTCCCAGC
>Ga0209429_10001517_pt1 | contig 14268 bp, 12 predicted proteins | sample BarGraNGADG00212_3_FD_184493 | JGI IMG/M metagenome (GOLD analysis project Ga0209429, IMG submission 184493) | Arctic peat soil microbial communities from Barrow, Alaska - Barrow Graham LP Ref core NGADG0004-212 (SPAdes) (version 2) | ecosystem: Environmental > Terrestrial > Soil > Wetlands >... | reverse complement strand
GGTGACGCTCAACAGCGCGGTGAATACCCTGGCTCCGCGGCCTTTGCGCTCGAGCACCCACAGATAGTCCATGAGGTCGATCTCGCGATCGGCGTCCATGAGTTCGGTCTCAAGGACGGCACACCTGCGCGGCAGGCCAACGACGGACTCAAAGCGGAAGATGCGTCCCGAACCGGCAGGCAGCACCTGAATGCGGTGGTGGTACGTCGTGGGGTGCACGGGGCACGGTGCAGGAATCGACTCGATCATGCGTCGATCCTCGCACGATCCATGCCTTCGCCTCCCGCAACGATGAAGTCCCTCCTGGGGCCGACGTCGTTGCCCATGAGTAGTTCGAACACTCTCTCGGCGGCCTCCGCGTGCGCGGCGGTGATGCGCCTCAGTGTTCGCTTTCCGGGATCCATGGTCGTGACGGCCAACTGGTCCGCATCCATCTCGCCAAGGCCCTTGTATCGCTGGATGTCGTCCTTCACCTTGCGTCCGGCCTTCTTGAGGTCGCGCAGGTTTTCCTGAAGCTCGGCCTCGGAATAGGTGTAGATGTATTCACGATCGCGCCTGGCAGATCCCGTGATTTCCAAGCGGTGCAGAGGCGGAACGGCGGCGTAGACGCGACCCGCGTCGACGAGTGGCCTCATGTACCTGAAGAAGAGCGTCAGCAACAGAGTACGAATATGGGCGCCATCCACGTCGGCGTCGGTCATGAGGATGATCTTCCCGTAGCGCGCCGATTCGAGGTCAAACGTTCGCCCCGAGCCAGCGCCGAGCACCTGGATAATGCTCGCGCATTCGGCATTGTGAAGCATGTCGGTGACCGAGGCCTTCTGCACGTTGAGGATCTTGCCTCGAATGGGAAGAAGCGCCTGAAAATCGGACTGACGCGCGAGTTTGGCGGTACCGAGCGCGCTATCGCCCTCGACGATGAAGAGTTCGGACTTCTCGATGTCATGGGTCCGGCAGTCGGCGAGCTTCGCAGGCAGGGACGACGTCTCGAGCGCATTCTTACGGCGCGAAATCTCCTTTTGCTTGCGCGCGGCGACGCGGGCACGCATCTCGGCGACGACTTTCTCGAGCACCGTGTTCGCCTGGGCCTTGGTGTCGCGCTTGGGCGAGTTGAAGACCGCGGTGAGTTCCGACTCGACGACCTTCGCCACGATGGCGCGCACCGCCGTGGTGCCGAGGACCTCCTTGGTCTGGCCCTCGAATTGCGGCTCCGAGAGCCTCACCGTGATCACGGCGGTCAACCCCGCCATGATGTCGTCCTTCTCGATGCGCTCGATGCCGTCCTTGACCATGATCTTGAGCCTGCGCGCGTTCGCATCGATGACCTTGCGGAGGGTTTTCATCAGTCCCTGTTCAAACCCTGCGAGGTGCGTTCCGCCCTTGGGAGTCGAGATGATGTTGACGAACGTCCGCACCTCGGTGTCGTAGCCGGTCCCCCACCGCAAGGCAACATCGACGGTGCAATCGCGTTGAACCTCTTCGGAAACGAGTTGGCCACCCGGCTTGAGCACCGGCACCGTCTCGACGTAGTGCCCGCTCCCCGTGAGCTCCCACGTGTCCGTCACGCCCGCATCTGGGGCGATGAACTCCACGAAGTCCTTGGCGCCACCCTCGTAGCGGAAGGTTTCTTCGGAGGGATTCAGCGGGTCGCGGTGGTCCTTCACCGAGAGCGTGAGGCCCGGCACCAGGAACGCCGTCTGGCGCGCCCTCGTGAGCAACTCCTCGTAGGCGATGCCCGCCTGCTTGTTGAAGATCTGGCGATCCGCCCAGTAGCGCGTGCGGGTACCCGTGACGTTCTTGCCCACCTTGCCAACCACGGTGAGTTCCGAGTTGGTGACGAAGGGCGTGAACTCCGCGGCGGGAGTGGGGCCGCTCGAGGGATCCGCCCAGCGGCCAGGCTCTCCGCGTCGGAAGGCCATGTGGTGGGTCTGGCCGTTTCGGTCGACCCACACGTCAAGCCTTTCGCTCAACGCGTTGACAACGGAGGCGCCGACGCCGTGCAAACCGCCCGATGCGGCGTAGGAGCCGCCGCCGAACTTTCCTCCCGCGTGAAGCTTGGTCATGACGACCTCGACGCCGGTCAGCCCCGTCTTCGGCTCAATATCGATGGGGATTCCACGCGCAGTGTCGCGCACCTCGATCGAATCGTCCGGGTGGAGGATCACCTCGATGAGTTTGCCAAAGCCACCGAGCGCCTCGTCGACGGAATTGTCGATGATCTCCCACATGCAGTGCATGAGGCCGCGGGAGTCCGTCGTACCGATGTACATGCCTGGGCGTTTGCGGACGGCGTCCAGTCCCTCAAGGACGGACAGGTGTCGTGCGGAATAGTCAGAACTCACGCCGGAAGTCTAGGCGTCGCCGCCGACGTGTCCCGCGGGGCGCGCTGGCCCCTTGCCAGTTCGGCCAACGCGCCACTGCATCGGCGCCCCGAGCGTCGTCGCCGGGTAATCAACGTTTGGCGAGAAGACGAATCCGAGCGCAAGATAGAGCGCCCTCCCCGACGGCGATGAATGCAGGTCGAGCACCGCCACATCCTCGTCCTCCGCCCACCTCATGAGTCGCGCCATGATCTCGCCTCCATGACCCTTGCGCTGGTGGGCTGGATCGGTCACCACCCACTGGACGTACCCCCGCAAGGCCGTTCGCGCGCCTGCCAACGGCAATCGTGGCGTCCTGTTGACAAAGCCGCACGCGGCAAGGCGCGCGGGCGCTGACCCGTCGTCAATCACCCAACCGAAGAGATCGACACCCAACCGGGATTCGAGTTGTGAACGGCCAAGGGCTCGCCATTCGTCGTCGACGGACCCGCCGACGGTCGCGTACATGTACTCACCGAGCCGGAGGATCTCGGGGATGTCCGTCGCAATTGCGACGCGGGGCGCGACAGCCATGCCCGCTACCGCATGTGTGGCGCGTCGGGCGCGGCATGGCCCCTGAGCGCCATCATCGCGACGTTGTCGGTCTTGATGAAGAAGCCGAACTCCTCGTAGAGCGGCCTGCCCAGGGCGGTCGCGTGCAGTTCGATGACTTCGATTCCCCTGCGATCCGTCTCCGCAAGCAACGCCTTGGTGACGGCCCGTGCGTATCCCTTGCGGTGATGCTGCGGCGCGGTCGACACCCACTGGATGTACGCCGCCTCGTGAGAGTGCCTGCCAGGGCGCGGCAGGCGCGGGACGATGTTGATGAGGCCGCACGCCGCGAGCCCGCCCTCTTCGGCATCGATGACGGCTCCGAACAGGTCACGGCCGAGGCGGTCACGAACCCACCCGGTCGACTCCAGCGCCCACATCGGCGTTGGACGAGCGCCGACGCTTGCGTACATGAGTGCACCGAGGTGGACGATTTCGGCGGCGTCTGCGGGCACCGCCTCGCGCACTAGGAGATCCGGCATCGGCTAGTGCCAGGCGACGGCCACGATGACATTGACGGTCGTCAATGCCACGATTGGTCGCGCCGAGTGAGGGATCTTGACCTTCTTTGCATTCATCTCGGACACGGCCACCACGGCGAGCGCAATAACCAACTTGACGGCCATCCAGGCGGGACTCGGGGCGCCGTCGCTCTTGCTCGAGGAGACGATCCCTGCGAGGGCGAGCCCCGTCAGGAGTTGCGCCCGCGCACCCCACAGGGTCCAAAGATTCGTGAACTTCGCTGACGTCCGCCATTGGTAGATCGCGCCACCAAGAATCGCGGCGAGGCCAATGAGGTGCAGTATCAGTACCGTCGTGAACAGCGCGTCCAAGTGAATCTCCTCTGCGTATGGGTCGATGCTATCTCGTCGAACCTCCACGCAGAGTCGGGCCCTGCGGCGGCCCTACGATGTGCCCATGTCGCCCGACCACATTCGATCCCCGCTTCGTGGAGCCTCGTACGCCTTGCTCGCCGCCGCGCTGTTTGGCGTCAACGGCTCGGTCTCCAAAGTGGTGATCGCGGAGGGCCTGAGTCCTGCGCAAGTGACACTGATGCGTGTGGTCGCCACCGCGGTCCTTTCCGGGGTGGGGCTTGCCTTCGCGGGACGGCGGCACTTTGCCGTCACACGGCGCGAGCTTGCGGCCTTGGCGCTGCTGGGAGTCGGCGGCCTCGCGATGGTGCAGTGGCTTTACGCGGTGGCTATCTCCAAGTTGCCCGTCGGCGTGGCGCTGCTCTTTGAGTACACCGCGGTCATCCTCGTTGCCTTGACCGCGTGGCTCGTCTTCGGCGAACGGATTGGCGCTCGGTTGTGGTGGGCCATCGGGGCGGTCCTGGTGGGGCTAGCCGTGGTGGCGCAAGTGTGGGACTCCCGGTTGAGTCCGGGCGGCGTCGTCGCCGGACTTGCGTCCGCGGTGGCGTTCGCGTTCTACTTCCTGGCCGGCGAGCGCGGGGTCGCCAAGAAGCATCCCCTCGTGGTCGCCTTTTGGGCGTCGAGCTTCGCCTCCGCCTTCTGGGCGCTCTTTTCCGGATGGTGGGACATTGACCCTGCGCTCTTCGCGCACCACGTTTCGCTCACCGGGTCCCTCGACACCGTGGTGGTGCCGCTGTGGATGCCGTTGACGTACGTCCTGACGCTGGGCAGCTTTGCGCCCTTCGTCCTGCTGTTCATGGCCTTGAGACACACGTCCGCCACCGCAGTGGGCATCGCCGCCTCATCGGAGGTCTTGTTCGCGTTCATCATCGCGTGGCTGTGGCTCGGCGAGAACCTCTCCGCGTTGCAAGTGGCGGGTTCTGCGCTGGTTTTCGTCGGCATTGTCGTGGCTCAAACTGCGCGCCGCACCCCAACCCACGCGGTGCTCGCTCCCGCCGAGGTCCCCTAAAGGCGAAGTCCCTTAAGGCCGACTGTTCGTCGACGAACCGCTTGCGGACGCTACTGCCCTACTTCTCCACCTGAGAAACGTCCCTGACCGCTCCGCGTGCCGCGCTCGTTGTCATCGCGGCATAGGCTCTCAGCGCCTGGGAAACGGTGCGGTCCCTGACGGGCTTCCATGCCGCGGATCCGCGTTCCTCCATCGCAACCCTGCGCCGCGCCAGCTCGTCGTCGGCGACCAGCAAATCGAGCGCCCTCGCGGCGATGTCAATGCGGATCAGGTCACCCTCCTCGACCAGCCCGATCGTGCCACCCTCCGCGGCCTCCGGTGAGACGTGGCCAATGCTCAGGCCAGATGTCCCTCCCGAGAATCGCCCGTCGGTGATGAGCGCGCACACCTTGCCAAGGCCCTTGCCCTTGAGGAACGACGTCGGGTAGAGCATCTCCTGCATCCCCGGTCCGCCGCGCGGGCCCTCGTAGACGATGACGACCACGTCTCCAGGCTGGATTTGCTTGTTGAGGATCGCGTCGCACGCGAGGTCCTGTGAGTGAAACACCCTGGCAGGACCCTCGAAGTGGAAGATCGACTCGTCGACTCCCGCGGTTTTGACGATGCTGCCGTCGGCGGCGAGGTTTCCGTAGAGGACGGCCAGCCCGCCGTCCTGGGAGTAGGCGTGCTCGACGTCGCGGATGCAGCCCCTCTCCCTGTCGGAATCGGGCTCGTCAAAGTAGGCGTCCTGCGAGAACGCCGTCTTGGTGCGCACCCCACCTGGAGCCGCCAGCGCGCGCCTGCGCGCCGCCTCGGTCGCCGTCGGGCGCCCGATGTCGTTGAGATCAATCGCCTCGCCGATCGTGGGCACGTGCACCGTGTGGGGATCGCGATGAATGAGGCCCGCGCGGTCGAGCTCGCCCAGGATGGAGAGGATGCCGCCAGCATGGTGGACGTCCTCCACGTGGTATTGAGAGGAGGGCGCGACCTTGCAGATATTCGGAACCTTGCGGCTGAGCTTGTCGATGTCCTCCATCGTGAAGTTCACACCGGCTTCGTGCGCGATCGCCAGCAGGTGGAGGACTGTGTTGGTCGAGCCCCCCATGGCGATGTCGAGCGTCATGGCGTTCTCGAAGGCCTCAAACGTGGCAACCGAGCGAGGAAGGATGGATTCGTCCCCGCGCTCGTAATACGACTTTGCCATCTCGACGATGCGCTTTCCTGCGGATTCGAAGAGCCCCCACCTGGTGGCGTGGGTCGCGACGAGGGTTCCGTTTCCCGGCAGGGAAAGGCCGAGCGCCTCGGTCAAACAGTTCATGCTGTTCGCCGTGAACATCCCCGAACATGATCCACATGTGGGGCAGGCTGATCGCTCTAGCGCATCAATCTGTGCGTCGCTCACCGTGTCATCGCTCGCGTCAACCATGACGTCGACAAGGTCGAGGGCCCGCGTTGAGTTCTTACCCGCGATGGTCCCCAACACCTTGCCGGCCTCCATCGGCCCGCCTGAGACCACGATGGTCGGGATGTTGAGCCGCATCGCGGCCATGACCATTCCCGGCGTGATCTTGTCGCAATTGGAGATACAGACGAGCGCGTCGGCGCAATGGCCGTTGACCATGTATTCGACGCTGTCGGCGATCAGGTCGCGGCTAGGCAGGGAGTAAAGCATCCCTCCATGGCCCATCGCGATCCCGTCGTCGATCGCAATGGTGTTGAACTCGACGCCCCAACCCCCGGCATCGTCGATCACCTTCTTGACCTGCTGTCCAACGTCGTGCAGGTGGACGTGGCCGGGGACGAACTGGGTGAAGCTGTTCGCGATCGCGATGATCGGCTTGCCGAAGTCTCCCTCGACCATTCCCGTCGCCCTCCAGAGGGAACGGGCGCCTGCCATCGATCGGCCGTGGGTGCTGGTCTTGCTGCGGTAGTCGGGCATAGCCGTATGCTACCGACCCCGCTTCCCTTCGAAGAGGACCTGAGGCCCCATAGCAAGTGGCCTGCTCGCTCCCGCCGAGGTCCCTTAGGGCCGACGGTTACGAGGTCGCCGCGGTCCGCTCGTTCGCGCGGTTCAGGCGCTCAAGCACTTCCACGATTTGCGCGACCGTGGGTAGCCCCGTGAGCCCTCCAGGGGTCGAATACACCCTGCAAGCGAGTTCCGTGGTGCGCATGCCGCCTGGAAATCCGTCGATTCCGTCGACGAGAATGGTCGGCGAGCCCGAGAACGGCAACCGTGCTGCATCCGCGCTCGACGAGATCAGCGTGAAGGCGACCTGGTCGCCATCACTACCGACAGCGGCGAGCGCCTCGCGCACGCGCTGCCCGGCACCCGCCGTATGACGGCAACCGTCGATGTGCAGAATTTCTATCCTCATCTTCCTATCCTCACACCGCGGCCCACTGACGGTCGCGGCGCTGGACGGAAGCGACGGCTAGTCGAGGTAGTCGCGCAACACCTGTGAGCGGGAGGGGTGGCGCAACTTGGACATCGTCTTGGATTCGATCTGGCGGATGCGCTCGCGGGTGACACCGAACACGCGGCCGATTTCGTCGAGCGTCTTCGGCTGACCATCGGTCAGGCCAAAGCGCATGCCGACGACGCCAGCCTCGCGGTCGCTGAGCGTGTCCATGACCTTGCTGAGCTCCTCTTGGAGCAGCGTGAAGCCCACCGCGTCCGCGGGGACGACCGCCTCGGAGTCCTCGATGAGGTCACCGAACTCGCTGTCGCCGTCCTCGCCGAGCGGCGTGTGGAGCGAGATGGGCTCGCGGCCGTACTTCTGGACCTCGACCACCTTTTCGGGCGTCATGTCGAGTTCCTTGGCGAGCTCCTCTGGGGTGGGCTCGCGGCCCAGGTCCTGGAGCATCTGCCGCTGGACGCGCGCTAGCTTGTTGATGACCTCGACCATGTGCACCGGAATACGAATGGTGCGAGCCTGGTCGGCCATGGCACGCGTGATGGCCTGACGGATCCACCAGGTCGCGTACGTCGAGAACTTGTAGCCCTTGGTGTAGTCGAACTTCTCTACCGCGCGAATCAGGCCCAGGTTGCCCTCCTGAATCAGATCCAGAAAGAGCATTCCGCGGCCGGTGTAACGCTTGGCAAGCGAGACTACGAGGCGCAGGTTGGCCTCAAGCAAGTGGTTCTTCGCGTGGCGGCCGTCGTTGGCGATCCACTCGAGTTCGCGGCGCGCCTTGGGCGTCATCTTGTCGCCAGATCCGATCTTTTCCTCGGCGAAGAGGCCCGCCTCGATGCGCTTGGCGAGGTCAACCTCCTGCTCCGCGTTGAGGAGGGCCACCTTGCCGATCTGCTTCAGGTAGTCCTTGACCGGGTCGGCCGTGGCACCCGCGGTCATGACCTGCTGAACGGGTGCGTCGTCGTCCTCGCCGGAGATCACGAAGCCGGTGACGGCCTCGTCATCCTCGTCCTCGTCGTCGCCCTTGGCCGCGATCACGACCTCGATATCCGGGTCGATGGCGTCGTCTTGAACCTCGTCAACAGCCGCATCACCCTTGGGAGCGACAGCCTTCGCGGTCGCTTCACCCTTGGGCGCTGCTTTGCGACCACGTGTTGCCTTGGTGGTTGCGGTGTCAGGAGTTGCGGCAGTAGCGGACGTGGTGTGCTCCTTAGGCGGCATTGCGGAGGTGGGACGATGGCGACTGGGCCGTGAGGCACTTGTGGCGCCCGTTTGATCAGGCGACACAGGCGTCCTCTCGATACAACATTCAGGGGATTGCCGTGGCCTTGAGCCGCGCAGCAAATTCACTAAATTGTAGCGCCTTTGTCAACGTATGAAACCCAGAAATCGTGCCCTTCACGCCCCGCAAACCGGGGCCCACCCCATATGCGAACTATGCGGCGGCAATCCACCCCGGCGGCATGTGTGCGTCGAGCGCGCACGCTACAAGTTCCGCCAAACGATAGCCCGGTTGAGCCGCGAGCGCGCACGCGATGACGTAGTCGGCTGTCGAATCGTCGCCACTCCACCACAATGCGAGGCCCGCGAGAGTGAGCGCGGGGGCGATCGCCTCATCACACAGTGAAGCGACGTGTTCCGCGAGTGCCACAAGCGCCAAGACATCCGCCTCTCGCGGCTGCACTGCGTCGTCCGCCGCGATCATGACCGATAACGCCTCGCGGACCCCTGGCGTCGCTGGATCGTCACAGAGAGCGTTCGCCACGTCAAGCCTGCCGGGGACCATGGAGATCACGGCGGCGTCCCGCACCACGATGTCGGACAGGCCGGCGGCCAGCTTTCCGGTTTCGGCATCGCCTGGCAAGATTCCGGCAGCCGCTTGCGCGAGCGCGTCCCGCCAGCCGTTGAGTTTCTCGAGTCGCCAGTGGGCCAACGCCGCGCGGCGCTCGGGCTCGCGCGGGTCGACCGACCCACCTGTCATATCGCGCCCCGCGCCCCTCGCCTGCTGCGCGGTCGCCCGCGCTCTCCAGGCACGCTTGAAGGCCGCTCGGGCGCTCTTTCGCCTGTCGCCGGGCGCGCGGTGCGCGCGGGTCTCCCGTGAGCCGTGGAGGCCACCATGTGAAAAGCCACCGTTTGGAGAGCCGCCGTTTGAAGAGCCACCGTTTGAACGGCCATACGAGGGCATGCCGATCGGGGCCGCGGGGACCGCCTTGCCTCCGTCGGGACAACAGCCTGGATCGGGGCACTCGGGAGCACGAAAGCGCCCGTTTGCCACGACCCACGCATCGGCCACCTCGATGTGCCCGCCGAGAAGGGATCTGAGCGTGTCGAGCGCCGCACATTGCAGCGGCCCACCGCCCTGCCTAAAACTCACCAAGACCACGCTGTTAGCTCGCGCCCGCGCAAGGTGGCCCGCCACCGCTGTCGCGACGCTCTGCGCGAGTTCGGCGATCAGGCAGTCGTCCCTGTCGAGGCGAACGATGGGAGCGACGCGTCCCGAAGCACCGATGCCGACCACAACGATCGAGTCGAGAGGCACGAAGCCCAAGAGCACGGGAATGGACGCGATGAGTTCGCCAGGAGTGCGCACGTGAACCGACATAAGACAAGACTGCGTTCGCTGGCGGGACGCGACACCTCTCGTCGCCCTGGACTGAGGACGACGCGCAAACTCATGTCCTGGGCACGACGCTCCCCTAGGCTGGCGGCATGCAACACACCACTCCAGAACGAGTCGGTACGGCCGTGCACGCCGTCTTGGAACGCCTCACTCAAGCCGTGGCACCCATCGCGGGCCCCGGGCTCGATCTCGTTGAGCCGCTTTCGCTTCTCGCTTCCAAGGGCAAGAGGCTGCGATCGACGCTCCTGGTGATGAGCCATGCGGCTGCAGGAGGCGGCAGGGACGATGTCGCGCTGCGGGTCGCGGCGGCGCTCGAACTCTTCCAGGTGGCCGCACTGATTCACGACGACGTTCTCGACGACTCGGACACGCGCAGGGGTCTGCCCTCCACCCACCGCGTGATCGAGAGCCTTCACCGCGAATCGGGATGGCGCGGCGATTCCGCCCGCTTCGGAACGAGCGGCGCGATCCTTGCGGGAGACCTCGCGCTGATGGCATGTATGGGCGAGTTGGTTGCCGCGCTGACGGGCGCCGATGCGCCTGTCGCCGCCGCCGTGGGCGAACGCTTCACCGCAATGGCAACCGTCTGCACCGCCGGGCAATACCTCGACTTGCGGCTCGCGGCAATGCCTCTCGAGGGGCTCGCAAACGAGCTCGAGGCGATCGAGAGCGTCATGCGCGCCAAGACCGCGTCGTACACCACCGTCGGGCCGCTTGCGCTGGGCGCGGCCCTCGCGGGCTGCTCGGCCGCAATGGTCGATGCGTGGGCCTCCGTGGGGCTCCCACTCGGCGTCGCCTTCCAGTTAAGGGACGACGTTCTGGGGGTCATCGGTTCCGCGAGCGAGACGGGAAAGCCCGCGGGTGACGACATGAGAGAGGGAAAGCGCACCCTGCTCCTCGCCCACGCGCTCGCCGCGTCGGGCGCTGAGGACCGCGAGCGCCTCGTCGCGGCGGTAGCAGGGGACGCCCGCGCGGTCGCATTGGGAGTCGACGTGCTGGTTCGCTCCGGCGCGATCGACGCCGCGGAGTCCGAAATCTCGCGCTTGGTTTCCGAGGCGATCTCGCGTCTCGATGCGATCCAGATGGACAAGGTCCACCGCGCACAACTGATCGCGGTATTCGAGGCGATGACCGCGAGGACGTCCTGAGGGTCGAGCCTCACTGGGCGCGACGCGAAGGGGCCGTGAGGGGGGCCGAGGCGCCTAGATCGCAGTCTGGGCCAGACGCCTCACATGGGCCCTCTGACCCGACCTAAGCGCATCGAGCGGGCTCCCCTCGAGCTCTTCGTGAGGACTCACAAGCCACGTGACGATGTCGTCGTCCGAATAGCCCAGGTCGGCGAGCACCATGACGGTGCCACGCACGGTCGCGAGGACGTATCGGGCATCTTCGCCGTCCATGATTTGCCCGGCTGGAAGGTAGACGGCGTTGTTTTCTCCCCTCCTCGTTGCCACGAGGTTGCGGTCCTTCAGCAATTCGCGCACGCGGGAAAGGGACACGCCGAGCGCCTCGGCGCATTCGGGAACAGTCATCCATTCGGTCACGCCCCCAGGGTAGCCACCCTTGGGCACGTCTTGTGCGCCGCCCGCAAATCACCTACAGTCACTTGTGTCACATCAGTCACATGCACCACTGGTGCACCAACAGTCACTGCACGGCCGGAGGCTACTCCACATGGACCTCAAGACCGCGGGCATTCGCACCGTGTCCACTTCCCTGACGGCGACCGCAGCACTCGCTCTCGTCGCCGCGCCCGCCCACGCCCAGGACTACGTCGTCCAGCCGGGCGACACCGTCTCCGCGATCGCGAACGGACATGGGCTGAGCGTGTCCACGATCGTCGCGACCAACCACCTCGACGCGGGCGCAACAATCTACGCGGGCCAGCACCTCACACTCCCAGACGGCGCGGCGATGCCTGTCGCCTCATCGGCGCCAAAGACGTACGTCGTCGCCAAAGGCGACACCCTGTGGGCCATCGCCACTAGGTTTCACACGTCCGTTGCCGCCCTTCAGCTTGCGAACGGCTTGTCCGATTCGTCGGTGATTCGCATCGGCGAGTCGCTCACGGTGCCTGGCGGCGTCGGCACTGCCTCCGCCGCGTCGACCACCGCGCCGGGCTCGCCCGCGGGCACATATGTGGTGCAGTCGGGCGACACCCTGTGGTCAATCGCCCTCAAGTTCGGCACTTCGGTGACGGGGCTCGCGCAGATCAACGGCGTCTCCAATCCCTCGCTCATTCGACTCAACCAGCCGCTCGTTATCCCTGCGGGCGCGACGGCGCCGGTCGTGTCGACGAATGCTTCGACCTCGGCACTTGCGCCCACGCCCGCATCGACATACGTCGTGGTAAGGGGCGACACGTTGTCGGGCATCGCAGCTCGCTTCGGCACCTCGGTGTCGGCAATTGTCTCGGCAAATGCGCTGACGAATCCCTCGATCATTCGCACGGGCCAGAGCCTCACGATTCCCGGCGGCGCGCCCACTGGTCTCGTCGGCGCCACGTTCCTCGGCTACACGTACCCGGCCGATGTGGTCGCTGCGGCCAACATCAACAAGGCGACGCTCAACTCCATGGACGTCCCCAGCAGGGTACAAATGCAGCAACTCGTGATCGACACCGCCAACGCGATGGGCGTCGATCCGGCGCTCGCGCAGGCAATCGCGTACCAGGAGTCCGGCTTCAACATGAGGGCCGTCTCGCCCGCCAACGCGATCGGATGCATGCAGGTCATCCCGGCGTCAGGCGAGTGGGCATCGGGCCTGGTTGGCAGGGACTTGAACCTGCTGATCGCGGACGACAACGCGGCCGCTGGCGTGGCCATCCTCAAGCAACTGCTTCGCAACGGCACTCCGGTTGAAACCGCGATTGCGGGCTATTACCAGGGAGAACGATCCGTTCGCGAGCGTGGGCTCAACCCCGACACCAAGCAATACGTGGCGTCGGTCGTGGCGTTAATGGCGCGTTTCAAGTAGGTCACAAACCACAAGGACCTCCACAATGCCCTCCAAACGAGAACCTATGATGGGTCCGTGGCCGAAACTCTGACCGACCCCATGCTGGGCCGTCTCATCGACGGCCGCTACGAGGTGCGCGAACGCATTGCGGCGGGTGGCATGGCAACGGTCTACCTTGCTCTCGACACGCGTCTCGAACGTCTCGTCGCGGTCAAGGTCATGCACGCCGCCTTTAGCGGGGACTCCGAGCAAGGAGAGTTCGCCTCCCGCTTCAGGCGAGAGGCGAAGGCGTCGGCGCGGCTCACGCACCCCGGGCTGGTGCGGGTCTACGACCAAGGAACCGACGGCGACCTTTCGTACCTGACCATGGAGTACGTCGAGGGCGAAAACCTTCGCGCGCGGTTGCTGCACGAATCGACTCTCACCGTGGGCGAATCTCTCGCGCTGATCGAAGCGATCTTGGACGCCCTGTCCGCGGCGCATCGTCTCGGGCTCGTCCACAGGGATGTGAAACCCGAGAACGTGCTCATCGATGAGGACGGCAGGCCAAAGCTCGCCGACTTCGGCCTGGCGCGCGCTGTCACGGAGGTGACGTCAACGTCGACGGGGACCGTCATGGGTACCGTTGCCTACCTCGCGCCCGAGCTTGTTCAACGCGGCGAAACCGACGCCCGCACCGACATCTACGCGGTCGGGATCATGCTCTTTGAGGCGCTGACGGGCAGGCAGCCGTTCACTGCGCCTTCGGCGATCGAGGTCGCGACGCGGCACGTCCACGAGGACGTGCCAGCGCCATCGACGTACGTTCCTTGGCTCCCCGCGGAGATTGATTCTCTGGTTCTTGCTCTCGCGTCGCGCGACCCTTCCGGTCGCCCGTCGAACGCAATCACCGCTCTCGCGCTTGTCAGGCAGACGCGGGCGATGATCGACGAGCCGACTCTCGACCGCAAGGCGGAACCACCCTCGGGCGCCTATCGCCAGGTGGAAGATGCCGACGCCACCACCGTGTTCGACCCCACGCCGACCGGCTCGACGATCGCGTTGCCGATCGGGCTCAACGAACCGATATTCGCGACGGTCGAGGCGGAACTCATCGAGGACGACCCCGACGCGGTTGCGCCGGCGTCCAACCGTCCGCGGTGGACGTTGTGGGTGGTCGCCGTCGTCACCGCGCTCTTGCTCATCCTCGGGCTTGGCGCGTGGTGGTACAACACGCAGGGCCCTGGCGCGTACACGATAGTGCCTTCCTTCACGGACCAGACGGCCGACGGGGCTCAGGCGATCCTGAGCGCCGCCGGCCTCGGTACGGTCGTGCTGAGCGACTACTCGGACGAGGTTCCCGAGGGCATCGTGATCCGCACGACACCCGCCGCGCAGCAACGGATCGCGAAGAACGACACGGTCAAAATCGTGGTGTCGCAGGGCCCGCAGATGGAGATCGTGCCGAAGGTCGTCGGCATTTCCAAGGACGACGCGACCGGCGAGTTGTCGAAGGCAGGCTTCT
>Ga0209429_10001515_pt1 | contig 14274 bp, 9 predicted proteins | sample BarGraNGADG00212_3_FD_184493 | JGI IMG/M metagenome (GOLD analysis project Ga0209429, IMG submission 184493) | Arctic peat soil microbial communities from Barrow, Alaska - Barrow Graham LP Ref core NGADG0004-212 (SPAdes) (version 2) | ecosystem: Environmental > Terrestrial > Soil > Wetlands >... | reverse complement strand
AATACGGGGATATGGCGGTTCTCTACCGCCTCAATGCCCTCTCAAGAACGATCGAATCTGCTTTCCGCGATCAGGGAATCCCATATCGCGTATATGGCGGACAGCGATTCTATGACCGTAAGGAAATCAAGGATATTCTGGCATATCTGCGTCTGATTATGTCTCCTTCGGACAATTATGCATTTGACAGGATTATTAACGTGCCCAAGCGTGGTATCGGTGATACAACAGTTGACAGGGTGAAGGAACTTGCCGTCGAGTCAGGGATGAGTTATCTGCAGGTGTGCGCCCAGGCGCCGCAGTACCCCGAGCTTGCAAGGGCATCACACAAGCTTCAGCAGTTTTCCTACATGCTGGATGCATTCAGACAGAAGATCCTTGAGAATTCAATGAGTTTTTCCGAATACATCGAATATGTGCAGGATCAGTCGGGAATCATGCAGGAGATCATTGAGCAGAAAGAAAAAAAAGGCGAGACAGTTGACCGTATTGAGAACTTGAGGGAGCTGCTTTCCGAAGCTGTTGAGTTTGAAGCGCGCCGCAAAGGCCAGGCCAAAGAAAAGGATACGTTGGATCAGGAATTGGGAGGGGATGCCCTTTCAGATGCATACAGCCATGAGGATACGACATATGATACGGACCTTAAGGGACTTTTACAGTCGTATCTCGAAAATGCCGCACTCTATTCTGAAGGCGACAATGAGGGAACGGATGATGATTTTGTTCGCCTTTTGACGATTCACAGTGCCAAAGGCCTGGAATTCGGTGTGGTGTTTCTGATTGGAACCGAGGAAGGAATATTCCCCGGCACGCGTTCCATGGACAACGAGGAGGCTATTGAAGAGGAGAGGCGGCTCGCTTATGTTGCGATTACACGCGCCAGAACGAAGCTCCATATCACTTCTGCAAGAAGCAGAATGCTCTTTGGGCAGACACAGGAAATGCCGCCATCCCGTTTTATACGTGAAATAGATCCTGCTTATCTGGAAAGTATCGGGGCGTCAAGACGCTCATTTGTCGACGATGGTCCTTCTGCCCGTACCGCACAGTCAACGTCGGCGGGCAGCGCCGGGGAAGCGGGACATTCCGCCGGGCTTCATCCGTTTGGAACCACAGCTTTCGGTGCACCGAGACCTGCTCCGGCAGGCAGTGCAGCCGGAGGTGACGACAGCTGGCTGACGCCCGAGACTATCTCAAAAGGAATGACTGTCCGTCACCCCCGCTTCGGTAAGGGTACAGTGGTCTCTGTTGAAAAAGTTGCAGGGGACGCACTTGTTTGTGTGGCCTTTGAAAACAAAACGACAAGAAACATGTTGGTCAGACAGGCAAAGCTGGTTAAGTGCTGACAGGAAAGCGGTCATTTCAACTCTTGTGATATAATTGTATTCAAATAGGGAGGTAGCTTTTTGATGGGTGATTTCGATAAAGAACAGAACCTTTTTGATAAGTTCTCCTCCGCGTTTGCCGGCGTTCCTGCTGCTGCGGATTCAACGGATAACCCGAGGGATCAGGAATTACTCGCCCTTCTGCGTGATAACAGGGAGAAGTATCTTTCACCCTATGCATTTCGAAGCAGGGATAGCCGCGGGCGCAGATTTCAGGAAGACCCCTGTACGGTACGGTCGGATTTTGAGCGTGATACGGGAAGAATCATTTATTCCCAGGCATTCAGGCGTCTGCGTCACAAGACACAGGTTTTCTTCAATCCACAGAATGACCATATCTGCTCCCGTATTGAACATGTAATTTATGTTAACTATATAGCGACTACAATAGCAAAGGCTTTGAACCTGAATCTTGATCTTGTTCAGGCGATTTCGCTGGGTCATGATATCGGGCACTCACCCTTCGGGCATTCCGGTGAAAAAACCCTGAACGCATGCGTTAAGAAGATCGACCCGAACCTGTTTTTCCAGCATGAACTGCAGAGCCTTCGTGTAGCGGATCTGCTTGCCGTACGAAGCGGAAGGAAGGGCGAAGGTCTTAACCTTTCCTTTGAAGTCAGGGACGGAATAGTCTCTCACTGCGGCGAAACATATAGTGAATACAGGCTTTGTCCGGACAGGGACAAGCTTACCGATTCAATCCTTTTGCGGCATAACGGACACCATCAGCTTCCCGCTACACTTGAAGGCTGTGTGGTGCGGATAGCAGACAAAATTGCTTATGTAGGCAGGGATATTGAGGATGCAGCACGTGCCGGTATTCTGGAATTCGAGGATATTCCCCCGGCGATTACTTCAACCCTCGGCAGTACGAATTCGCAGATCATACATACTCTTGTCACGGATATTATTCACAACAGCCTCAATAAAGATGCGGTCATACTGTCCGACGAATCGGGTAAGGCTATGGAGGCACTTCTCAATGAAAACGTACAGCGCATCTATCAGTCCGATAAAATCAGAAAATATGAAATACGTGTACAGACGACTGTGGAAGGCCTGTTCGATGCATTATTGTCTTCCTTGTCCGACCCTCAGAAAGCACTGGCATCCGGAAACCAGGTTTTTGCGGGCCTTGCCGGATACAGTCTGGCCTATCCTGATCCGGATGCTTCTATTGTTCAGATAGTTACCGACTATATCGCCGGAATGACCGATTCTTTTGCGAACAAATGTTATGAATCCATTTACTGGGTATGAGGTAAGATGTATGCAGCAGAATGAGAATTTAAACAGTTCCGATACAAATGAAAAGATGGAATATTCTTTTTATGCCATGCTGGACCGCATGCAGTACATTAACCGCTGGGGACTGATGCGCAATAACCGCATGGAAAACCTTAAAGAACACAGCATGGACGTTGCCCTTGTTGCACATGCACTTGCTGCAATCAGAAACTGCATCTGCCTCGGGGAAAGACAAAAGGTCGATCCTCTCTTTGTAATGGGTGCTGCCATTCTTCACGATGCGTCTGAGATTATTACCGGTGATCTCCCGACTCCTATCAAGTACCGTAATCCGGAAATAACACAGGCGTACAAAAAAGTCGAAGGGCAGGCGACCGATACGCTTCTTTCCCTTTTACCGGAGGTCATGCGCCCGGAGTACAGAGAACTTTTCTGTCCGGATCGTTCAGATCCGTTGAAAGAAGAAGCGTACCACCTTGTCAAGGCAGCAGACCGGATCTGTGCATACATTAAGTGTATCACGGAAGAGAATTCCGGAAACCATGAGTTCTCTTCTGCCAAAAAGACAATTTTAGCCTCTATAGAGAAACTGGATTATCCTGAAGTTATCTATTTTATGGAGCATTTTATTCCTGCCTACGGGAAGACTCTTGATGAAATCAGTGAATAGCCGGGAGATTAGTGTGAGATATAATATTCGACTGTTGTATTTCTGTTTAGCCTGCTTCGTGCTGATTGCAGGTATAACAGCGGCAATTTTGCTTTCCGTTGTTATTTTTTCGACAGGTCCCTCTTTTGCAGCTTCTGCTGACGAAAAGGCGATTATCAGCCGGACCCTTGAATTAACACAACCGCAGACACAGACACAAGCGGAGGCGCTGCGTTCCTATACTGTCTGGCAGGACGAAATTGCCTCGGGACAGCTTACTGTCTCCGAGTTTCTCCGCGTGTCCTTTACCGGGACACAGTACCTTCTTGAGGGCAAGGACGATGCTGCTTTTGCGAAGGATCTGGCCTATGCGGTTTATGGAGGAGAAGACAAAGCCGACGATCTGACTTTGGCTCTCCTGGATGATTCGAGGGTATATGTTATTGAACAGACGCTTGGCGCTGTAAGTATTGCATATGTACCACCGGCATCGGAAGCGATTACGGATAAATCCGGAACGCGTGTACTTTCCGTACAGCTTGATCAGTCGATTCAGGATGACGAAGGGTATGGGTTTGGTGTAAGAAAGGTCAGCGGGTTGATTTCTATTGAAGGGGATCAGGCCCGGACGGATTTCTATATTGATGACAATTTACGTCCGGGTCAGCTTTCCATCGCCGTGGACGTATCCGGAGGACAGAGTTTCTCGATGCTGTGGGACACAAGAAGAGAGAAACCCGGCACTCACTCTGTCACCGTTCTCATGCGTACGTCGGATGGCCGGGCGCAAATACTTACCGGCGGAAAAGTAACGGTTCCGTCATTTTTCACGCTGGTCAACGATGGCGTGCAGAAGGGGTCCATGCCGGCAGGCGCAACGGATGTGTGGTATCAGCTTGATGCACTGGATCGCAATGCATATATCAATTTCGTGAATTTATCTGCTGATATAAGTGTTTCACTTTACGATATGTATGGCAACAGGATCGGCCGGAATGATTTGCCGGGCACGCAGACAGAGGTGCTGCGTGGGAGACAGCAGGATTTGCCGCAGCTGGACGCAAAGGATACGTATGTCGGCGCATATCAGAATGTTTTCTATGCACGCGTTCAAAAAGGATCTGCGAACGTATCTCCTGACGAGATTACTTACCTTTGTGTGCAGTCAAAGGAAGTTGCAATGGATACTGATAAGAATTATCTTGCGGTCACAAGTGCCGTAGGTATCGTTCCGACCCCGATTCCTACGGCGGCCGTATCTGACGAGGTCAAAGCAACTCCCGTAACATGTAAAGATTTGAATGCCAATACACTTACTTATGCCATGTCTGACCTGAAGTTCCTTCCGATTAACGGAAAGCTAGCTTCCCTGTCGTTTACGGATCCCGTCACTGCACAGGCGATTTTGATCTATCCTTCTTATGATATTACAGCTGACGCCTTTGCATATGTCTCACCAACGGAACTTACCAGTCTTCTTTCGAGTCTTTCCTGTGTAGAGGGATATGCTGCTTCAGTAAGCATAGAACAGGAGTCGGACGCAGGGATAATCACTGAGACAGGTCTGGACGGGGCGATTACTGTAACGCCTTCCCGAAACATCATACATATCCGTGTGACAGATTTTGATCAGGTAATACACACATACACACTGTATCTGCTTTCCGGAGCGGATAAAGACGGGTATGACACAGCAGTACTTTCACTTTTCCCGCAAAGTTATAAAAGCGGAATATGGCTTCTGCATAATTTGCAGCCGACTTATCAGTTTATTCCTATTAATACGGGGATCCCGTGGGCAGATGTGATTGCTGCGGAGGATAATAAGGACAAAAGCCTTGCCAGTGACAGTACCAATCCCAGCTGGGTCAAACCCGACAGCCCCATCTATGACGGCTCTTCCTGGCGTGCGGCAAAGAACGAAGTTGTCTCCTATTTCCTTGATCCGCGGAATTTTTTGAATCCGGTCTATGTTTTTCAATTTGAAAAATTGTCATTCGATCCAACCATTCATACATTGGATGGTGTGAAAGCTATGGTGAAAGGGTCTTTCCTGGAAGGATCCGACCCGGATTACGCTGCGATTCTCATGCAAGCAGGAAGTGAAGCCGGAATCTCTCCGTATTTCCTTGCGAGCCGCATTATTCAGGAGATGGGAAGACAAGGGGAATCGCTTCTTTCAAAGGGCACCCTTCCGGGATATGAAGGGTATTATAATTTTTTCAATATCGGCTCGACTCCGGATCCGGAAGTTAAAAACGGAGCACTGATTAATGGGGCAAAGTATGCAATGTGGGGCAGCGACTATGTTTCAAAAGTCGTTACACCGGACGAACAGGCACTCTTACTTCCATGGACTTCTCCGGATCTTGCCATTCGCGGAGGCGCGCTTTGGATTGCCAAGAGTTATGTCGACCTTGGTCAGGATACCCTCTATTTTCAAAAATTCGATGTGATCAATAATGCGGACGGACTGTATTTGCATCAGTATGCCCAGAATATTTCCATGGCATATACAGAAGGCACCAGATACCACAGAGCCTATCTTTCGCAGAATATGCTGGCATCTTCCTTCCAGTTTTTAATCCCTGTCTATCTTGGCATGCCGGACCAATTCGGAATTCTTCCAGTTGTATGATTGAAGGTTCGCGATAATAGTGTGTATAATATTGTGCAGATGTTTGATCCGGCGGATAAGCCGGGAAAGGAGGCAACAATGACAAAGTTTCGTGCGTTAACTGCATTTCTTGCGGCCGCTATTCTTGTGTCGGTGCTTACATATTCACCGGTACTGGCGGCGGCAAGCGTGAATGTGAATCTATATGCTAAAACCGATACGGTGAAGGCCGGTGATACAATATCCCTGAGTGTTAACTTTGATACATTTCCCAATCTGACCCGTTTTGGCCCCATAGAGGTCCAGTTTGATCCTAAGTATGTATCGTTTGCAGGCATGGACAAAGGAAGTGCAATGCCTTCTACGTTTGCTGTCAGCAACTCGGCTTCAACCAATGTAATTGCTGTGATCGGGGTTGACCAGACGGCAGAGGCGCAAATTGGTGCGAATCAGACGGCACCAACTGCGGATGAAGCGGGTAACCCCATTGCGCCGCCGGCAGATCCAAGCATGCATTCCGATACTACGGTTACGGTTTGCATACTGTATTTCAAAGTAATTGACACTGCGCCTTCGGGAGAAGCTAATTTTTGGCTGGGCGGTATCGGCGGGTTTAAGGACAGCGCGCTCGCCCAGTTAGCAGCAAGTGCCGGCAATACGGTAATTGTTCCGGTCCAGAGCCTTCTTTCATCAGAGGCATCCCTTTCCTCGCTCACTATTGAGGGCGCCGAATTGACACCGGCGTTTTCTCCCTCTGTATTCGAGTATGATGCGCATGTGTCCAGAAGCGTAACAACAGCAGCCATAACAGCTGCAGCGGCAGATGCCACTGCACAAATAATCATTACCGGTAATGATAACCTTGTTGTAGGCGACAATCCGGCCACGGTCAAGGTTTCCGCACAAGACGGCAAAACAGCATTGGAATACAAAATCAACATTATTCGGGACAGTAACTTTGTGCCCGCAGGCGCATCCATTACGGGAAGCGACGGTAAGGTATATAACTTTGTCGAACTCCCGCAGACGCTGACACTGCCAATGGGGTTTACACAGCAGATGGAGATGCTTGGAACGCAGTCGGTACCGGTTTTCACGGGAAACGGTCTTAAGAGTATGCTCTTGTACCTGAAGGATGCACAAAATGATCCGGCACTGTACATATACAATCCGGATAATGGTTTGATCCGGCTATACGATGCAGCCCTTGCCCTAACGGTTCCCGCCCGGCTTCTGACCATTACAGCCGTGGCATCCGAAGATATTGTTCCCAAGGGATATTTTCAGGCAGAGGTAACGATCGGCGAGAGTACCGTACAGGGATACATTTCCAGCAAGACAGACCTGTCCCTCCTGTATCTTGCGAATGAGGATGGCGTCAGCAGCTTTTACGTGATTGATCCTGAAACAAGCGATGTATACCCATATAAAGATATACAGGCTGGAAGCAGCAGCTTTTTGATTCCCTTTGTAATTGTATTGATTCTGGCAGCGGCAGAGTTTGGGATGATTTTCTATATAATTTATCAGGTTCGATCCAAAAATCGGCCTCAGGAAGTGAAAAGGGTTTGATATGAATGTAATATCTTTTCTACGCGGGGACAAGTCCCTTTTGCCGCACGAAATAAAAATGCGTGAAGTTTTTCTGTACATTATCTTTGGAGGGCTTACAACACTTGTTAATACTGTGTCGTTTGTTTCTTTCGACAAAATTTTCACCGGCCAATTCATGCAGCTCACGCTCGCTGGCCAGCCGCTTGATACTAAGGTTATCATCAACACAACAGTGGCATGGATAATCGCGGTTCTTTTTGCCTTTATTACGAACCGTACTCTGGTGTTTCGCTCACATGGCCCTGTCTTCAAGGAACTGACGGCATTTGTCACATCACGTATTGCTACGCTGATTGTTTTTGAAAACGGATTTCTTTTATTGGGAATATGGATTCTTGAGCAAGGTATGGGCATTAACAAAGACAGTGCTGCATTATTATTCGGAAGCTTTTCGTGGACATATCTTTACAATATCAAGCTGCTTATTGCCGTATTTGTCGTAATCGGAAACTATATTCTTAGTAAAATATTTGTTTTCCGGGGAACCGGAGCAAAAAAATTTGCAGAAGACATCGCTTCAACAAATGAGGAGAGTGACAAAAACGTTGAACAATAACGCCGACATACCGGAATTTCTTCTTTCTTCACAGCGTTTTGGTATTCAGCTCGGCCTGATCCGAATGGAAAGCCTGATGCGCAGGCTGGGCAATCCGCAGGATAATTTAGCATGCATTCACATTGCAGGGACGAACGGCAAAGGGTCGGTGACTTCCTATATTGCATCCATGCTTGCTTCCGATAATTATCGGGTAGGTGTCTATACATCTCCTTTCCTTGAAAGATTTTCCGAGAGAATCCGTGTTCTGGATGGAAATAATTCCCTGGTTAGTCTTCTGGCAGATGATGCCCATGGGGAAATTTCAGTTAAGGACCTCTTTAAGCTTTCTGAAAAAGTAAGGAAAGCTGTTGCGGATATGCTGGAAGAAAATGAGGAGCATCCAACCGAGTTTGAACTGGTAACGGCCGTAGCCTTTCTGTATTTCAAGCAAATGGCCTGCGATTACGTGGTTCTGGAAACCGGCTTAGGCGGAAGACTGGATTCCACCAACATTATCATAAACTCCGTATGTTCCGTCATAACGGCACTCGGATATGATCACATGGACCGGTTGGGAAATACAATCAATGAAATTGCGCGCGAAAAAGCCGGGATCATTAAGACAAACGGAAATGTTTTTCTCTATTCCCCATATGACACGGATCTTTCCGAAAAAGAAGCCGGCGAGGCGCTTGCGGTAATGATTGAAATCTGCAGGGAGCGCAGCGCCAATCTTACAATTGTATCTGCCTGCGAACTGACCCATGTGAAGAGTTCCGTTGAAGGGCAGGATTTTACAGTGCCATATTTGCCGGGAATCCTCCGGATCAGCATGATCGGCGGGTATCAGCTTCAAAATGCGGCACTTGCAGTACGAGCTGTAACCGGACTTGTATCGGAAAGCGGTATCCGTGAGGGACTTCTACTTACAAGATGGAAGGGGCGGATGGAAGTACTCCGAAGGAATCCGCTGATCCTCCTGGATGGAGGACATAATCCACAGGGCGCCCGTTCGTTTCGGGATACTCTGGATGATCTGTTTGCAGAAGATTTCAGGAAGAATCCCCCGAGGCTGATTTTGGGGTTTATGGAAGACAAGGATTACCCGCAAATACTTACCGTATTGTTTTCCGGACTCCCTTACCGCATACGGGAAATTATTTGTGTCACCCCGGATAACCCAAGGGCATTGCCGGCAGAACAGCTCAGAAAATACATTTCAGACCATTTTCCCGAAGAAGCCTTATTTTACAAGAATCAAACGACTATGTATAATAGGCAAGGTAGGATTTCCGCCTTTGAAGAGGCGGAAAGTGCTTGTTTCAAAGCTTTGGAAGATTCGAAAGCCGATGGTGCCCCGATTCTTTGTTTGGGATCGCTTTATCTGGCCGGTCAGGTTCGGGACACGTTGAAAACAGATATTTAATCCGGGCGGATAATCTTCCGGCCGAATGGATTGATACGAGGAGAATAATGATGGACTGGCGTAATGCCGCTGCAGCCTTCCCTCCGTTGGAGGAAAAAGACATTGCCTTTCTGCAATTGTCAAAAGAAGAAAAAGAGCATGTTCTGACCCTATTCAACAGGGCTGTATCCAACGCACAGTCGGATAGTGCAGATATTGCTATGATTGCACTCAAAAAACTTCTGACGCAATATCCCAGTTGGGGAGAAGCGGCTCTTTTATACGGTGTTTGTCTGGCAATAGACGGCAGATACAAGCGCGCCGCTGCAAGTTTTGAACACGCTGTTTCCGTAGGGCTGAAGACGGAAGAACTGACTTATATGGCACAGGTCTACAACAGGGATGCCGTCACAGAATTTGCACAGGAACGCAGGCATGCGCAGGGCGATGATGAAGCTGCCCGTAAAGGTCTGCTGGCTTCTGTCTTTTCATCAAAAAAGAAACGCAGCAGTGTTTTCAGCGAGATCGAAACCGAAGAACGCGGACATATGCAGGCTCCGATTCTGACTCGCGTACCTCGTTCCTCGGGGAAAGCCAAGCTTGCTACCGATAGGGAACGAAGGGATGTAATGATGCAGTCAGGTGCTCCCAAAAGCGATTCTCAGGATGAAGAAATTGATGTTTCAATTCCGAAGACCCCTGCCGAAAAGCTGCGCATCACAACAATTGCTTTAGGCGGTGTCCTGCTTGCCGTTTTGCTTGGACTTGCCATATGGTTCCTGATCATTCCGGCGGTTTCTACCTACCGGGAAAACAGCAATGCTTCGGCGAAACTCAGATATTTACTGGCATCCATGGAAGCACAGAAATCCGATCCGCTTGTGTCCGGCATATTATCTGACTATGAAAAAACATACCCTTTAGCCTCGACATCCACTCAAAATGCTCCGGCGGGACAGACCCTGACGACGCCAACGCCTCAGAAAGAGACCACAGTGCCTGTACAAGGCTCTTCGGCAGCAATTACACCCACAACGCAAGCCGGCGCCCGGGCGAGCGCAGCGGCAACGCCAGACGCGTCAGTCAGTCCGGATGGGACTGCCGGACCGGCCGGGACAATAAGTCCGACAACAAATTAAGTGCAGGCACGAAAGAGGAGGAGAGAATATGAAATATATAAGCACAAGGGGAACTGATTATCAGTATAGTTCGGCTCAGGCGATCAAACAGGGAATAGCACCCGACGGGGGACTCTTTGTTCCGGAGTCAATTCCGAAACTCTCAAAAGAGGACCTCCAGCGAATGACCACCCAGACCTATGTGGAAACGGCGGCGGATGTTCTTTCTCTCTACCTTGATGACTATACTCATTCGGAACTCCTTGACTACTGCACATGGGCATACGATCCGGAGAAATTCGGGGATGATCCGGCCCCTCTTGTTCAGCTCAACAAATACAATGACAGGGAATATATTCTGGAACTATGGCATGGACCGACAGCTGCATTTAAAGACATGGCGCTTCAGCTTCTGCCCTACCTGATGACAGGAGCTATTCAAAAAACCGGCGAAAAGAGAAAGATCTGTATACTTGCCGCAACTTCGGGGGACACGGGGAAAGCTGCCCTTGAAGGCTTTAAGGACATTCCCGGGACCGAAGTCATAGTCTTTTATCCAAATTCGGGCGTTTCCGAAGCACAACGCCTGCAGATGGTCACGACGGAAGGCGATAATGTTCATGTCATTGCTGTTAAAGGATGTTTTGATGATACGCAGTCCGGAGTAAAGCAGATTTTCGCCGATGCGGAATTTGAAAAAACACTCAAAGAAAAGAGTGTCGTACTTTCTTCTGCCAATTCGATCAACTGGGGGCGCCTTGTCCCGCAGATAGCCTATTATGTGGCGTCCTATGCGGCACTCCTCCGCGATGAGAAAATTGCCATGGGTGAACCAATCAACGTGGTGGTGCCGACAGGCAACTTCGGAAATATACTCGCTGCCTGGTACGCGATGAAAATGGGTGTTCCTATCAATAAGCTGATCTGCGCATCCAACCGGAATAAAGTGCTTTCCGACTTCCTAAGAAGCGGAACCTATGACAGAAACCGCGATTTTTACAAAACGAATTCACCGTCGATGGATATTCTGATCTCCTCGAATCTGGAGAGACTCCTTTTTGAGATCACCGGCAAAAACGGTGCGAAGATCCTTGAGTGGATGGGGTCGTTATCTGAAAAAGGGACGTACTCCGTAGATCCGACTACACTGCGGACGCTCCAGAATGTCTTTGTCGGCGGCTTTGCAGACGAGGCGGGAATCATCAAGACAATCCGTGAAATCTATGACCGCTGCGATCACGTTATTGATACGCATACAGCGGTAGGATTCAATGTATACGGGCGTTATTATCAAAGATCAGCTGATGAGACCAAAACAATATTTATCTCCACTGCAAGCCCGTTCAAATTTGCCGACTCTGTTTTGGATGCTATATTCGGAGGCGGATACAGCAGGGGGAGATCTGCAGAGGTCATTATCCGCGAACTGTCGGAAGAGAGCTCACTGCCCGTTCCTGCCGGACTGTCCAATCTTTCTGAAAGACAGGTTCTGCATGATACACTGATCGAAAAAGACGATATGCAAAAGCAGGTGCTGGAGATTCTGTCTAAGTAAGGATACGTGTTTTTGAATTTACAACGAAAAATCCCCCGCCTGTGAAAACACGGACGGGGGATTCTTTTACGTTAATCGGGTTAGCAGAAGCGGTAAATACGATTCAGAGACTTACCCTTTGATAATCAGCTGAATGCCCTTGTTGAGCTCGCTGAAGTCTTCCTTCAGGGAAACAAGATAAGCTTTTCCGGCATCGGTGATGGAATAGTATCTTCTGAGCCGGTTGTCTTCTGAAATCTTCTTTTCAAACTCTTCGATGTAACCAAACTTCATCAATCTGTAGATGGCAGGATACAGGGTTGCGACTTTGTACAGACCCTTGCTGCGGCTCTCAAATGACTGGATCAGCTGGTATACATACATGGGGCTCTCAGACAGAAGATGAAGAATCAACATCTCAACCGTTGCCTTCTTGTAGTTCTCGCGCATTCCTTCAGGTGTTCCACTTCTTGTCATGTTCTCTTGCATAATCTTTCACCTCGCAAATAAATAGGATAAGATAATAACCAATAATTCCAATTCCATTGTATCAAATTTTCAGCATTCGTAAACAATCGATATTGCTATTTTCACCTTATATACTAAGAAATGTATGAATTTTTTGTGTCTTAATGAGCAATTTTCTGATTTGAACGTAAATATTACAAAATATATTGATATATTCCAAAATTACTAATTGATATTAGGCATGTATTTCTTCCAAAAGAAGTCCCGGATTTCTTTCGAGGGCCCAGGAAATGCCCCACTCCGATTCGAAAAGTATGACTGGAGCGTCCTCTTTGTCGAGAACCAGAAGGGAAGTCGAGGTAATTGTGATTTTGCGAAGATCGATCGGCTCATCCTGATTCTTCTGGACAGCCCATCGTGCGTGACGGTAACTTAAGTTAGTCCGCAGGATTTCAACACCGTATTCATTCTTCAGCCTGTGTTCGAGAACCTCGAACTGGAGGACACCGACAACACCCATAATATAGGTCTCTGTTCCTATGTCCGGCTGCTTATAGAGCTGGATGGCGCCTTCTTCGGAAAGCTGATCGACTCCCTTTAAAAACTGTTTGCGTTTCATGGAGTCGATGGGCATTACACGGGCGAAAAATTCCGGCGGGAAGACAGGGATGCCTTCGAACTGGAAAGAAGAATTCGATGAAGTCAATGTGTCCCCGATACGGAAAATACCAGGATCAAAAATGCCGATAATGTCTCCCGCATAGGCGTCTTCGATAATTGTCCGGTCCTGTGCCATGAACTGCTGAGGCTGGGCAAGCGTAATTTTTTTGCCTAGCCGGACATGTTTGACGGACATTGCTTTTTCGAATTTGCCGGAACAAATTCGCAGAAATGCCATACGGTCGCGGTGATTCGGATCCATATTGGCCTGTATTTTGAAAACAAAGCCGGAAAAGAAATCATCATCCGGTTGAATCATGCCAATGTCCGTATGACGTGCAGCCGGTGTGGGAGCCATGGCAAGGAAACTCTTAAGGAAAGGCTCAACGCCGAAGTTGGTGCTCGCTGATCCGAAAAAGACAGGAGTAAGTTCACCTTTTAAGATTTTATCAAGATCAAACGGATCCCCTGCCATATCAAGAAGCTCAATATCCGCACGAAGGGTATCATAATAATGACCGCCGAGAATCTTCCTGAGTTCTTCGTTATGCGAGCTTGTGGTACTTGAGGAGATCATGCTGGCTCCGTGATCCCCTGCCGTTGCATCAAAAAGAAGAACCTGATCATCACTTCTGTTGTATACGCCTTTGAAATCGCCGTCGGTTCCTATCGGCCAGTTCATTGGAGTCGAGCGGATGCCGAGGACTTTTTCAAGTTCGTCAATCAAATCAAAAGGGTTCTTGGATGCACGGTCCATTTTATTGATAAATGTGAAAATCGGAATTCCGCGTTTGCGGCAGACGGCGAAGAGCTTGATTGTCTGTGTTTCCACTCCTTTGGCTCCGTCAAGAAGCATAACGGCAGCGTCCGCGGCACAAAGCGTACGGTATGTGTCTTCTGAAAAGTCCTGGTGACCGGGTGTATCAAGAATATTGATGCAGTAGTTGTCATATTCAAACTGCATTACGGATGAGGTAACAGAGATACCGCGCTGCTTCTCGATTTCCATCCAGTCGGATGTAGCATGGCGCGAAGCTT
>Ga0209429_10001514_pt1 | contig 14279 bp, 15 predicted proteins | sample BarGraNGADG00212_3_FD_184493 | JGI IMG/M metagenome (GOLD analysis project Ga0209429, IMG submission 184493) | Arctic peat soil microbial communities from Barrow, Alaska - Barrow Graham LP Ref core NGADG0004-212 (SPAdes) (version 2) | ecosystem: Environmental > Terrestrial > Soil > Wetlands >... | reverse complement strand
CACCGCGACCGCGCCCAAGACGACCGCCAAGGCGACCGCGACGAAGAAGAAGACCTGACCTGCTGGGCGGGGTATCAGCAGTGTCTGTCTTCTCCTGAGCCGTGTGAGTAGGTTCGAGCGCATGGACGTCGGGAAGGATGCCGCGGAGTTCCTCCGCTCACGGCGCGCCCGTCTCTCTCCGGAGGATGCAGGGCTGCCGGCGTGGGGAGGGAACCGCCGGGTGAAAGGGCTGCGGCGCGAAGAGGTGGCGCTACTCGCAGGCGTGAGCGTCGAGTACTACGTACGGCTTGAACGCGGGAATCTCGGAGGAGCCTCGCAGTCCGTGCTGGACGCCGTCGCGAACGCCCTCCAGCTGGACGAGGCCGAGCGGGCCCACCTGCACGACCTGGCCCGTACAGCGTCCACCAGGGCTGGAACGGGGCGCATCGCCCGTGCGACGGTTCGCCCCCAGGTGCAGTGGCTGTTGGACTCGATGACCGGCACCGCCGCGTACGTGCGCAACGCCCGCATCGACATCCTGGCCACCAACACTCTCGGTCGCGCGTTGTACGCCCCTGTCTTCGAGATGCCTGGGCGGCCCAACGTCGCCCGATTCGTGTTCCTCGACCCCAGGTCGCAGGACTTCTTCATCGAGTGGTCGAAGGTGGCGAGCGAATCCGCTGCGCTGCTGCGGACGTTGGCCGGCGAGAACCCGTACGACCAGGGCCTGACCGAACTCGTGGGGGAGTTGTCGACCCGTAGTGACCTGTTCCGGACACTGTGGGCTGCACACGACGTCCGCCAGCACCGAACCGGCATCAAACGCTTCCACCACCCGCTCGTGGGTGAGATGACGTTGTCGTACGAATCCATGGCGCTCACCGCTGATCCTGGACTGCGCCTGAACTCGTACGTCGCCGAACCTGCCAGCCCGTCAGCCCAGGCATTCAGCCTTCTGGCGAGCTGGGCCACGGCGCCCGCATCGGAGCTCGTGGGGGTCGACGAGTAGTCGCAGGGCATATTGCGCGATACGTTCCCTGTCGTGAGCCAGGACCGCGCTGCCGAGCCGCCGCCCGTGGTCGCGGGCGAGACGGCTAGCCCGTCCGGGCCCCTCGCACCGTTCCGTACACCTGGGTTCGGGTGGCTGTGGCTGGGCGTGGTGATGAGCAGCGTCGGCTTCTGGGCACAGAACGTCGGTGCTCAGTGGCTGTTCATCAACGACCCCAATGCCGCCACGATCGTGAGTCTGGTACAGACCGCGGGCACGCTGCCGATGGTGTTGTTCTCGCTGGCCGCAGGCGTGCTGTCCGACGCATTCGACCGTCGGCGGCTGCTGATCTGGGTCCAGCTGTACTTCGCGGTGGCGGCGAGCCTGCTGTCTCTGCTGACGTTCCTCGGCAAGGTTCCGCCGCTGCTGCTGCTCGCGTTCACGTTCGCGATCGGGGTGGGCATGGCGATGCAGGTGGCGACCTGGCAGCCGATGATCACCGAGCTGGTGCCGCGATCGCAGATCGCCGCCGCCATCCGTCTCGACATGGTGAGCGTGAACGTCTCCCGGGCGATCGGGCCGGCGATCGCCGGGGCGGTGATCGCCCTATGGGGCGTCGCGCCGGTGTTCGCCATCAACGCCGCGTGCACTCTCTTCCTGATCCTCGCTCTCGTGCGCTGGCGCCGACCGCCGATCGTCGCCGCGCGAGCACGGGAGAGGTTCTTGCCGGCCCTGCGTACCGGTGGCCGCTACGTACGCAACGAGCCCGTGGTGAAGCTCATCCTCATCCGCCTCGCCGTCTTCGCCGCTCCTGCCACGGCGATGTGGGCGTTGCTGCCGTTGATCGCGAACCGCAAGCTCGGCCTAGCCGCGGACGGCTTCGGGCTGCTGTTCACAGCGTTGGGTGTGGGCGCGATCGTCGCGGCGTTCAGCATGGGCAAGATCAGTCGGTACGTGTCGGCCAAACTCGTGCTCAGCATCACCGGGGTGATGTACGGGATCGCGTTCGCCCTGACGATGGTGGTGCCCGGACTCGTACCGGCGCTCCCGCTGCTGTTCGTGCTGGGCTTCGGATGGACGGCCACCGCAGCCACTCTGAACGCCGAGCTGCAGCTGTACCTGCCGAGCTGGGTACGGGCTCGAGCGGTCGCCGTGTACATGATGACCTTCACCGCCGCACAGGCAGTCGCCTCCCCGATCTGGGGGCTCATCGCTCAGCACGTCAGCCTTGTGGCGGCCGTGTGGATCGCGTCAGGGCTCGTCGTCGTCGGCGGCCTGATCGGCTTCTTCTGGAACTTCCCCGAGAGCGGGCACCTGGATCGCAGGCCGCTCGCGTACTGGGCGGAGGCCCGCCTGTTGGAGGAGCCGGAACCGGACGCCGGCCCGGTGCAGGTGATGATCGAATACGTCGTACCTGCCGAGAACATAGCCGATTGGCTCCTCGCGATGGAGGAGATGCGCCGCTCGCGGGCCCGCAGCGGCGCGACGCGCTGGGAGCTGTACCGCGTGGGCGAGCGCGCCGACACGTACGTGGAGATCTTCACCGTCGCCTCCTGGGCCGAGCACCTGCACCAGCACGAGGTCCGGCTCACGGCCGAGGACCAGGCCATCGAGGAACGTGCGTTCTCGTACACTTCCCGCCCGAACATCGCACTGCACCTACTGCCGGCCACCGAGCCGGTCATGATGTCCCGGGCAGTCAAGCCCCCGACCTGACCTGTTGGCTAGAATTGCAGCAGCCGCTCGTCCGCCTCTGCGGCCTCTGACGCGAACGGGGCGCGCCCCGCGCGGAAGGTGTGTCCATGGAATCTGAGCTGAGAAGCAGGGACGGCAGCATCCATGTCACCGATGAGCGGTTCAACGCCGCATCCCACCTAGCCGCCGCACTTTTCGCAGTGGTTGGCACGGGTCTTCTCGTCGCACAGGCGAGCGTGCAGGGCGACCCGTGGAAGATCGTCGCACTCAGCGTGTACGGGCTGTCGCTGATCACCCTGTTCACCGCCAGCGCGCTCCACCACGGCATCGACCGGGGTCTTCGCGTGAACGAGATCCTCCGGACCATCGACTACGACTCGGTGTTCTTCCTGATCGCCGGTACGGCCACGCCGCTCGTGCTGGTGCTGTTCCGCAACACGTACGGCTGGACGGTCCTCGGTGGGGTGTGGACGATCGCCGTACTCGGCATCGTGCTGCGCTCGGTCTGGACGCGGGTGCCGAAGTACATCACCAACACCATCTACATCGCGCTCGGCTGGAGCGCCGTGCTGCTCGCCGGGGGGGCGTCGAGCGTGCCGTGGCCAGCGGTCGTCCTGATGGCTGCCGGAGGCGTCGCGTACACCGTGGGCTTCGTGATCTACGTGGTGGAGAAGCCGAACCCGCGGCCCGGCTTCTTCGGCTTCCACGAGCTGTGGCACGTCCTGGTCGTCGTGGCCGCGCTCCTGCACTACCTGTTGATCTACTTCTACGTGCTGCCGGCGTAGGTGTCGCTGCCAGGTCAGCTTAGTTCTCCCGCCGCTTCGTCCTCACGAAGCGCCACACCAGAACGTAAAGGATCCACGCCGGGGCCATCGTGATCACGAACGGCCGGATCGTGTCGCTGTTCGAGTGGGAATGGCTGTCGAAGATGAGGAAGACGACGACTGTCGCGGCGACCAGCATCGCCGCGGATGCCACCATCGCCATCCTTCGCCCACGCATGGGTCCATGATCCCTCGCCGGTGGCATCCCGTACGCATCGGGTCCGGGACCGACGATCGTCAATTCGGTACCGTCGTCGGCTTCTACCGGCCGTGCAGGGGCTTTCAGAGCGACCGCGGTACCGATCTGACGATGCGGACCCCGTTTCGCGACAATAAGAAACCCCCGCCCTGAGGGCGAGGGTTCTCTCGGGAAACTTCTGGTCGGGGTGACAGGATTTGAACCTGCGACTTCATCGTCCCGAACGATGCGCGCTACCAAGCTGCGCCACACCCCGATGGCCCGAAGGCCGAAGTGGAGTCTAGCCCATCACGAGGGCTGGCTCACACCTGGCTCGTACGCGGGACGAGGGTCAGCAGGCTGGCCTCTGGGCGGCAGGCGAACCGGTACGGCGCGTACGGACTCGTGCCCAGGCCGGCCGAGACGTGCAGTGCGGAGGTGTGGCCTTCGTACGTGTGGGAGCTGAGCCCCTTGGCCCTCGGAGTATCGAGGTCGCAGTTCGTCGTCAGCGCCCCGTAGAACGGCACGCACACCTGGCCGCCGTGAGTGTGGCCGGCCATGATGAGGTCCACGCCGTCCGCGGTCATGGCGTCGAGCAGCCGCAGGTACGGCGCGTGCGTGACGCCCAGCGAGAGCACCGCGTCCGGATCGGGAGGCCCGGCGACCTCTCCGTACGCATCGAGTTCGAGGTGTGCGTCCTTCGTACCCCGCACCTCGACGAGCCGCCCATCCACGGTCAGCTCGACGCGCTGGTGCTCCACGTCGTGCCAACCGCGCTCCACGAGCGTCGCCCGGAGCTCTCGGTGAGGCAGGATCTCGTGCTGTCTTGTGCGCTCCCGTGCGAGGCCCAGGTAGCGCAGCGGATTGACGAGATTCGGCGCGAAGTAGTCGTTCGACCCCAACACGAAGACGCCGGGGACGTCGAACAGCCGCGCGTACGCCTGGCAGAGCATCGGCAACGCCCCCGGCTGCGCCAGGTTGTCGCCGGTCGTCACCACGAGGTCCGGACGGAGCCCTGCGAGGCTGTCGACCCATCGGACGAGGTTTCGGCGGTCAGTCGACAGGTGCAGGTCGGAGACGTGCAGGACCGTCAGCGGACGCTGGCCGACCGGCAGCACCGGCACCGTGAAACGACGTAGCGTGAAGGCCTGCCGTTCGACGAGCGCGCCGTACGCCACGCAGCCGGCACCGGTCAGGCCGACTGCTGCGGCAAGACGACCGATCACGTGGGCTGCGACGTCGGAACGGTTGGTGCGGCGCCCGGCCTCGGACCCTGCGAGTAGTTCAGGTAGCAGCTGCCGCCCGAGAACCCGTCGCAGCTCGCGCCGAGATAAGTGCCCGCTGCTGAGTTGTCGTAGACATCTCGCTTCGAGACGCTGAAACCTGCGGCCTCGAGCGTCGCCTGCGCCTGAGTCGGCGACATACCCGACGTGCTCGGGGTCTGCACCCTGACGCCGTTGATGATCGAGTCCGGCGGGGTCGTGAAGCCGATCGCCGGCAGGTTGGCTGTGGCGCTGGTCATCGCGGGGGTCCAGATGTCTCCGGCATCGCCCGAGCCGGTTCCCTCCAGGCTCCAGCCGCTAGGCAGGGTCAGGCCCTTGAGCGAGTTGCGGTGGGCAGCCCAGTAGGGCGTGAACCTCGGGGACTTGTCGATCGCGACCATGGCGACACCCGCCACGTTCGGCGTGTACCCGGCGAACCACACCGCAGCGCTGGAGTCGATGGTTCCGGTCTTGCCCGCCTCGGGTCGGCCACCGGGCAGACGCACCCTGTAGCCCGTACCCCCGGGCCGCATGACGTTCTGCAGCACGTAGTTGACCCCGTCCGCCACCTCAGGACGGATGACCTGCGTACAGTTCGCGCTCTGCGTCGCGACGGCCTGGCCGGAGCGCGAAGTGATCGAACTCACGATGATCGGATCGCAGTGCACACCGCGCGCCGCGAACGTCGCGTAGCCCACTGCCATGGACAGCGGCGTCACCTCGGCGACACCCAGCGTGAACGACGGGATGTACGAGTACGTCTGCACCATCGACCCACCGTTCGACAGCTGCACGCCGGCCAGCTCCGCCATCCTCGCCGCCTGGCAGATGCCCGCGAGCGCCTCCAGTCCGACAAAGTAGGTGTTCACCGACTTCGCGGCGCCCGTCATCATGTCGATGTCGCCGAAGCTGCCCGTCTCGTTGGGAAGCTTGTAGTTCTGGGTGAACTTGAAACTGGTGTCATTGCCTGCCGCGTCACACGTACGGAAGACCCTGTTCTGGAACTGGATCCCGCTCGTACCCGGAAGTTTCATGGTGGTCGGGATACCTCTGTCGAGCGCGGCAGCGATGGTGAACGCCTTGAATGTCGAGCCCGCCTGGTAGCCCTCCGCGCCGCCCATCGAGGCCGAGACGGCGTAGTTGTAGAACGTCTGCCCAGCGTCCGCATTGGTGCCCATCACGGATCTGCTCTGGGCCATCGCGAGGATCAGGCCCGTTCCTGGCTGGACCTCCACCATCGTGCTGATGACCGGGTCGGTGGCTATTACCTTGGACGACACCGCCTGCTGCGCCGCGTCCATCGCGGCCGGGTCGATCTGGGTCTTGATGACCAGTCCGCCGCGGTAGATGGTGTTGCGCCGGTCGTCAGCCGTTGCGCCGAGGGCTGGGTTCTGAAGCAGCGAGCGCACGACGTAGTCGCACATGAACGGGTACAGCGTGCCGACGCAGCCCGTCCGGCTCACGACCACCTTCGACTGGTCGAACGGCGTGGCCTTGGCCGTAGCCGCCTCATCAGGCGTGATGAGCCCCAGCTCGAGCATGCGGTTGATGACGACGGCGCGGCGATCGATCGCTGCCACCGGATGATTCACGGGATCGGTAGCGACGGGGTTCTGCGTCAGACCGGCCAGCATGGCCGCCTGGGCGAGGTTGAGGTCCTTGGCCGCGATACCGAAGTAGTGCCGGGCCGCAGCCTCGACGCCGTACGTGCCGTCGCCGTAGTAGGCGATGTTGAGGTAGCGGTTGAGGATCTCGTCCTTGCTGTACTTCGACTCGAGGGCGATCGCGTACCGCAGCTCGAGGACCTTGCGCTGCAGCGTCTGCTCCTGCGCCGCGAGCACGCCCGCCTGGTCACCCGCGGCCTGGGCGGCCTCGATGCGGACCTGCTTGACGTACTGCTGGGTCAGGGTCGAACCGCCCTGCACATCGGTGCCGCTCCCCGTGCGGACGAGCGCGCGCAGCGTGCCCTTGAGGTCGAGTGCGCCGTGCTGGTAGAAGCGGGTGTCCTCGATCGCGACCTGCGCCGTCCGCATGATCGGGGCGATCTGGTCGAGGGTCACGACGGTCCGGTTCTCGTCGAACAACTCGGCGAGCTTCTCCCCGTTGGACATGAGAATGAGGGTCTTGTCGGAGGCGGGCTGGATCGTCAGTTCAGTCGGCAGGCTCTCGATGCCCTGAGCCACGTACTTGGCAGACGTCCCGCCGAGCGCTGCCGCGGGGACCGCGAGCCCGGCGACAAGCAGTCCCGCGAGCACGCTGACGACGACGAACATCGCCAGCGCGTAGACCTTCGGGCCGAATTGAGGGGAACTCATGGAGTCCAGAGTAAGCGAGCGGACTGTGTGACGCCGAACCCTCGACCACGACAGGTCTTGTGCTCGCATTGAGGATCTAGGCAGAAGGCCCTTTGTCTGTGTACTTTGAACGTGTCGTGCGAAGGAACAGCGGCAGCGACGCGCCGCTCGGCTCGAAGGGATCGATGAGGATGCCACTGCGCCGTCACGCTGATTGGACGCTCGAGGCCAAGTGCCAAGGCAAGCAGGACGAGCTGTTCCCGGACGGAGCCGACCAGAAGCGCGTACGTTCCCTGTGCTCAGGTTGCCGTGTACGGAAGGAGTGCCTCGCTGAGGCCCTCGACAACCGGATCGAGTGGGGTGTCTGGGGTGGCATGACCGAGCGCGAGCGCCGTCAGCTTCTCCGTCAGCGCTCAGACGTCGACGACTGGTCGCTCATCCTGCTCGGCAAGTCCAGCGCCGTCAACGAGGAGTAGACCGAGCTCCCTCACCACATCGAGGTCGGTGACCTCGCGCTCCAGCGTCCGCGCCAGCGTGATGGGCAACGACACCGGCAGGGACGACACCATCCGTGACTTCTGAGCCCGCCAGGTGACCCAACTGGTCTGCCACCAGTCGTACGCATCGGGCTGCTGCTTCAGGGATTCCTCGGCCTCCGGCGACAGGCTCACCGCGGGAGAGACGCGGTTGACCACGACCCCGCGGGCGGTTGTGCCGCGGTCGCGGAGCTGACCCACGAAGTACCGAGCCTCGTCGAGCGCTGCCTTGCGGGGGCTGGCCACGATGACGAACGCGGTGGCGGGCGAGGCGAGAAGCTTCCGTACGACTCCTGCCCGGCGCCGGAAGCCGCCCATCACGGTCTCGAACGCGGCGCCGAAGACCTGCAGGTCGCTCAGAGCCTTGCTCCCGATGACCTTCGAGATCAGCCACGTCACCTGAGACAGCCCCGCGCCGATGAGCTTGAGCGGACCGCTGCTGGGCGCGAGCAGCTGCAGGACGGGCCCTTCGGCCAGCTTGTCCAGACGGGCGGGCGCGTCGAGGAAGTCGAGTGCGGAGCGGGACGGCGGGGTGTCGACCACGATGAGGTCCCAGCGGCCGGTGGCCCGCGCCTGCTCGTACAGCTGGCCGAGCATCTCCGTCGCCATGTAGTCCTGCGTGCCGGAGAAGGACGTGGAGAGCGCCTTGTAGAAGGGGTTGTGCAGCACCTCGTCGACGCGGTTCTTCGGGGCGTGGGAGCGGACGGCGTCGTCGAACGTCTTCGTCATGTCGAGCATCAGGGCGTCGAGGCTGCCGCCGACGATGCCTGGTACGGGTTGGGGCTCGCCGCCCAGGCCCTCGAGACCGAGTGCGGTGGCGAGGCGCTTCGCCGGGTCGACGGTGATGAGGACCACGTGGCGCCCGGCCTCGGCGGCCGACACCGCCAGCGCGGCCGACACTGAGGTCTTGCCCACGCCTCCCGTGCCGCAGGTCACCACGACATGTACGTTCCGGTCGCTGAGCAGTTCCCCCACCTCGAAGAGTCGCCTCACGCGTCCCAGCCCTCCGCCAGCAGGTCGGCGATCCTTGACAGGTCGTCCGGGCCCACCTCGTCGGGGAGGAGCGGCAGCGTCAGCGCCGGCCCTCGACCGAGCTCGGCCAGGCGGTCTGCGAGCTGTTCGGCCCAGGGCTGCTGCCCGGCAACGACGGCGGTGTCCCGTTCCCACGCGTCACGCAGCGCGGTGTCGGTCACGCTGTCGGGAAGCGGGGGCGGATCGGCAATCACCTGGTTCACGATCACGTGCCCGATGCCGATGCCGTGCCTACTGAGTGCGTCGATCGTCTGGAGCGTCTCGGTCAACGCCATCTCCGTACAGGTCGTGACCAGGTGGACCTGCGTGGTCTCCGCCCGGAGCAGGGCCATGATCGACTGCGCCTGCGGGGCGATCGGCCCCACCACGACGACTTCGGCCAGCGCCTCGCCGGCCGTGAGGAAGCTCTCGATACGACCCGTCGGCGGGGCATCCATGACGACCGAGTCGACAGCGTCGGGCTGACCCTTCAGGCGGCGCCGGGCCGCCTGGTAGACCTTGCCCGTCAGCAGGACGTCCCGCAGCCCCGGCGCCAGCTCGGAGGCGAAGTCGACGAAGCCCGCCTTGTCGAGGATCGCCCCCGCCACACCGAGCCGTACATGGCTCTCGAGGTAGTCGCGTAGGGCATGCCGTGAGTCGACGCTGAGCATCCGGAGGTCCTGGCCGGCGATCGAGACACGCCGTTCCTCACCCACCTCGACGCGTGTGAAACCCGCCGCCTCCGAGAGCCCGTGCCGGGACTCGACCTCGCAGACGAGGACCTCGCCGGTACGACGAAGCATCAGGGCGAGGGCGAGGGCGACGGTCGTCTTGCCTGTACCTCCCTTGCCGCTGACGATGTGCAGCGGCGCGACGTCAGGCATGGCTCCAGGGTAGGCCCGAGTCATGCCGGTACGCGCATGGCCCGGCTAGTGCCGCGTCCGGCGCACTAGGGTGAGCGCCATGCAGAAGTGGGAGTACGTGACCGTGCCGCTGCTCGTGCACGCGACGAAGCAGATCCTCGACAACTGGGGCTCCGAGGGATGGGAGCTCGTGACCGTGGTCCCCGGCCCCACGCCCGAGAACCTCGTGGCGTACCTGAAGCGGCCTCTCGCCTCGTGAGCACTCCATCCGAACGGCTCGCCGCGCTCGGTCTCGAGCTGCCGACTGTGCCTGCTCCCGTCGCCTCGTACATCCCTGCCATCCGCGTCGGCGACCAGATCTGGACGTCCGGGCAGCTGCCGACCCGGGACGGGAAGGTGCTGGAGCCCGGCATCGTCGGGAGCCAAGTCAGCCCGGAGGTCGCCACCGAGATGGCACAGCTGGCCGCACTCAACGCGCTCGCAGCGGCCGCCGAGGTGGCTGGGGGGCTCGACAACATCCGACGGGTCGTCAAGGTCGTCGTCTACGTGGCCAGCGATCCCGCCTTCGTCGCGCAGCCGCAGGTGGCGAATGGCGCGAGCAAGCTGCTGGGCGAGGTCATCGGATCGGCCCACGCACGGAGCGCGGTCGGCGTGGCCGTACTGCCTCTCAACGCGCCCGTCGAGGTCGAGATCGTCGTCGAGGCGTAGCGGCGCCATTCTCTGCCTGACTTAGGCTGTGGCCGTGAAGGATGGCGAGTCGAGGCTGGCGACGGTACGTAGGGCGAGACGGATCGACCGCGAGTTGACCTTGGCCTACCCCGACGCGAAGTGCGAACTCGACTTCACGTCGCCGTTCCAGCTGCTCGTCGCCACGATCCTCTCGGCGCAGACCACCGACCGGCGCGTCAACGCGGTAACCCCCGTCCTGTTCACGGCCTACCCCGACGCTGACGCCCTCGCCGTGGCGAATCCGGAGGACATCGAGAAGATCATCATGTCCACCGGCTTCTTCCGGGCGAAGGCGAAGACCCTCGTGGCCCTGGGTATCGCGTTGACGGAGCGCTTCGGCGGTCAGGTGCCGGGCCGCATGACCGATCTCGTGACGTTGCCGGGTGTGGGCCGCAAGACAGCCAACGTCGTCCTGGGCGACGCGTTCGGAGTGCCCGGGATCACGACCGACACCCACGTGCTGCGGTTGAGCAAGCGCTTCGGCTGGACCGACTCCGAGGATCCTGTGGTGGTGGAGTCCGACGTCGCGTCGCTGTTCGAGCCCGCGTCGTGGACCGTGCTGTCGCACCGGGTGATCTGGCACGGGCGGCGGTGCTGCCACGCGCGCAACCCCGCCTGCGGCGTCTGCCCAGTGGCGGCGCTCTGCCCGTCGTTCGGTGTGGGCGAGACGTCGCCGGCGAAGGCGGCCACTTTGGTGAGGGAGCCGCGGTCATGAAGCGCGTCCTCGTGGTGCTGCTCGTGGTGATGGCTGCTTTGGCGGGCTGTACGCAACCGCAGCCCAGTACGGCTGTGGCGACCGGCCCGACCGTACTGTCGCAGGCGTCGGCGACCGCGACCCCCTCGCCCGTGGACCTCATCGCCCTGCGGCACGCGGCAGGCATCCCCGACTGTCCGGCGTCGAGCTCCTTGCCGGCCGTGCAGGGTGGGCTCCCCGACGTCGAGCTGGCATGCCTCGGCGGCGGCTCGACCCTGCGGCTGGGCGGCCTTCGTGGACCGATGATCGTGAACTTCTGGGCGCAGTGGTGCCCCCCGTGCCGCTCCGAGGCTCCGGAGATCCGTGAGTTCAACCAGCTGGCCGCCGGCAAGGTCACCTTGATCGGCATCGACGGCAACGACCCACGCGAGGACTACGCGGTGGAGTTCGCCGCGATCGAGGGCTGGACGTACGCGCAGCTGTACGACCCGGACAAGAAGTCCATGGCGCCGCTGGGGCTCAACTCGTTGCCGCACTCGCTGTTCATCGACGCGAACGGCGTCGTCGTCTACCACTACGTGGGTGCGTTCGGCTCGGTCGACCAGATGCGGCAGCTCACGGCGCAGTACCTCAAGGTGACCGTGTGACGGTCCCCGAGTCGCTGCTGACGCTCGCGACAGGGCTGGGCGAGGACCGCGTACTGTCCGAGGCGTTCCGTACGTGGCGCTTCGGGCCGGAGGAGATCGCGACGAGTCGTGAGGCGGCGGTGCTCGTGCTGCTCACTGACGCGGCGGATCCCGAGGTGGTGCTCATCGAACGTGCGGCCGGGATGCGCAAGCACGCCGGCCAGATCGCGTTCCCCGGCGGCGCCGTGGAGGCCGGGGAGTCTGCCGAGCAGGCGGCCCTGCGGGAAGCCTGGGAGGAGATCCGGCTCGATCGGTCGGCCGTGACGGTACTGGGCCGGCTGCCCGCCGCCCGGATCCCGGTGTCGCAGTTCCATGTGCATGCGGTGGTGTCGTACTGGTCGGGGGTTGGTGAGCTTGTGCCGCAGCCGGGCGAGGTGGCGCAGGTGCTTCGCGTACCGGTGTCTTCCCTTGTCGCCCCCGAGAACCGCTCGTCGTGGCGGCATGCCTCGGGCCGCACGGGACCGGGCTTCGAGGTGCTCGATCCTGACGGGCAGCAGGGAGCGACTCTGTACGTGTGGGGCTTCACCGCGTACGTACTCGACGCCGTCCTGGAAGCCGGCGGTTGGACGCTCCCGTGGGACACCGCACGCTTCGTGGAGATCCCCGCGAGATTCCTCCCCGACATCCGTCCCTGACGATCTCCTCGAATCAGACGGAAACGTTGCGACCAGTCTTCGGGAACGAAAGAATTCCACCCGTGACATCGATCGTTCAAAGTGCCCGTGACGCCCGCCCCGACGAGTGGTGGCGCAGTGCCGTCGTGTATCAGATCTATCCCCGCTCGTTCGCTGACGCGAACGGCGACGGGATCGGCGATGTCAAGGGGATCCTCGGCCACCTCGACTACCTGTCGATGCTCGGCGTCGACGTGGTCTGGCTGTCGCCGGTCTTCAAGTCGCCGCAGGACGACAACGGGTACGACATCTCGGACTACCAAGACATCGACCCGCTGTTCGGCACGCTCGACGACGTCGACAAGCTCATCGAGGAGCTCCACGATCACGGCATCAAGCTGGTCATGGACCTCGTCGTCAACCACACCTCCGACGAGCACTCCTGGTTCGAGAGCTCGCGCGATCCGGACAGCCCGAAGCGGGACTGGTACTGGTGGCGCCCCGCCCGCGAGGGCCACGAGCCCGGCACGCCCGGGGCGGAGCCGACCAACTGGGGATCGTTCTTCTCCGGTCCGGCCTGGCAGTACGACGCGGCGAGTCGCGAGTACTTCCTCCACCTGTTCAGCCGCAAGCAGCCGGACCTCAACTGGGAGAACGCGACAGTCCGTACAGCCGTCTTCGACATGATGAACTGGTGGCTCGAGCGGGGCGTCGACGGCTTCCGGATGGACGTCATCAACCTCATCTCCAAGCCTGAGGTGGCGGACGGGCCGGAGACGCCCGGTACCGGCCTCTGCTATGACCTGAGCCTGGTCGCCGACGGAAGGAGGATGCACGATTTCCTGGGCGAGATGTACGCGCAGGTGCTGCAGGGCAAGAACCTCATCTCCGTCGGCGAGATGCCGGGCGTGACACTGGAGAAGGCTGCCTCCTACACCGACCCGAGCACCGGCGAGCTGTCGATGGTGTTCCAGTTCGAGCACGTCGGGCTTGACCACGGACCGAACGGGCGCTTCGACGTGTTCGACTGGCCGTGGGTGGAGTACAAGAAGAACGTCGTCCGTTGGCAGGACGGGATCGGCAAGGGCTGGAACTCGTTGTACTTCGAGAACCACGACCAGCCACGCAGCGTCTCCCGCATGGGCGACGACTCGCCGCGATTCCGCGAGGCGTCCGCCAAGACGCTCGGCACGATCCTGCACATGCAGCGCGGGACGCCGTACGTCTACCAGGGCGAAGAGCTCGGCATGACGAACTACCCGTTCGAGGCCGAGGGTGACTTCCGCGACATCGAGACGTTGAACTACCTGCACCAGGCCGTACGTCAGGGGGCGCCGGCCGAGGCCGTACTGCCGGGGCTTGCCAGGGGGTCGCGCGACAACGGCCGTACGCCCATGCAGTGGGACGACGGCGTCAACGCCGGCTTCTCGGAGACCGGTCCGTGGCTCGCGGTGAACCCGAACGTGGCGGAGATCAATGCCGTTGACCAGGTCCGCGATCCGGAGTCGGTCTTCCACCACTACCGGCGGCTGATCCAGCTCCGCCACGACGAGCCCGTCGTCCAGGTCGGTGAGTTCGACATGCTGCTGCCCGACGACGAGCGGGTGGTCGTGTACACGCGCACGCTGGGCGACGAGCAGCTGCTGGTACTGGCGAACGTGACGAGCGAGCCCGTACGGCTGCCGGTGGGTCTTCCTGACCACGGCGCGTGCGAGGTGCTCATCGCGACGCACGAGATCGACGACGTGGACCTGCTCGCGCCGTGGGAGTCACGCATCGTGCGACTGTCCTGACGCGATTCGCGCACTCGATGCCTTGAGAGACACCGAGCAGGGGCATCTGCGCCGTCGAGCGGGCGAATCGCGTCGGTGACGCTCAGCGCAGGTCGAGCGCCGGGGTGGGAGCGGTCTCGAGCTCGGCCGCCAC
>Ga0209429_10001513_pt1 | contig 14288 bp, 12 predicted proteins | sample BarGraNGADG00212_3_FD_184493 | JGI IMG/M metagenome (GOLD analysis project Ga0209429, IMG submission 184493) | Arctic peat soil microbial communities from Barrow, Alaska - Barrow Graham LP Ref core NGADG0004-212 (SPAdes) (version 2) | ecosystem: Environmental > Terrestrial > Soil > Wetlands >... | reverse complement strand
ATACCATTCGAAATCAGTAATGCACCGATGCGAAGAGAGATTTTTCGACTTATCGAAGTCGAGGGAATGAGGCGTAGTCGCAGCCTACGCCGATTGAGCGAGGCAAGGATAAGGCGGAAAAGATCCGCCGCATCAAAGCATTAATGAGTGAGAGTGGTATGAGATCCGGCTGCTTTGCCAGGCCCCCTACAACTACAATATGCTCAAGGAAATCATCCTTGCGCACATCCTCGCCCACAGCGCTGTATACCAGATTATAGCGTGCGCAGGTCAGGCGGCTCCCTTCATCAGGCATCTTCCAGGTATCCTGCGATTGATGGAAAGCCAACGCTTCAGCTGCAACGTCAAAGCCCGTCCTGCCTTCAAAGGCGTCAAGGGGCTGGCGCCAATCCATCTTGATGCGGTTTTTCTCACCGCCCAAATGCATGTAAAGTTTCTTGACCTCCCAGATACCAAACGCCTCAGCGCTGGGGCTGAATTGAGACGCATCGTTACTCACACTCACAGCCTTGACCACCCCAGCGGCGGTCGCGCGGTGCGCGCCGTGGCCGTATTCGCCGCCAGCCGCGTGTGTCAGCACCACATCGGGCTGCCACTGGCGCAGCCAGCCGATGATGGTGCTCTGCACCTTATCGGAACCCCACCTTGAGTTGCATTCTTCCAGCGTCTGGGCGCGGGTATCCCGGAAATGCCCGATGACTGGGTAGAGGCGCTGACCGCAGTGCCAAAGGCCATTGAGCAGCTCCGTGCGTCTGAAGTCAGTGCCGCAGGTCATGTAAACATTCAGCAGCTTCTTGTGAAGCTGGCCCACGTAGTAGGGGATGGTGCCGCCAAACCAGAGCAGTTCATCATCGGGGTGGGCGACGATGAGCATCATATCCATCTTGCCGCTGGGCATCTCCCAGCGCTGGACTTCGGGCGGCACCTCGCCTGCGCCATAAACATACAATTCGCTTATGGTGGGCCCATCCTTTACGCCATCCTGGCCCACAATGCGAAAATTGGTCAGGCCCTCCACTGCAAAATACTGATGTGCAAAGGAGTTCTGAGACTGGGCTATGGTCTTCCACCCCTCCCCATCCGGGACCTGAATGGCAAGGGGCTGAGGCTCTTGATGCAATTGGATATAAATATGATAGACGGGGCTGTCATTTGGCAAGCTGACGGTGTAGCGGCCGGTGTGTTCACGGTGGGCAGTCTTTGGTTTGCGGTCTGTCGCCTTGATAACAGTTTGGCCCAGATCATCGGTGACTGTGCAGCGGTCGGTGATATCCTGCGCTGTTTCAGCATGTGAAAGGGGCGTCAGGCATAGTAGAAATAGCAACAGGCAAAGCCACAAAAAGGTTCTCTGCATTCACATGGGCTCAACTCTCACTTCGATGGGGCACGCGCTTGCCGCCAAGGCAAAGGTTTACTTCAGGAACACGCTCATCACGTACCCGTTGACGGTGCCAAAGCGAACGCGTGTCCACTCACCGGCGGGGGCAAGGATGGTGACCACGCTGTTGTGGGGCATCTTCATGTTGACAGCCCCCAAGGTAAGGCTGGGCAAACTGCGCAGGTTGACATAGCTGCCGGTGGGGTTCTTGACAATCTTTGTGGGGATCTCGGGTAAATTAATGAGGGTCAGGAACTTGGTCATGAAGTAGCCGCTGGCGCCGGTTGAGGGGACGGTGACCTGGCACCATTCAAGCCCCTGCTTTTTGACCTGCACCGCCGTGCCTTCCTTGTACGAACCCAGTACTTTGGCGGTGGTGGCGGGTTGGGCGCGCAGGTTGAGGGAGCCGATGCCTGCCTTGACGGTAGCGTTGCCCTGCGTACCGCCATCGATAACTTGCAGGAAATTACGATCCATGAAACCCATCAGGCCATCCACGGAGATCTGCCAGAAACTGCCGCTTTTGGTGTACAGGGTCACGATCTTGCCAGGGTAATAGAAGGCCAGCACGGGGTAATTGTAGCCCGGTCCCTGGCGCAGGTTGACCTTGCCGCCGGAAGAGACAATCTTGGCCGTCCCCAGGCTGGCAGGCGGAGGCGTTGGCGTCACGATGGGGTCAAAGCTCAGGTATTCACCGCGGAAATAACCGCGCAGGCCGCCTGCCATCTCCACATAGTACCAGCCGCCCGATTCACTCAGCACGGTGCATACCGTGCCGTTGTAGTAGATGCCAAGCACGGGGGCGGTGTAGGAGGGAAGCTGGCGTAAATTGAGAAACTGCGTGGGCACCGGGTTATTGACCACAGCCTGCATGTTCATGGGGTAGGGCGGATAGGTGGGGTAAACGGGAAATATCGGATAAACGGGCTGAGAGGTCGTCAATGGCTCAGGCGCCGCACCAAGATAGGTTGCGTCCATAAAGCCCACCATGCTGTTTGACAGCAGCCTGACGCTCCACCAGCTGCTGCCGCCTTCGTAGGAGAGGACCTGGACCATATCGCCCCGCGCGGCGCTGCCAAGGATATTATACTGCAAGCCGGGGCCTGAGCGCAGGTTGAGCGAGGAGGTGCCAACAACAAAGGCGTATTGACCCTCCAGTGCGGGGGTGGCATAGGAACGGCTGGGCGCAACGCCCAGGATAAATACCAGGACGATGAGCAGCAGGAGTCCTTTTCTGAGTCTTTGCATGTTGCCATCCTCCTTTATACTTTCCATCATACAACGATAGAAGCCGAGCAGTTCTTGCATTATCATAAAGACTTGCACTACATAAAGTCAAGCAAAACCGTGTTCATCACATCCATGCCTTGCCTGGTCAAAGCGAAATGATCCTCGCTTGTGTAGCGGGTCAGGCCTGCCCTGACCGAAGCCTGCGCCTGGCTGCCATAGACAGCGTAAAAGTCCTCACCATGCATGGCCTGAAAGGCCTCCAGATCCAGCCCCTCTGTCATGCGCAGGCCAAGCATCAGGCTTTCAAACATGCGTTCCTGCTTGCTTAACTCCTGCACATTGGCTGCTTCACCCTCAAGATAAGCTTCGATGGCCTGCGGATTTGCCCTTCGGACGCACCCCTCTTCCAGGCTATGCGCGGCCGAGCCAAAGCCAAGGTAATCATGGCGCTTCCAGCAGCCCAGGTTATGGCGGCAAGCAAAGCCGGGCCTGGCGAAGTTGCTGATCTCATACTGCAGAAAACCTGCCTGGTAAAGCCTGTCAAGCGTCAGAGCGTACATCTGGCGCTCCTCCTCTTCCTCCGGCAGCATCACTGCCTGCGCCGCGATCTGCTGCGCAAGCGGCGTTTCCTCTTCCACGATCATGCCATAGCAGGACAGGTGCCAGACATCCAGATCAAAGGCACTCTCCAGTGTGTGCTGCCATAGCGGCAGGGTCTGTCCCGGGATACCCAGCATCAGATCGATGTTGATGTTATCAATGCCGGCCAGTCGGGCCTGGCTGACCGCCTTTTCCACTTGCGCCCAACTATGCTGGCGGCCAAGCACCTCAAGCAGCGGCGCCTCCGCTGACTGCGCCCCAAGGGAGAGGCGATTAACGCCCCCCTGGACCAGGGCAGCCAGGAAGCGGTCGCTCAGCATGCCCGGATTGGCCTCACAGCTGATCTCGCAGTCCGGGTCAAAGGGAAAATTCTGACGCAAGGCAGACAGGATGGCGGTAATATGCTCAGGCTGCAAGAGACTGGGCGTGCCGCCGCCAATGTAGACGGTGTTGGCCTGCGGATGGTCCAGCGTTTCGGCGCGCAAAACGATCTCCTCGATAACTTTATTGACATACCGGGTGCGCAGCGGCATAGCGCCCTCATGGGAAGGGAAGTCACAGTAACTGCACTTGCGGGCACAAAAAGGGATGTGGACATAGAGACCCAGCGGCTTCACAGGCCTTTGCGCCAGGCATCGAAGTGCCCTATCCACTGCGCGCAGTCTTCGCGAATGGCTCTGAAACCCTCAGGCCCAAAGACCTCTACGTTGGACAGGGAGATGCCGTGCACGCCTTTGGGGTAGATGTAGGGCGCGGCGGATACTCCGTGCCGCTTGAGCGACGCGGCAAACAGCAGCGTGTTTTCCACCGGCACCACTACATCATCCCAGGTGTGGAAGAGGAAAGTGGGCGGCGTTTGGCTGCTCACCTGCTTTTCCAGCGAGACTGTCTGACGCAGGATGTCGATCTCCTCACCCAGCAGGTTCCTGATGGAATCTTCATGTGCGCGGGGACCCGCCGTGATGACGGGATAGCACAGTGCCAGGCCGTTTGGCTGCACCTGTTCGGGTTTTAAACCCAGCTTCGCCGCATAGTGCGGATGCGGCCAGAACACACCGGCAGAGGCAGCCAGATGCCCGCCCGCCGAAAAGCCCATTAGGATGATCTTATCCGGGTCGATGTGCCAGGCAGCAGCGTGTTCTCTCGCGTAAGCGATGGTGGCCAGCACCTGCATCAGCGCCGCGGGGAAACGGGCAGGCGCCACAGCGTAGTCGATAACGCAAGCGCTCATGCCCAAGCTCAGCAGGCGAACCGCTATCGGCTCCGCCTCGCGAAAAGATCGAAAAGCGTAGCCTCCGCCCGGGCAGATGAGGACCAGGGGACGGCGGCGCTCCAAGTCCACCTCCTGGGAGTTATCAAGCAGAAAGGGATGGATGCGCACATCAGGCGCGGCACCATGCAATTCAAGGGTGATGGCCTGCGTGTTCATATGCACCTCAGAATTGATCAGGGTTCAGGCCGCGCAGATCGTCCGTTACAAACAGACCGTCCCTGCGCACCAGCTCACTGTCAAACCACATCTCGCCTCCGCCGTATTCGGGCCGCTGGATGCATACCATGTCCCAGTGGATGGCAGACTTGTTGCCGTTGGGCGCCTCATCATAACAATTACCGGGCGTGAAGTGGAAGGAGCCTGCGATCTTCTCGTCAAACAGGGTATCCTTCATGGATTCCATGATGTAGGGGTTGACCCCGATTGCGAATTCACCCACGCCGCGCGCGCCCTCATCGGTGTCCAGGACCGCGTTGAGCAGCTCGCTGTGGTTGCTTGAGGCCTGCACGATGCGGCCTTTCTCGAAGACCAGGAGCACGTTCTCATGCGTGACGCCCTGATAGAGTGTGGGCGTGTTGAACTGCAGCGTGCCCTCGATGCTGTCCCGGATAGGCGCGGTGAAGACCTCGCCGTCTGGGATATTGAGCTTGCCATCGCACTTGATGGCCGGCTGGCCCTTGACGGAAAAGCGCAGGTCGGTGCCGGGCCCCTTGATATGCACCTTGTCCGTGCGCTGCATGCGATCCACCAGTGGATCCATGGCCAGGGAGAGCTTCGAATAGTCCAGTGTGCAGACCTTGAAATAGAAATCCTCAAACTGCGCCGTACTCATGCCGGCCAGTTGCGCCATGGCGCTGTTGGGATAGCGCAGCACCACCCACTTGGTGTGCGGCACTCGGATCTCAGAATGCACGGGTTTGCCATAATGAATGGAGTACAGCTTCTTTTGCGTATCCGGCACATCAGCCAGCTCAAAGGCGTTGCTGCCGCCGCGCACACCAATGTAGACCGCGCAATCGCTCATGCGCTTGCCATCCAGCCTCGCAAGCCAATCAAGCCCTTCCTTACTGTAGCCCAGCTGCAGCGCGCGGTCGACCTCCAGATCGTGCAGCTTCACCTCCGGGATGCCGCCCGCCTCATACACCCGGGCGACCAAGGCGCAAACAAGCTCCTTGTTGATGCCGAAATCCTCGATCAATACCTTTTCGCCGGGCTTCACGCCGGTGGCGTAGCCTACCAAAATGCCCGCCAGCGTGTCGATCCTTGGGTCCTTCATGCCTTCTTCTCCTTTACTCTTCGGGTATGGATTTGCGCCGGGCTGAACCTGCGCACCAGCGGTTGCTCAATGCCATAGGTGATGAGCGATGACAAAGCCAGCGCGCCCAGGAAACAGAGCCAGACATACTGGCGCTGCCAGACGACATCGCTCTGCTGGTTTGGATTGGGTGAACTGGAATAAGGAATGCCAAATCGGCGCAGCTGCACGGCGAATACCTGATGCCACATGTAAAACTGGAAGCTCACCTGTGAGAGGAAGCGCGTCACCGGATTGCCAAACAGCAGGCGCAGCCCGCCCAGCCCCAGCGAAAGCCCCAGCATGCACAGCGCGATCATCCAGGTGAACAGGAACCGCTGATCCATCTGCGCCTGTCTGAGCAGGCGGGTGGAGGATGCTGATGCCTGCGCGCGCACCAGCATGGCCAGCACGAAAACCGCGGCCAGGGCGCAGACACTCATCAGCACGCGCGTCCAGGCATCCTCTTTCATGCGCTTGCGCAAACTCACATAGACGCTGGCGGCCACAAAGCCGGTGGCGTAGACATCCAAAAAGGCCGGCAGCTGGTTGAAGTACATATCCACATTGTCAAACCCACCTGCCCAAACGCGAAAAAGCAGGGCCGTGCCAGTCATGCCCAGATAGGTCGCCAGTGGCATTTTATAAAAGGCGCGCGCCAACAGGGGAAACAAAAGGTAAAACTGCGCCTCGACCCCCAGCGTCCACAGGGCACCGTTGATGGGCGAGCCGTAGTAGCTGAAGTAGAACAGTGTGTGGGTGAAGGTGGCATGTGCCAGGACATCCTTGGCCGCATCGCCGGCCGAGGCGTACAGGCGCTGAGGCAGCACCACGATCAGCAGGATCAGGAGGATATTGAGCAGGTAGGTGGGCACGATGCGGATGAAACGCTTCTGGTAGAAGGGAATGACAGAAGGTCCGGGCCTGCCCGCCTCCCTTGCCCAGGCATAGGGCAGGTAGCATAAAAAGCCCGACAGGAGCAGCATGCCGTCCACCCACATGTACCCTGAGCGCAGCAGGGGATCCAGGCTGATGATATGCCCAAACAGGTTGATGCTGGGCGTCATCCAGCTCTGCTGCCAGATGTGAAAGGCCGCGACAAAAAAGACCATCAGCGCACGTACGCCGTTGAGGACGGGTATCTCGCCCCCGTCGCGCAGCTGGGTTTTTTCCTTGTAGCCGGCGATCAGCCTCTGCATCTATGGCGTCACCCGCGTCAGCTTGTACAGCGTGCGGGGATCGTCCCGGCGCAGATTCAGCTGATTGTCAGACATCGCCAGGATGTTGTAGGTGTTGTTCAATTCCTCCTTGCGGTCGCCAACGGCAAGGAGATAGGTGCGCGCGTAGAACAGGTAATCCCGTCCGTCAATGGTGCAGGTGCCGTCCTCGCGGAAGGTCATCGTGTAGCCCTTCTCGGTCCGCCAGGTACCCAAAATGCGGTAGGGCGTGCGGGTGAGCTTGGTGCGGGTCACGTCCTTGTATTCAGGGATCTTGCGGTAGTAGCTCAGCGCCAGATAGGGTTCCCTGGCGTCATAGAGCTGGTTAGCATAGAGATAGACGGCATTCTCATACAGAGCTTGCACGTTCTTGTACTTTTCATTCGGGTTCTGGCGGTCAAGCGGCTCCAGCGCGTCAATGGCGGTCTTGTAGTCCTTCTTTTTAATGGCATCGTTGGCTGCCTTGTACGCGTCGGCATAGTACAGGTCGTAGCTTTCCTCAGCCTGGGCTTTTGCATCCTGATAATCCTGGATGAGCTGGAACTGCTCTGCCGCCTGGCGATAGTCGCCTGCGGCTTTCAGGTCGCTTGCCACCTTGTAGGCAGTACTTTGCAGAAGGTCGGTCGCGTCCTTGTAGCCCTCTATCTGCTTAAGCAAAGGGGTAGCGGCTACCAGGCTGTCAGATGCCAGCAACTGCTCCGCCTGCAGGTAGACGCTCTCTTCAAAGCCCTCCTGGGCGCCCGCGAAGTCGCCCGCAGCCTGATAACCCTGGGCGGCTGTTTCATAGTCCCCTGCCTCAAAGGCCTGCTGAGCGGCGAGAAATTGCGCCTGCTTCAGGTATTCCGCGCTGTTCTGAAAATCCGCAAGGGCCGAAAACTCACTGATTGCCTGCGCGTAGCCGCCCTGCTCAATGCTGGCGATCGCGCGGTTGTAGCGCGCACGCTGCACTTCTTCAGCGCTGCCCTGATAGTCACCCAGCAGGGAGTACAGCAGGATGGCCCGGTCATAGTCCTTGGCGTTGGCAGCCTGCAGAGCCAGATCAAAGCGCAGCTGCTGCACCAGCAATTGCGCATCGCTGAAGTCACCGGCCTGTTCATACATGGCCACCGCGGCGGGCACATCTCCCGCCTCCTGCAGTTTCTTGCCCTGCAGGTAGGCCGCTTCACGCAGGGCAGCGGCCGCCTCCGGCACAGCGGGGGCCAGCTGCAGATGGCTGACCGCCAATTCAAAGTCGCCCGCCTGCATGGCCTCAAGCCCCAGACGGAAGGCGCACTCCTGCGCCAACAGAGCCGCATCCTGGAAGTTGGGGATCTTGAGCAGCTTTTCGCGCGCTGCGGCGTAGTCACCATCGGCCATCATCGCCTTGGCCGGCTCATACAGACAGGCTGCCGCCCGCAGCGAAGAATCCAGATACTCGCCTGCCAGCAGGAACTTCTCTGCCGCCGGCTCATATTCTTGTGCCGCGAAGAGCTGTTCACCCCAGCGGTAATAGCTCTCCTGAAGTTTGGGCAAGGCCAGCGCCTGGTCCTTGAGCTGCATCAGTAACCCAGTTGCCTGCAGGAACTCGCCCTTCTCCAGATGTTCAAGCGCTGGTTTGTACAGGCAGTCCTCCGCCAGACTGACTGCCTCCTGATAGCTGCCAAGCGCCAGGAACTTCTCACGCGCCGCTGCGTAATCCAGGTTCTCCATCAAGGCCTTGGCCCAGTCGTAACGCGTCTGCGTGGCTAGCTGATCGGCATCGCCAAAGCCGGGTATTTCGCCGTAGAGGGCTATCGCCTGTTCATACTCGCCGCCTTCGCGCAGCAACTGCGCGCGCTCCAGCCGCATCTGGCTTGCCCTTTGGGCGCTGTCCTTGTAGTCAGGCAGTGTCTCATACAGATCCTGCGCGGCCTTGAGAGACGTCAGATTGGCCGTGGCAGCTGTCGCCCCCGCGCGCAGATAGTCGCTTTCTATGACCAAAGAGGCGCTGTCGGCATAGTCGTCAAGGTCAAGGTACAGCGCCTTTGCCTGCGCGTAGTCTCCTTGCTTCATCAGTTCATTGGCCCGGTAGTATTTGTAGGCCGGTATGCCATGGAAATACACGCCGTAGGCACCGCCCGCCAGCACGACCAGTGTGGATATGCTGATGGTCAGGCGTTTGCGGCGCTTTTTGCGGCGCAGTTCCTGCCCCTCACGCTGGGCCTGCATGCGCCCTGCCTCTTCGCGGGCATGGCGCGCCTTTTCCTCCAGTGCGCTTTCGCGCACAAAAATGATCTTCTCTATGGAGGCCTTGCCATACTGGGTAAAGACCTCATGCTTGTCCCGCTCGCAGCGCGCGCAGGCAGCCAAACTGGCCGGATTGGGCCTGCCGCAGACGCAGACCCAGACTGCGCCCTGATCGCTGGGATAGCCGCAGGCGTCCGCGCCTGCCACATGGCGCAGCACATCCAGCTGCTTTCCCTTGGGCAAGCGGTTGTCCACATAATCTACCATGTCGTTTTGGCCCCTGCGCCAGACAGTGCCATCCATGAACCAGATCTTCTCGATGATGAGATCCATACTGGCGGCGCGTTCGCCGTCTTCAACCGCAACGATCATCTCAAAGGCTGACCGCTTGTCCCCTGTCAGACCCTGCACCCGTTCCACCTGGCGCGACAGCCGCTCGCCCTCCTGGTCATAACACAGGAAGGCAGCCTGGATGCTGGTAACGCTTTTATCAGACAGGTTAAAGAGCTGCAGGGTCACCACAGGATATTCCCGGATGGGCATTCTGAAGTGCCAGAGCTCTACCGGACAGCTGAGATCCAATTTCATGGTTATTCTCCTTGGGCCGCTGTGAATTTAGTAGGACAAGCTCAATGCCACCAGCGCCCCATCGATAAACTCGCAACTGAGCAGGATCGTCTTGTCCTCATGCGCCAACGCATAATACAGCTGCGCCGTCTGGGCATCCACGATCAGCCTGCCGTAGGGAGGCACCTGCTTTTCCGCGTCGCCGTACAGCGTGCTGCTTTGGGCGACGGCATCAAGTGCCCCGCCCGCAAAGCGGCTGATGGCGCTTTGCAGGCTGGTGCCAATGCGCAGCCCGCGGGGGCCCTCGATGCCGGCGCCTGTCAGGCTGATCCGGTCGGCTCTGGTGAACTGCCCATCATTGTCATACACAAAGGCGATCGTCAGACCATCCCACTGCATCATGCGCAGCTCATCGCCGTTTGAATCCCTGACCCTTTCCTCCTGCACGACTTCACCCAGCTGCCCTATGGCCGATTCGGGGGTCAACTCGACAAAGTCAAGCCCCGCTGCCGTCAGATCTTCCCGCGCGAAAGGCGCCGGATCCTTGGTGTCATAGGCGAAGTAGCTGTTTTCCTCCTGGAGCAGAGCCAGAGCCTGCAGGTTCTCCTGCGCCTCTGCCAAATCCAACAGGTCCCCGCCGCCAAAGTAACGGATGGCCATCACCATGTCATCCTGGATGGTATACTGCAGGCCCACGCGCATGACGCCCCCGTCAACGCTTTGGTAGATACTGTATTCCACCAGGTTTGAAGACTGGCCGTCGCGTGTCACCAGGCCCAGGTGAACAGGCTCAGGCAGGGTGCCGGCAATGTAGAGCACGGCGCTTGAAGGCGTGCCGGCCAGGACAGGGTTATCGTTGGGATAAGCAGCCAGCACATCTGTCAAACTGGCGCCGGCGCGAAGACCCCGAGGGCCGGCCAGAGCCTCTGTATCGTGTACGTCAGCCGTCAAAGCGGCACCGCTGAGCACAGAATCCTGACTTAGGTCTTCGCTGGTCAGATAGAGCGTGTAACCGTCGCCCTGCGCCGCGAAACCATCGGGCGTGCGCTCCACCTCTGCCTTATCTTCAAGCGCCTGCGCGATCAGGCCCTCGGTAAAGCCGTTGAGCTCTTCCACGCTCAGGGGTCCGGGCTGCGCGCCGGCCAGCGCGGAGGAGGCCAGCAGCAGGGAGAGGGCCATCAAAATCACCAACATGCGCTTCATAAAGAACCTTCCTTTCACCTTAGGGCGTGTCATTTGCCAAAGCATCCGGAACCAGCCGCCTCTTGTTTCTTGTCCCCAAAGCCCATTGAGAGGCCGCCTGTGGGGCATACATTGACGCAATCCCCGCAGCGCACGCATTCCGCCTCATTTTGACGGGTTTCCGGATCCAAACACATCTTGCAGGCGCGCCTGCACTCGCCGCAGTGGATGCAGGCAGTTTTATCCATGCGCAGGCGGTACAGTGAGATGGGGTTGAGCAGACCGTAGATAGCCCCCAGGGGGCACAGGTACTTGCAGAAGGGACGATAGATGATGACGGAAAGCAGGATGACCAAGACCAGCAATGCCATCTTCCATGTGAACAGCCAACCCGTTTTGAACAGAGGACCAGCGGGTATAAGGTTCTGCAGACCTTGGATAGGCCCCTGCAGCGCGGTGGCCGTGCCCCCGGATGCGGGATTCAGCAGCACCAGGGGGACGCCGGCCTCCAGAGTGCCGGTCGGACAGATCCACTTGCAGAATGTCGGTGTACCCACACCCACCTCATTGACCACAAGCATTGGCAGCAGGATGACCGCCACCAGCAGCACCAGGTACTTGAGGTAGCGCAAGGGCTGATCACCCTTGAAGCGGTTGCGCTTGAAGGGAAAGGGGATCTTGTGCAGCCACTCCTGTATCATGCCAAAGGGGCAGAGGAATCCGCAGATCATACGACCCAGCACCGCGCCAAACACCAACAGCATCCCAAAGACGTACAGCGAGAAGTTGAAGCTGCGGCTGGACAGCACCGCCTGCAGGGAGCCAATGGGGCAGCTGAGCAGCGCTCCCGGGCAGGAGTAGCAGTTGAGACCAGGCACGCACAGTTTTTTAAGGTCTCCCTGATAGATCTTGCCCGCCGCGAAGCCTGTGACAAAGCTGTTGGAAAGCGCGGCGAAACTCAGCTGGATGACTTCCCTGTAACGCACACGGCGCTCATGCCGCTTAGCCAATGCCGATACACTCCAAACAGATGCGGATGGCCTTGCTCAGCACCACCTGGACCTCGCCGCGCGCCGCACCCAGGGCGATCATGATGATGCCGGCAAGGCTGAGCGCAAGCCAGAGCTTTTGCCGTTTCACGGGCATTTACTCTGCCTTCGCTTCCTGGATGGCGGCCAGCACCTGGTCGATGGCCTGTGCCCAGTCTTCCTTGCCTTTAGAGCCCACCTGCATATCCACCAGATAACCCTCGCCGTTGAAAAACAGGGTGGTGGGGAAGTACTGCATCTGGATCTGGCCCATCAAACCCATCATCAGAGCGTTGGGGATGAGCGAAGGATAGCTGATGCCAAGCTTCTCATACAGGGCCCTGGCGTCATCGACCTCGCTTTGATTGAGAAAAAGCTCACCCTTGGTATCGACCGAGACAGCGTCACCCATCAGGCCCAGCATGGTGATCCTGTTACCGTACTCCTTGGACAGGGCGTCAAGATCGGGCATCTCCGAAACGCAGGGACCGCACCAACTGGCCCAGACGTTGAGCATGAAGGGTTTGCTAGAGAAAATGGAGACGTCAAAAGGCTCGCCATGGATGTCCTTGATCTCCATCAAGACGAAGGGGTTCTCATAGACTTCCTGAGCGGCATCGGGAGCAGCTGTGGCCTCGGCCAAACCTGCGGGAACGCTGAAGACAAGCAGCGCGGCTAAACAAAGCGATAGGATCTTCCTAAAAGTCATAATACCTCCGTGTGATCTTTTGTGATCAACGCGTATAGTTGTTTCGCCGCCTTGACGGGCAGCGGCCCGATGTGCAGCGCCAGGCGCAAGGCCTGGGCCGCGCGTTGGGCTGAGATGTTGTCACTAGCGTGGATGACACCCAGCAGATCCCCTGCCCGCACCTGATCGCCGATGCGCTTCATCAGGACCAGGCCGACGGAGGGGTCAATGACATCGTCTACTTGCAGCCTGCCCGCCCCCAGGCTCTGGGCAATCAGGCCAATACGCGTGGTGTCCACTCGCTCAAGATAGCCCGCCTCGTCCGTATGCAGGGGCAGCTGCACCTTGGCCTGCGGCAGTCGGCTCAGGTCCTGTGTCACCAGACCGTCGCCGCCCTGGGCTTCTATCATCTGACGCAGCTTACGCAAGCCTGCGCCGCTGATCAAGGCCCCGCGCAGCTTTTGTTCAGCCTCCTGCGCGTCAGCGGCCAACCCCGAGAGCAGCAGCATCTGCGCGCCCAGCATCAGGGAAACCTGCAGCAGCGGCCCCTGTGTACGCCCGGACAGCACGTCGATGGCCTCCTTGACCTCCAGCGCGTTACCGACATGGGAGCCAAGCGGCTCTTCCATGCCGGTGATCAGCGCTGTCACCCGCCGCCCGGCGCGCGAGCCGATATCCACCATGGCCTGTGCCAATTTGAGACAGTCTTCAAAGGTCTTCATCAGCGCCCCGTCACCTGTCTTGACATCCAGGACAATGCCCTGAGCCCCGGAAGCCAGCTTCTTTGACATGATGGAGGAAGCGATCAGAGGAATGGAATCCACCGTCGATGTCACATCGCGCAGGGCGTAAAGCCGTTTATCCGCGGGCGCCAGCTGCGCTGATTGGCCCGCCACGACGCAGCCGACGCGCCTGACGATATCCAGCATCTCCTGCTGGGAGAGCGTCGCGCGCAAGCCCGCAATGCTCTCCATCTTATCGATGGTGCCCCCGGTATGCCCCAGGCCACGCCCGCTCATCTTGAGTACCTTGCCCCCGCAGGCGGCTACCAGGGGAACCAGGATCAGCGTGGTGGTATCACCCACGCCGCCGGTTGAGTGTTTATCTACCGTGATGCCCCCGACATCTGGGCTGAGCATGTCGCCCGTGCGCGCCATCGCCAGCGTCAGCGCCGTCGTTTCCTGGGCGTTCATGCCGTTCAGGCGGATGGCCATCAGCAGGGCGGATAACTGGTAATCAGGCGTTGCCGGGTCAACGCTGGCCTGCGCAAAGCAGGCGATCTCTTCATCGCTCAAGGCGAAGCCCAGTTTTTTACGTTCAATGACTTGGATAAGCTCCATGGGCACCTCCTATCCTGCCAACTGATGGGCACAGTATAACATAGTTGCCAAACTGCGTAAAGCAAAGCAGCATGGCCAAGGCGGTGCCTATGGCAAACTTTTGTTGAACAGGCGGCGCTGCGCACCCGCGGCTGATACTATTTGAAAACAGTAATGCGCCGATGCGAAGAGAGATTTTTCGTCATATCAAAGTCGAGAGAAGAAGGTGACAAAGCCTGCCGCCGCCAGTGGCGGGATCAGGCAGGCGGAGGAATCAACCGAAAGGAAGAAGCGCAAGCAGGCGCTG
>Ga0209429_10001510_pt1 | contig 14303 bp, 15 predicted proteins | sample BarGraNGADG00212_3_FD_184493 | JGI IMG/M metagenome (GOLD analysis project Ga0209429, IMG submission 184493) | Arctic peat soil microbial communities from Barrow, Alaska - Barrow Graham LP Ref core NGADG0004-212 (SPAdes) (version 2) | ecosystem: Environmental > Terrestrial > Soil > Wetlands >... | reverse complement strand
TGATGCTGGGAAGAAGTATGTGTGCCAAACTGCCGAATCTTGCTATAGGATCACGAATTGAGATCCCGACACAAGAACCAAGACCTATGGTCACAAGAACGGCCGGGTTATGGACAACTACATAGTCCGCAATTCCTATGATGATCTTTTCCTGCTTTGTCTCCATGACGTATTATAGATTAACCTTGCATTGGATAAAGCTATCGTTATAATTATACTTATCATAATGATTTGCTTAAAGCGCTAAGCATCCCGTCAATCTGTAATATATAATCTTTATAATTCCCCCTGCTAAACCAGCTTATTGATAGCATCAAGCATATTCTTTAGAGAATCCGCATCTGTGAATATCAGTATTTTTCCATCTATCTTTTCTTCATTAATGGTAAATTCTGTTTTAAGGAACAATACATCATTGACATCCGGGCTCATAAGGCCCAATACCTGGTCAATTATTGCAGCTGACATGTCATAAGCTTGTGACGGGATAGAGATGCCGATCGATATTGAAAGGAAATTTGAAAGAGAACTTATGTAAGTGCCTCCCATAATATTTGCCAGTTCCATGAGGACAGATACTTCCATTTCATCAAATCCTTTTGTCTCGTCGGATTCACCTATAATTAATTTAATCAACATTTTTGCAGTTCTTTTTGATAGCAATAGCAAGAGAAATCCTTTTGCATCGCCTGTAAGTTGAAGTATTACCCCAACAACTGGATCTTCATTTTGTACCAATGCCGGAACTTCAACTAAAGGAAGCAGTTTCATATCAGGGATAGATATCCCGACCCTTTTATTAACCATCTGTGACAGAGAAGTTGTAGCATGCCCGATCCCGATATTCCCCACTTCTTGTAAAGCATCTTTTTGAAAGTCCGTAAGAGTTTTTCTACCAGTCATAATTTCTCCTTCCTCTGGTATATTCTTTCTTTCAGGTCAACAGCTTTAAACATGAGCCCTGCTGGCCCGACTAAGGATTCAGTCTTTCCCATGACAAAATATCCGCCTTCATTTAATGCATTATAGAAATTCTGGTACAAAACTTCCTGTAATTTTTGCTCAAAATAAATTGTGACATTCCTGCAATATATAAGGTCAAAACCCGCTAATTTAGGACCTGAAATCATATCATGATGTTTTACTTTCAAAAGCTTCCTTAACTCATCATTTAATATATAACTGTCATTAGTCTTAACAAAAAACCGATCCAGCCGTTCCTTACTTATTTTTTCAAGCTGTTTGGGATTAAATGTTGCATTCTCTGCTTTTGCAAGAGAATCTTCATCAATATCTGTACACAAAATATATATATTATATTTCTTAAAAGAAGCGCCAAGGAATTCTCTGAGCATTATGGCAATAGAACTTGCTTCTTCCCCATTTGAACATCCTGCGCTCCAGATCTTTAATACCCTATTTTCACCTTTTCTTTTGATCAATTCCGCAAGTACATTTGTTCTGACAGATTCAAACATTTCCGGATTTCTGAACAATTCTGTGACATTTACAGTCAAAGTTTCCTTTAATTGCTTTTCTTCTTGTGCGCTTTTTAAAAGTAAATCAGAATATTCCCTATAGGATTTTGATTTTGTCACTCGAAGCCTTACAGCCAGCCGTCTTTTTAAGTGCGGCTGTTTGTAATCTTCACAATTGAACCCTATTTTTCGTTTAATGATCTTCTTCAATTCTATAAATTCAGTCTCATCTTCACGTATATCAGTTACCTGTGTTAAATTTATCATAGTAATGTTCCCACATCAAGTATCAATGCCACGTTACCATCTCCCAGTATTGTAGCGCCTGCAAATCCTTTCACACCTTTTAAGATGTTATTGTCAAGGTTCTTTATAATAACTTCCTGCTGTCCGATAACCTCGTCAACGACAAGTCCAATGTTATTTCCTGCACGCTCCACGACAACAACAAAGAGGTCGTTTGAACCGTTGGATTTAATGTCAAAGAGCTTATGCAGCCACACCAAAGGAAGAACCTCTCCCCTAATTAATATCACTTCCTCACCCTTTATAGTCTTTATTTGCTCCTTTTTGATTAACAGGTCCCTTATGACATTGGTGATAGGTATCGCATAGATATCCGTTCCTACTTTTACCATCAGCGAATGAATAATAGCGACTGTCAATGGAAGCTTAAGTTTGATAGTTGTCCCTTTTCCTACGATGGAATCAAGTTTAATTGAACCGCCCATGCCGCCTATCTTATTCCTTACGACATCCATCCCAACTCCACGCCCTGAAATATCAGTGATTTTCTCAGCAGTGCTAAATCCTGGGAGGAATGACAGGTTTATAGCTTCAATGTCTGAAAGCTTGGTTGCCTCTTCCTGGGACATCAATCCCTTCTTTACTGCTGAATCCCTCATTCTTTGCGGGTCGATCCCTTTACCATCATCCTGGGCTTCAATGACCACATGATTTTTTTCACGTCGCGCAGTCAATGTTATTGTTCCTTTGGGATTCTTACCACATTGTTTCCTGACTTCGGGCAATTCTATACCATGATCCACGCAATTTCGCAGGATATGTACCAGCGGGTCTCCAATCTCATCAAGAACAGTGCGATCAAGTTCAATATCCCCGCCCTCTAATACCAGATCAATTTCTTTTTCCTCTTTTTTTGCAAGATCCCTGATCATCCGTGGGAACCTGTTGAAGATCTGCTCGATAGGCACCATCCTTGATGCCATGATCTCTTCCTGCAGGTCGTTCGTGAGGCGGTTAAGACTTGCAAGCGTCTCTTCAAGTACATTCAATTTATACGTGCTTGCAAGCTGCATCAATCGGATCTTGTTTATGATCAGTTCCCCTACCAGGTTCATCAGGGAATCGAGTCGTTCTATGCTTACCCGCACGCTCTGTACACTTTTTATAGAGGTCTTGGTACCTTCGATCGTGCATGTTTTGTCTTTAACTTGTATTATTGACTTTTCATCGGTTTGATGTTTCACTTCCACTTTTGAGATCTCGGATACTTTTTTAACAGCACCTTCTATTTTATTGGCATCTTCCTTTGTTGAAATGATCACCTTAAATTCCCGCTCAAACTTTTCATCCTCCAGGTCTTTGACTGGTGGAATTGTTCCTATTATCTCGCCAAGTTCTGATAGATTTCTTATTACTACAGTTGACCGTGCAGACTTGAGCATGCATGATTCATGAAGCGTCACCGATACTTCAAAAATATTGCATCCTGTTTCAGATTTTCCAATTGATTTAGCTATTTCTGAATTTTCAATAGGTGAAATCATATTTGCATTTGCTTTCCCGGAAGAAGAAGAAATTTTTTCAATAAGAGCAGAAACGTCAAATTCAGAAGATTTTTCCGGGTTTTCAACCATTTTTTCAAGGGCATCAAGACATTCAAAAAGGACATCTATTGAGGGGGGATCAAGTATAATTTCATTGTTTCGTACCCTTTCCATCAAGTTTTCCATATTATGTGTGAGCTCTTTGATATTGGAATAACCCATGGTAGCAGACATGCCTTTGAGAGTATGGGCTGCCCTGAACATCACATTTATAGTTTCACTGTTCTGAGGGTCCTTCTCAAGACTCAAAAGCGCTTCATTCATTGATTGAAGATGTTCTGCAGATTCAACCGCATACATTTCTTTATATTCAGCCATGTCATCCATAATTATATCCTTTAAGCTATTTCCATTATGCTCTGGGCAATTTTATGTATGGGCAAAATGTAATCTGCCAGTTTTTGTTCGATCACAGACCTGGGCATGCCATACACCACGCATGTGGATTCATCCTCAGCGATCACTTTTCCACCCGCCAGCTTGAGTTTCTTTATCCCATCAGAACCATCACAACCCATTCCGGTCAGTATTACACCAATTGAATTCTGTCCGTATATTTGTGCCACCGATTCCAGGAGAACATCAACAGAAGGCCGTACCCCCTGTACTCTGTCCCCCTTTGTCAGCCCAATTACCTCCCTGAGTTCACCATTTATTTTTTGCTGCTTAACTATCATATGAAAGTCTCCGGGGGCAATTAAAACCGTTCCTGTTTGGATAATATCTCCTTCTGCAGCTTCCCTAACTTTCAACATGGATTGGGAATTCAACCGCTCTGCAAGGGATTTTGTGAATCCGGCTGGCATATGCTGAACTACAAGTACAGGAACCCGAAGATCAACTGGTAAAAGGGGTATGACCTGCTGCAAAGCCCTGGGGCCGCCTGTAGATGTGCCTATTATTACGATTTTTTTGGTTCTTATTTTTTGGATAGGAACTCTTTTCTCCTTTTTGATCGGTTTTTCCTCTATAAAAACAAGTTTATGAATATCAACATGTACAGCCGCCAACACTTTTTTTATAAGGTCATCACTTATCTTTTCCATGTCAAGGCTAATACTTCCCGAAGGTTTTTGAATGAAATCAACCGCACCATACTGAAAAGCTGTCATTGTGAGATCCCCATGTTTTGATTCTGCCGCGGTAAGCATTATTACGCGAGTTGGACACTCACTCATTATATAACCCAGAGCCTGCAAACCATCAAGAACTGGCATTTCCATGTCCATAGTTACTACATCAGGTCGAAGCTGGGTGACCTTTTCTATTGCTTCTTGTCCATTTTTCGCCTTGCCAATTACTTCTATTTCGGACGATGTGGCCAGAATATCAGTGATGATCTTACGCATAAAAGCAGAATCATCAACGACAAGGACTCTTATTCGGGACATACTAACCCGATTAAAAATTCTTGGAAACTGCTTCTATTACTTTTGCAGCATCAAATGGCTTGATAATAAAATCCCTTGCCCCAATTTTGATGGCATCATTCACAACGGTCTGCTGTCCGATCGAACTGCACATAATTACTTTTGCATTGCCGTCAAAAGCCATTATCTGTTTTAAACATTCAATCCCATCCATGTTCGGCATTACCACGTCCAAAAATACAAGATTTGGTTTATGTTCTTTATATTTCGCTACGCCATCTGAACCATCGACCGCTTCGATCACTTCATTTCCAGTTGGGGAAATGATTTTTTTTAACATCATTCTCATGAATGCTGCATCATCTATTGTCAATATTTTTCCAGCCATTGTTCCTCCGGTCATTAAAATTTTAATGTGTATATTATTTAAAAAATTCTTGATTTTCGAATAGATGTTAATTTCAGCCACACCTCTATAAACAAAGGTGTGATATTTGTGTGATACAGCAAAATCACAATCCCAATAGCGGTCCCATACCCTGTAACGTTAATTCTGCGGTCAAAGAGGATATCCACACAAGTCCTACAAAATGGGTATATGTGTTAAAATGATGCCCGCCGTCAACAACCCTGATGAGCATTGCAGAGATCAGCGAATGACATACCATCATTACCATTAGCATCGAAGTCATCAGTGGAATATTGGTCGCACCTATTGCTGCTATCGAAATTCCTATGTCGATATCCGGAATGGCAACATTTGAAAATAGTTTTGCAAGCATTTTTATTATGGACAGGGCAAGGAACATTGTTGCCGCTATTCCCGCAGTCATCCCGTAGAGGACACCTATAAGACCTGAGGCGCTGCTGTACCTAAGTTTCCTCATTGAAAGGATAGCCATAAAATTTTTACTGATAATCTCACCGATAACTGTAGGTTTTCCACCTACATTCGTTCCTTCAACGAACATCGTTGCAAAGCGTTCTATTAGATTACTTCCAGTTCCTGCCGCAAAATGCTCCCAGGATCGCGGGGTATTGAGCCGGGTTTTAAGTCTCTTATACAGGTTATTGATATTCCCCGAAAGAGGACCGAAATCATGTCCAATTAATTCTTTTAAGGATTCAAGGATAAGACCACTTCTTGACCCTGCTGCCCCGCCAAGGGATCGTATGAATGCACCGAAATTATTGTCATACCTCTTTATCTTATCTTCTTCTAAACGTGCTATTAATCCGGTCAATAACAGGGGAGTCAGACAGATTGCGAACATTATTGTTGTTGGAAGTTGAGTGAATACCAGTACAACCCCGGTTACGATCATACAAAGAAATAAAGAAACTGGCATTGACCATTTAATTCTCCTATCCGCAACGGTTTCTATATTCAGTGTATGCCATATCCTATCAGCAGGAACTTTTGATCTTGCATACAGTAATATCACTAATTCCGTTATTACAAATATGCCTATAGCGCCACCAAGGAGTAATATAGAGTCCACACCTGTAATTATTGGCATAATTATAGCAAAAGCGACAATGAAAATAAGGGACATACACATGGAAACGAACATTTCTTTTACCATATCGATGGAATTTAGACTGTCCTGGTACATTGTTATGAAGTCGTTCATGACAACTGTCTGTTCTGATATTACGAAATCTTCAAATGTCTGTCCTGCCTGCACCGAATGCGCCATCCTGTCAAGAAAATCAGCAAAAAGCTCCGAAGGCGTCCTGTTCCCTATGAATCGGCATGCTACGGGAAAACTCACATGCCAGTAGTAAATAAGAGCATATATCCTCCCGGTTTCTTTAGCCAGGTAACCATACGCCTCAGTATGTGACAGCTTCAGCAACAGGTCAACCCTTGACATCTGGGAGGTTGCCAGAACCCCCATATGGGTTATGAAATAATGCATATTATTATCAATATCTTTCTTTTTACCTTCAAGACTTGAGATGGGGTAAATGATCACAATGGAAAAAAGCGCCAGCGGGACTAATATGATCCCGACTACCATTACTCCTTGTATAATTGAAGGAATTAGAATTAGAATTAGAAGAGGGAACATAATTGCCAGGATACTTACCGGGATCACAAATTTTTTGATATAATTTAATTGCGACATTCCAAGACAATGAAATATGACTTTTATGTTCATATTTCATACCTCAAAGGGAATTCCTTCAAGACCCCTATCCTGATAAGCCCATATTATATCCCGTACCTTATAATAATCCAATATATTTTCTTCAACCATCCTTGTAAGGATCTTTGCGCGCAATGAAAGTTCATCATATATCAAGCGCTTATCATCGTATCCTTGCTTTACAGCTATCCTATCCAGAAGAAAACTATTGTTCATGCCCCTGAAACGATGCCTGTCGTTGGTAAAATCCCATTCAAAAACGGCACGTGTTATTACACCCCCTGCTTCTTCCAGGAACCCCTCGATCTCATCAACCGAAGTGCATCTTCTCAAATATTTGCCTTTCCTGTATATAGCCTGGAGGATCAAAGCACAATTGAGGTTATCCGCAAATGTTGGCGGGATATTAATGGGTACGCCTGTAAGACGCTGGAGAAGTTTCTTGACCGATGAGGCATGGAATGTGGCAAGAACGGCATGTCCGGTCTGCATCGCCTGGAATGCCACTGCCCCTTCAGCACCCCTGATCTCACCTACAATGATATAGTTAGGTCTGGACCTCAGGGCTACTTTAAGAAGGGTGAATGTATCGACCTGCGATTCTATCGGGCCATCCATACGAGTGATCAATTGCTGCCACGCTGGCTGTGGTGGAAGTACTTCGGCCGTATCCTCAACTGTATACATCTTTGATCTGCTGCTGATAAAAGGCAATGCAGCATTAAGCATCGTTGTCTTACCGCTTGCTGTTTCACCACTGAAAAATATGCTCATCTGGTTCTCAAGCAAAAGCCACAAGTATGCACACAGGTTAGCATCAACACTTCCCCACTTTATAAGTTGGGGAATGCTTGCCGGTATTTCCATAAATTTTCTCATGGTGAAACTGGAACCTTTTTTACTAACATCAGTGCTATAAATAGCTGCGATCCTTGTACCATCGGGAAGAGACCCATCTATTATGGGACGCGCATCACTCACGGGCCTGCCGATACGCTCACCCATGGTATGAAGCCAATGGCTCAGGTTTTCCGCAGTGCCAAAGGTGAGATTTGTAGTAAGCATCGCCAGTATCTTATGCACAATAAAAACCCCGTTTACTCCTATACTATGAATATCTTCAAGATAGGGATCTCTTATCAAAGGTTCTATCGGACCCTGGCCTATCACATCCCTGTCCAGGAAATAAGATATTTTATCATATTCCAGCTGGGATAAGGAAACAAGCTTTACACCAAGGAGTCTGTCCAGTATGCTTGTCGGTGCAAAACCGCCTTCAAGATGAACGGATTCATTAAAAAGTTTCATCATTAACTTTCGTAATTGATCTTCGTTCTCAGGAACACTTTCATCTGCGGCCTTTTCGAGGATCGAATCCATAATCAGCTTATATTTTTTGGATTCCTCTGGCAATAAAATAGGCTCAATTGAAATATATGCTGTTTTACGTGATACTTTATCCCCTTTCAAATGGATAAATATCGGATCTCCTACCGGATAAATTAGGTTTAAGACAGGTATATCACTAATATCACGAGATAACTTGGGAGCAAAGTCCGGCATAACACCGCTTTCTTTCTTGCAGTTCTCTACATATTCAGCAAGATGCGGATTTCTTTTCATGGCTTCTTCGAACTTATCATCCATTATGACCACCCACTTATGAAACTCCGGAAATGTTGATCATAACACCGCTTTTCGCTTCGACCTTAAAACCTATCATTGAACCAACTTGTATCTCAGGACGAGAATATTTATTAATCATTATAGTCCTTAACATTTCAGTTCCCATCTGGCGCATTTTCAGTGTCATCAGGATCTCAGCGGCATCTTTAAATTCGTTCACTACATGTTGTGGCATTTCAGTGCAATCCATTGTGATAATGATGGTTTTTTGCATTCCGGTCAATTTTTTAAAAAAAGAAATAAGCTCAAGGCTCTTCTGGGCATCCGTGCCATATCTTATGAGGGCGGAAAGAGTATCAATAATAATTACGTTCTTTTCAAATAGAACCTCTGCACTCATTAAACGATGGATAAAATCAATCCTGGGCTTGGATTCTTTCAATAATGGGAAAACAGGAATATACAGTAATTCTCCTTTTAGCAGCCTGATGCCGATAGGATACTCAAGGGAATTCATCTGGCGGATGAAATTCTTAGTAGTCAGCTGGGTAGATACGTAAGTAACAGTTGTCTTATTATCCAGAAGCCCAAATGCGAATCTCTGGCACAGGGCGCTTTTTCCGCTCCCGCTTGGACCATCGATCATAATAAGTGAACCTTTAGGAAAACCGCCGCCAAGCATCTGGTTCAATTCGTCCCTGTCAAGTATAAAAGAATATCCTGCCATAGTTATGTTGTCCTGAATAAAAATGTATCTTCAATTCCATTCCTTGTGATGATCCGCAGCTTATGATCGCGTGCTGCAAGTGTTACCGTGGCATTTATCTGTAAAACGTCTCCTGTGAGCCATGTCTGGCCGCCTTCTTCCAGTATCGTTTTATTTAGATCATTATCAGAAATGATAATGCCATCTATTATTACAGTTATATAATTAGTTCCAATTTCTTGTATCCCGGTGTTTTTTACATAAAATGTATATATTCCACTGGAATTAGGAATGATTTCGGGGTCGTTGATCACTGTAATGTCCGTTTTTAATTGCTCACTCAGGGTCTTACTTCCAATAACAACAGACGACGAGAGGGACTGGACGTTCATGAATAGGGCACCTACTACACTTAATGCAATCATGACAGATGCGATGAAGAAAACCATCTGGGTTGCGGATGCACCTGCGCCCATTCTTGCCTCCTATGTTACTGAATATTCAGCTGCACCGTTTGCAGTTACAATTTTAACTCTTCCACCTGGAGCAATGATATCCACATTGATAGATGTCTTTGGCGGCCATACGCCACCTGGACTTACAATATAAGATGAACTGGATTTGAATTCGCCATCAATAAATACATTGATTTTTCTTGAATCAAGAGTTGTAGACCCATTGTTAAAGATGACAAGGTTATTTCCAACCCGGCTCGTTATTGCTATTTTTGTATTCAATTTTTCTTTCCATAGTTCATTTGAAATTTTCTCTGCCTCTTGAACCTGTTTATTTGACATATCAACCAGAGGATAAAACATTGATGCCATATACATTACGGATGCGGAAAAAATAACCACAACAGCAGAGGTTGAAAATCCCATTTGATGCCTCTGCTATTATGGATATAGTTGGACGAATTGATTTACCCCATATGAGTTGGGTGTGGTTATTTCAAGATTTACAGCCTGTCCACGTTCCTGGCTCAAGGCTAGAAAGATGGTTTTTCGTGGTTTTAATTCCATAGGGCCGTTATCTCCTGTTAGTGAGGTCTGGTTTAACGTGATTTCTATTAAATCTCCACTGTTCATTACTGGCACAGTAGAAAATGACTTGTCTTCATCCCGTATAGAACTTGCACTATATGTTAGTCGTGAAGTATTATCAGGGTCATCATAATAGATATCTAAACGATTCGTTTCATCCTGCACGGATACTATAACCTGCCTCAGGTCTATTGATGTGGTTCCTACATCCGGTTTAATCCTTATAATTATGTCTTGTATATTAGCTTCCATAGGATTATCATTATGCCTATCTCCAATGACCTGCTCCACAACGATATTCGATGATATCTGCTGTGTCGCCTCTTTGCTGGTCTTTGTGGCTTTCTGCTGTAGCGACCCTGTTGTATATATTAAGACAGTGGCAGCTACTGCAGCTACAAGCACCATTGCGATAAATATGATCAAAGTGCCGACTCCTACATCACCCCTTTCATTGTCCATCAGGAATTTTTGGTTTGCTTTCATATTTTTCTCCTTCTTATCTTTGGAAAAAATTCCCCTTTTTCAGGGGAACAGCTGGAGATAAGTTTTTCCGCCCCATGTTGTGGGAGCTACTATGTCCTTAAGCACCATTGTGCCTGTTTCGGGAACAATCTGGATTGTTGCTTTTCCTCTCAGGTCCAATCCATTAGTTGGTAATATAGTGATTATGCCAAGTTCACCGGGAGATAGTACCTGATTAGCGGCTGAAACATTGCGTTGTTCTGTATAACTGAAAGTAGCACCAAGACTAGCAGTACCAGAGTAAATTAGGGTGTCCGTTCGTGAAGAATCTATGTAATTTATTACAACCTGTTGGAAGTCGATATTTGAACCCCCGGCTGCATTTTCTATAGCCACTTCAAAGCTCGTCATATTATCGGTACCCTTGGTTCCGATAACAGACATTATTTTCAAATTGGATGTGACTTCTGATGTGGCTTCCTTACCTGTCTGCTGGGCCTTTTGCTGCAATATGCCTGATGTCTGGATGAGCACAGCCGCTGCAACTGCCGCAACAAGAACCATTGCAATAAATATAATTAATGTCCCTATACCAACATCTGCCGTATCATTTATAATTAGATTATTTTTTTGTTTATTCATATTTTCACCTTCTTTGAATATTTCCTTCACGGGAATAGCTGATACCGGGTATTTCCTCCATATGTTGCTGGGGCTGTTATTTCCCTTATTACCATGTTGCCAATTTCGGGTATGATCTGGACGGTAGAAGTATTTCTTGCACCAAGTGGCTGAAGTGAAAGATCTAATGATAGCTTACCAAGCTCTCCTGATGAGAGAACCCCATCGTCACCGTCTAGCATCCGATCCTCACTATAGTCGAAATCCATGAAACTTGCATTATCAGCATCTATGTATTTCACTTTGAGTTTGTCTGTACCCATATCAATAGGATTTCCACCTGCTGATATCTCCAACAAGAGTTCTATAGCTGTGGCATTTTCTCCAGTTACATTAGCGACTACCGATACTATCTTCAGGTTTGAAGATACTTCCGCAGTGGCTTCTTTACCTGTTAACTGTGCTTTTTGCTGCAATACACCTGATGTCTGGATCAACACTGCTGCTGCCACCGCGGCGACAAGTACCATAGCGATGAAAATTATCAGTGTGCCAATACCAACATCGGCGTCCTCATTACTTAATAATTTTGTTCCTTTAGCTTTCATAACGCCTCCATTATTGTTTTGATTTTAGAAACTCAGGTGGCGTCATTACGCCTAACCTTGCTTCATATGATTATTAGAATTATACGTGGATATAAACAAAGTTGTGAAAAAAGTGTGAAGATTGCTGATATAAAAGCTAATGAAAAGTAAATCAGGCAAATAAGACCTTATAATTCTTGAAATATTCAATATCGTTTCTTGCTTTATTGATTTTTCCTTTTAAATTATCCAACATGAGTTTTGTTTCCACCCCATTACCCTGATTTTTATCGTAATAAAGTTGTTTCATTAATATATACTGCTTCCTCTCAGATATATTCTGTTTGAGAAGCAGGAATAAGAGATACATCGATTCTTCTTTAGCCATGTATTTGTTAACACTTTGGAGACAATGTTTAATAAGGTGTGGCAATTCCAGGGCATCTTTGACCGCCATCAGGAGACCATCAAGGGTAACTGGTTTCATGAGGAAGTCAGATACTAATGAAATACGCATGAAATCTTCAATAACAGGAGCTTTTGAACTGATTATTATGACTGGTACCTCCCAGTTTTTCTTGATATTCTCGATCAATTCCCACCCACCCATATCAGGAATTTCTGTATCTAACAGAACAAGGTCGGGAAGATTTCGTTCCATTACCTGGAGGCATCCTTTTCCTGTGTTGGCGGTATTTATTATGTACCCCTCATCGCCCATCAACAGCATTTCTGCTAAAAGTTCTGCAATATCCGGTTCGCTATTTACTATAAGGATGGAACTTAATTTCTTCGGGATCATATTTATTTGAAATCCATTTCACAAAAACATAAAGGTTAGTATTATAAATATTCACAATAAATCTTAAATTTCACACCATAGTTCACAACGATCTAAATTTTTTTTAGGATATTTCTTTAGTGTGATATTATGCACAGTTTATCTCACTCAACCTTATATAAATAGTAACATATACATATGATAGAACCCCACTGGCCGGTAAATTTTGCAATTTACCACCTTTTGCCCTTATCGGCCCAAGGGGGCATTCAAGAAAATAGTAGTTCCAAAAAGACATTCGGCCATGAAATTCAAGACATTTTCCAAAAAAATCTGATCCTGAAATCAGCAAATAATTTTTTTTAATTATCGAAAATTTTATGCTGTCACCATTATGATCTCACTTTGAAATGGTATTTCTTCTCTTTTTGCAGCAACGAAGGTTTCATGGATCGATTGTAAGGCTTCGTCATGAGTAGAAGCTTTTGAGAATAACATATAAACAGATGCAGGATACTTTATTATTTTGCTTATTTTTTGAGGATTTGTATTGCCCGATAAAAACATGGATATTAATTTTGCGTAGAAAATATTGATCTCAGGATCAACGCCCGTTATTTGAATGGTTATCTGCCCGTTTTCACTACCTAGATTTACAGTTATGGGCCAGTTCAGGAATGATATTTCTTCATTTATTACTTTATTCAAAGTGGTTATATCGTAACTATTTATATTTTGATTTGAAAAAAGCTGGATGGCTTCATTTATTGGAGGAAGATTTCCTTTTTTATTAATTAATAGCCACCGAAACATTGTCAATGGTATAGTTATTCCGTATATGCGATTCCTTGTTTCTTCCATTGCATGGTTTTTTTCCCTGAAAATATCTTTTGCGGTTTCAAGGCTTCCCATATTTTCTGTAACAAAACCAGTGAAATCGATGATATCCCGCATTGCTGCGGAGAGATTTCCCTGGTGTTTCTTTAATAGCGGATCAAGCATTTTCAAGTGCGTGTCGCTTATTGATACATTCTTTCTTAGCATATTTCCACCTTTCTATATTATTTCCATAAGAATTCCGAGGTATTTATTTTGGGCATGGTAAGCGCCTGAGTCTTATTATGATAATGATAATAATTACTAATACTATTTAAATCTTGTCCTGTGTTTTTCCGGATTCTGTTTTTCCGGTTTTTCAATTCATAGCGACAATACCTTTTCGGTCTAGAAAATTAGAAAAGCAAGCTAATGGATTAGAGACATACGAAAATATGTATGCGCTTTTTATAGTTGATCCCGTAAATCCTGAAATATCACCAGTTTTCAAAATATGCAAAACGTGGGGGCACCTTCTACTGTGCCCTCAATGACTCCATTGCCATCGCAACCATCGTCTTATACTGATCTACATCCGTTGAATAATGCTCCCTCGCCTTTATAGCATCAGGCTCATTTCCCTGCAATCTTGCGATCCTCTTTGCGGTCAGATTCGCTGTCTCAACAACCCACCTGTCACGTGTTGCTGCATCCACTATATACATAGACTCAGCCCTTATGGAAGTAAGGACATTTCCTTCTTTTGTCGTGAAGGTCGTTGGCTTCCCGATGACTGCAATAAACTCA
>Ga0209429_10001509_pt1 | contig 14310 bp, 12 predicted proteins | sample BarGraNGADG00212_3_FD_184493 | JGI IMG/M metagenome (GOLD analysis project Ga0209429, IMG submission 184493) | Arctic peat soil microbial communities from Barrow, Alaska - Barrow Graham LP Ref core NGADG0004-212 (SPAdes) (version 2) | ecosystem: Environmental > Terrestrial > Soil > Wetlands >... | reverse complement strand
ACGGAGATGTACTGCTTCCTGCCAAACTCAAAAGCCAATCTGCAAACCCGAGTGTACCTGCGTAGTTTGTTGGGCATCCATTGTTTTGTACACCAGAACGAACCCAGCCTTCGGTACCGCCATATAATGCATTTTCCCACCAGTGTATTGCTGCTTGTGTAGCGTACTGAGCTTCTGACGCAGAAATACCATATGCACCCCAGTTGCTCGTTGGATAACCATACTGAGCAATTCGTACGATGCCGTTCCTGTACGTAGCATCAATTGCAGAATCACTTATTCCATATGCAGTTCCGCCAGGTCCTGTTGCTTCAGCGTCAATACAGTACGCTATGTCTTCAGGTTGGCCTACTACATAGTACATATTTACATCCTGCGGAGTTCCATATAAATTTTTGAAGTAAGAATTTTCAGCTGATCCGGTTGAATCGTTAATGGTAATGTTGTTGGGCGTGGTCCATGCTGCAAAGATGTTTTCAAAAGGCAACAACAATATAAAAATCGAAACTGCTAAAACCATTGACAATACTTTTTTGAAAAATGTGTACTTCTTCACTTATATTTCCTCCGTGAATTATTCTCTTCATGTGCCGTTAGCTTCCTTTTTCATTTTTGATAAATCATAAAAAAAGAAGCCCAGATTGCTCTGGACCTCTTGGCCGCTTTTTATATACATACTTTTAATCTTTATGAAGTCCAGTATGCTTTGTATGCAATATTGATGTTACCATCCGCCATATAACAAGTTATGGAAGTACCACAAATTGCCATCCCAGCATATTTATTAGCATAAAAATGCTGTACGAAATCATCTGTAGACATTTCCCTGTCGTCGTAAAAACCTACTCCCCACCACTGCGATCCGCTACTTGTGCTTTCTCCCGTAAAAGCCTCATCCCACTGTCCGTTGGCTTCCAGAATGGCAATCAGCTTGGATCTGATTTCCGCACAAACAGCTGTGTAATCTGTAGCCGGAGCAGCGGTTGTCGCGGCTGTAGTCGCCTGCGTTGTCGCTGCCGTAGTAGCAGATGGAGCTGCTGTTGTAGTTGCTGTGGGAGCCGTCGTAGCTTTTGTTGTAGCGGCCGGAGTCGTTGTCTCAGTAGCCTTTGTCGTAGCTGACGTAGTCTCTTTCGCGGTTGTTGCAGAAGTTACATCTGCTTTTTGAGTAGGTGTAGTGACAACGGCCGTTTCTATTGGTTCTTTTGTGCTTTCCACAACGGAAGACACTGCAGGAATGATCGTGCCGTCTGTTGCGTCTGTAGTAATGCTTCCCGACATCTTACAAGCGGCCAGCATCATGGTTCCTGCAAGGCACAACGAGATGAGCATTAGAGCTTTGCATTTTACAGTCATTTTTATTCTCTCCTTTCAAATGGATTGTATATCTCGTATGCTTTCAGGATTATTGTTTTCCTTTTTGCGCTTCTTTCCCTCCCGCTTCCTTAATTTATCCTGTGTGTTTTGCCAATAAAAAAAGAGCTTCTATACCAAATAGAAAACTCTCTTTTATTGATCAATCTTTTTTGCTAAATCTAAAATAGCAGAATCAAATACTACTTACAACTCCACTTTACGTATATATCCAAATTTTTAAAAAATAATTTTTCACATATGCTCCTTTGATTATTCAATCCCCTCAAACATGATGTCTACGATGCGAAGTGCGTCCTTATCTACAACCTGATAACATATCTCCTTGCCGTTTCGGACGCCCTTGATAATACCTGCAGACTTGAGTTTGGAAATGTGCTGCGAAAGACCACTCTGTGTCAGACCCAGGTTTTCCTGTATTTTACCTACGTTGCACCGGTATGTGATCAGACCGCGGACAATGCAAAGACGCTGCGGATGCGAGAGTACCTTAAGCATTTCAGCACGGCGGGTCAATTCATCCATATTCATAATTATTTTACCTCCATTTTCGGAATTGATTACATATTAAAGTTACATTGTCACTCAAGTGAATCTGTTATGACGCCGTTGACACATTCAAATATCATGATATAATGATTTTAGTTGCACATACGGCTCGTGTCAAGATATAATAACATGATATTAGAATATGTACATAATTTATATAATTTTTTGGATAAATTAAAAATAAACGGTTGTTTTTAGGGAGGTACAATATGAAATATACCCGTCTCATTATCCTCATCGGTGTGGTTGTTCTGATTTTTGCAGGGGCAGCCATTGCATATACCCAGCTGTCAGCTAATAGTTCCTCTGATTCTCCTGAGTCTACAGCCATTGTTGTCGCATCTTCCGCGACAAGCAATTCCGTAAAAGAAGGTATCGCAGTAGGAAATTCGGCGTATGATTTCACCCTGACAAATTATGCGGGCGATAATGTAACGCTTTCCGATCTTCGCGGCAAAATTGTCATCCTGAACTTCTGGGCTTCATGGTGCGGTCCGTGCCAGAGTGAGATGCCCGGATTCCAGACAATGCAGGATAAGATAACAGAACAGGGCGATAAGGCAGACACAGTGTTTTTAACTGTCAACCTGGCTGACGGCTATCAGGAAACCAGGGATACTGCCCAGGCTTTTCTTGATGAAAAAGGATATACTTTCCCGGTAGTTTTTGACAAGGGTGATGTTGCAACAAAGTATATGATCACTGGCATTCCCAGCACGTTCGTCCTTGATAAGGATGGAATAATTGTACAGACGTTCCTGGGAGCGACGGATGAGACAAAACTGGAAAAAGCGATTGAGAGCGCAAGGTCGTGAGTGTGGCTAAGCTGATTTTAGTTTTTCTTGAGGGACTCCTGGCCTTTGTGTCACCCTGTATTTTACCGATGCTTCCGGTGTATTTTCTATATTTGTCCGGTAAAAGCACGGAAGAAGCAGATGCTGCCGCAACACAGTCCGGGGAATCCGGAGTAAAACGAAAGACCAGCCCCAAACGTCTGGTAATTAACACTTTGTTCTTTATCCTTGGTTTTACAATTGTTTTTCTCCTGCTCGGTGCCACGTCTACTATGATCGGACAGGCGCTGGTAAGCCACAGAAATATTCTGGAGAAAGTTTCCGGTGCCGTGATTATTCTTTTGGGTATTCATATGACCGGGCTGATAAAGATTCCTTTTCTGAATCAGGATCACAGGCTGAACTTTGGCAAGAGAACCACAGGCATGCTTTCCTCTCTTTTACTGGGAATTGCATTCAGTTTTGGCTGGTCACCGTGTCTGGGACCTTTTCTCGGATCGGCACTTCTTCTTTCGGGGCAGTCATCAACTCTCTGGGAGGGAATGGCACTTCTTCTGGTCTTTTCCCTTGGACTGGGGATTCCATTCCTGTTGGCAAGTATCCTTTTTGAAGAATTATCATCTGTATTTGCATGGTTCAAAAAGCATATGCAGCTGGTCAAAATAGTTAGCGGATCTTTGCTGGTAGTACTTGGTATTCTGATGCTTCTCGGGTGGTTCGGATATTATGCAAGACTATTTTCGTAAAACAGATTTTCTTAGTCTGATTAGCAGACAGAAAGGAACTTAAAATGAATACTTCAGATGTTTCCCAAAAAGTTCTCATTGTCGGGGGTGTGGCCGGCGGAGCCGGGGTTGCGGCACGTCTAAGAAGAAACGATGAACATGCACGGATTATTCTTTTTGAAAAGGGAGAATATATCTCCTATGCGAACTGCGGCCTTCCCTACTATGTAGGAAATGTGATCAAGGAAAAGTCCGATTTGCTTCTTCAGACAAAAAAAGGATTTTCCCAGCGCTTCAATGTTGATATCCGTCTCAAAAATGAAGTTCTCAGCATTGATACTTCAGCCAAATCCGTAACGGTAATGGATCATGAAAACGGAAAAACATATCAGGAGACTTATGACAAACTTGTATTGTCTCCGGGTGCTTCTCCGATTCGTCCCCGTCTGCCCGGTGCCGATATGGCTCACGTTTTCACACTTCGAACCATTCCGGATACGCTGCATATCCGCGAATTTATCGAGTCCGGCCGCCCCCAATCGGCCGTCATCATAGGCGGAGGCTTTATCGGGGTCGAAATGGCTGAAAATCTTCGGGAACAGGGTATCAAAGTCTCGATCGTCGAGGCGGCTGACCATCTGATCGGAGCAATCGACATTGATATGAGTTACGATCTTCATAATCACGTACGTGCCAAGGGTGTCCGGCTTTTCCTGAATCAGTTGGCACAGAGCATCGCGGACAAAGAAGTTATCCTGGCTTCCGGGCTTGCTGTCGAGGCCGACATGGTCCTTCTGAGTATCGGCGTATTACCTGAAACAGGGTTCATCAAATCTTCCGGGATCGCTTTAGGGACCCGGGGCCAGATCATTGTAAATGAAAGGATGGAGACCTCAGCACCTGATGTATATGCATTAGGCGATGCGATCAGCGTAAAGACGTTCACAGGCCGTGAAGATGCAATAATCCCGTTGGCGTCGCCCGCCAACAAACAGGCCCGCCTCGTTGCCGACCTGCTCTGCGGTATTCCCCGTACCTATAACGGCACGCAGGGAACAGCAATTGCCAAGGTTTTCGACATGACAGTTGCCGTTACAGGCGAATCCGAGAAATCGCTTACGCGATTAGGCACACCGTATCTGAAAGCATATACTTATTCGAACTCCCATGCGGCGTACTATCCCGGTGCGGTACCAATGTTCATCAAACTGCTTTTCGCACCGGTCGACGGCAAAATTCTTGGAGCCCAGATTACAGGATACGAAACGGTCGATAAGAGAATTGACGTCATCGCGACAGCCATTCGCGGAGGAATGACAGTATACGATCTCGAAGAGCTGGAGCTTTCCTATGCACCGCCCTACTCTTCGGCAAAAGATCCCATCAACATGGTTGCCTATGTTGCGGAAAACATTCTCTCCAAAAAGACGACTCCTTTCTATCTGGAGGATCTCGCTTCACTTCCGGAAAACGCCCTGCTCCTTGACACGCGTACCGTAGGGGAATACGAACACGGCACCATCCCGGGAGCTGTAAATATCCCGCTGGACAGCCTGCGTGACCGCCTTTCCGAGATTCCTGCCGGCAAGGAAATTTACATTACCTGTCAGATCGGACTTCGCGGCTATTTGTCAGAGCAGCTTCTAAAAGGATATGGATATAGTGCCCACAATCTACTGGGCGGATATCGGCATTTCCAGGCCAGGGAAACGGACCGTGCCGGGCAGCAGAAAACGAACCGTGAATGTACAACCTGCGGTATGGAAAAATAGCATAACACCCCGATGTATCTTCGTATGCCTGCCTTACGGCTTCATATTGAAAATAGAGTATTCAAACCTGTTACAACAAAAAAGGAGAATAAACGTATGAGTGAAAACACAAAAGTACTAACAAGCGAAACATTCCAGTCCGCGATCAGTTCCGGACTCACACTCGTTGATTTTTATGCCGATTGGTGCATGCCCTGTAAAATGCTTTCCCCGACAATTTCTGCCATTGCAGATGAATTTGCCGGCAAAGTCAACGTTGCAAAGCTCAATATTGACACAGCACAGAGCATTGCAGCAAAGTACGGCGTCATGAGTATCCCGACAGTTATTCTTTTCAAAGACGGCATCGCCGTTGAGAAAAAAATCGGCATGTCACCCAAAAATGTCTATGTCAACATGATCAATGCGGCGGTAAATGGCTGAATTGCCTTACCTTCCTTGCACACCCACGGAAGCGAGCGCCTGGTCGAGATCCGCTATGATGTCATTAACATTTTCGATACCAACGGATAAGCGTATAAGATCCGGACTGACGCCTGCCGAGGCAAGCTCGGCGTCATTCATCTGACGGTGCGTATGGCTGGCAGGATGCAGAACACAGGTTCTTACATCAGCTACATGTGTGACAATTGCTGCAAGCTGCAAGTGATCCATAAACGTAACGGCTGCTTCCCTACCGCCCTTTACTCCAAAAGACAGGACACCGCAGGAGCCATTCGGAAGATATTTCTGTGCAAGTTCATATTCCGTGTCCGATGGAAGGCCCGGATAACGGACCCAGCCGACCTTCGGATGATTCAGCAGATGTGTCGCAACAGTCAGGGCATTGCTGCAGTGGCGTTCCATACGAAGATGAAGCGTCTCAAGTCCAAGGCTGAGATAGAATGAGTTCTGTGGAGCCGGAACAGATCCCAGATCCCGCATAAGCTGTACGGTTGCTTTGACAAGGTAGGCTGCCGAGCCGAATCTCTCGGTATAGGTTACGCCATGATAAGAATCATCCGGGGTCGTAAGACCGGGAAATTTGTCTGCATGTGCATTCCAGTCAAAGTTTCCGCTGTCGACGATGCATCCGCCGACGCTTGTTGCGTGGCCGTCCATATACTTAGTGGTTGAGTGGATAACAATATCAGCACCCCACTCGAAAGGACGGCAATTGATAGGTGTTGCAAATGTGTTGTCAACAATAAGAGGTACGCCGTGGGCGTGGGCCGCTTCAGCAAATTTCTCTATATCAAGGACGGTCATTGCGGGGTTGGCAATCGTCTCACCGAAAACGGCTTTTGTCTCAGGGGTAAAGGCGGCGTTCATCGCTTCCTCTGAAGCATCGGGAGAAACAAACGTGAAAAGAATCCCGAGACGCTTCATGGTAACTGCAAAAAGATTATACGTTCCGCCGTAAATTGTCGAAGAGCTTACAACATGGTCGCCCGCCGAGCATATATTGAAAATCGAATAGAACGATGCTGCCTGACCCGAAGACGTGAGCATTGCAGCAACACCGCCCTCCAGATCGCATATTTTGGCGGCAACATTATCGCTTGTCGGGTTGGCAAGTCTTGTATAGAAATATCCTGATTCCTCAAGATCAAACAGGCGTCCCATCTGCTCAGTCGAATCATATTTAAAAGTCGTGCTCTGCACGATCGGCATGACTCGCGGTTCCCCGTTTTTGGGTGAGTAGCCGGACTGAACACATTTTGTTTCTACCTGATAAGAACTCATAGAAATACCCCCCCTTAAGAGAAAAATATAATGACTTTTCGAATTGGGAATTGTCAAAAATAGATTCAAATGATTATATCATAAGTCGAAATTGTATTCAAAATTGAAAAGCCAGGTCAATGATCAAAATTGATCAGAATTTATTTTTAACATCTTCTCAATTCTATCTTTAATTTCTATTGGCAGGTTGTCCTCTAACGCTTTCATTAAAAATTCAGGTTTTGCAACGCCGTTTGCAATCAAGTAGTTTTCTATCATCGCAGCTTTCGCTTCCCTGTTGGGGATCAGTTGGTATATCACATACCAGTCTTCCAGGGAAGTTAATGGAATTCTTACTCCATTAACATTTCTAATGTCTGAAATTGAATCATAATCGAAAGTATATTCAAATATTCCATCAATGTGATTTATTTGAAGCCCTGACATTACATCAATATCAAATCCGTTTATCACATACTCATAAAAGTACTTTGTAGAATATCTGTCAGTTTTTTCCCTTAATTTCTTTTCGCCAATACCTGATAGAATTTTATCTGCTTTATCAATATCCTTTATATCCACCAGAATATCTATATCATTAGGTTTATTTGTCATTCCATGAATGTTCAATAGCATGGAGGCACCAACGCCCCAAACAATGTGTGCCTGATTAAGTTTTTCAGCTATATAGATTAAAGTATCCAGCATTTTTTACATCACTCCTGACCTCAATTTATTTTCGAAAATACGGCATAAAGAAACAGATGCTCTTTATGCCGTATCCGGTGCTAAAGTGTCGACTGGTTTATCAAAAATCCATACGGGTCATCTGCTGGTAATTACGGGAGCGTATTCCCCGCTGCAGTATAAATTTCATACCATTCCTTTCTGGTAAGCTCCACATCAGGAGCCTCACAGATGTCTTTCAGATGGACAATATTTGTTGTTCCTACGATCGGCTGTATCATCGCAGGATGCCGCAGAATCCACGCGATGGCAATCGCTGTTTTTGTCACGCCCTTTGCGTCGGCAATATGCTGCATTTTGGCATTGAGTTCTGCATACTGCAGGTTCTCGAGGAACGGACCAGCAAAGAAACCATGCTGGAAAGGCGACCACGCCTGAATCGTAATATCGTGAAGACGGCAGTAATCAAGCACACTGCCGTCGCGGTCAATCGCGTCATCCGTCTGCATGTTGACATGAATGCCGGAACGAATCATATGGGAATGGGCAATGCTGAACTGAAGCTGGTTGGCAATAAGCGGATGCTCAATATAACGCTTCAAAAGTGCAATCTGCATCGGTTTCTGGTTGCTGACTCCGAAATGGCGGACTTTGCCGCTTGCATGAAGGATTGAAAACGCCGCAGCGACCTCTTCCGGCTCCATAAGCGCATCCGGCCTGTGAAGAAGGAGAATATCTACATAATCTGTCTGAAGGCGCTTTAAGCTGCCTTCAACAGCTTCGATTATGTGTTCTTTGGAAAAATCAAAGTATCCTTCGCAAATGCCGCACTTAGTCTGAAGAAAGATCTTATCCCGGGCTATGGATTCGGATTTAAGAATCTTTCCAAAGATCTCCTCTGCCAGACCGCCTGCATATACATCCGCATGGTCAAACAAATCAATTCCAACTTCAAGAGCCGTTCGAACCAGTTCAGAGGCCTTGATAAATGATAAACCGTTAATCCGCATACATCCAAGAGCAATTTCTGAAGCACAAATACCACTATTGCCGATATTGATAGTCTTCATACTGTCCACCTCTTCTACTATGGGCACTTACCGCTTTCTTATCCTAACTGTCGGTTTCTGCAATTTTTTCCGCAAGGTCGTTGAGATAGACCCAGCGGGACATTTTCTCATCGAGCGCCTTTTCGAGGGATTCTTTCTTCTCCATAAGTTCCTGAAGCTTAATGTAATTACTTGATTCTTTATGCATATCTATAGATACATCATACAACTGCGTTTCTAAGTCAGCAATATCAGAATCAATTTTTTCATACTCTCGCTGCTCGTTATAAGTGAATTTGAGTTTTCTATTCTTGTTCCAACTCTTATCCTTCGTTGTTTTGGCCTCTGAAGCAGCCTGCTGGCCTGCATCCGCTTCATTTTGCTCAAGATACTCGGAATAACTTCCGAGATATTTGGTAATTGTCCCGTCGTCCTGAAAATCAAAAATCGTATCAACCACTTTATCAAGAAAATATCTATCATGGGACACAGTAATGACAGCCCCGTTGAAATTTTCCAGATATTCCTCCAGAATTGTAAGCGTCTGAATATCCAGGTCATTTGTAGGCTCATCCAAAAGGAGAAAATTCGGGGCTTCCATAATAATGCTCAGCAGGTATAGTCTTCTTCTCTCTCCGCCGGAAAGCCGCTTAATCGTATTCCACTGCAGGTCAGGCGTAAACAGGAATTTCTCCAGCATCTGCGATGCTGAAAGCGGACCGTCCCTGGTCTCAATTGTCTCGGCAATATTCCGGATGAAGTCAATCACACGAAGCGAAACATCCATTTCCTGACTGTCCTGGGAAAAATACCCGAGTTTTACTGTATCCCCGAATACAACGGTTCCCATATCCGGCAAAAGCCTACCGCTTATCATGTTGAGAAGTGTCGATTTGCCGCAGCCGTTTTTGCCGACAATACCAATCCTGGCATCACGTGAAATGATATGACTGAAATGACTGACATATTCCCTGCCGCCGAAACTTTTGGAGATATCAGTAATTTCCAGTGTCTTCTTGCCCAAACGCGTCGACATGGAACTAAGTTCCAGCTTGGCTGATTCTGATCGGCCGATACTGTCGCTTAAGTTTTCAAACCGAGCAATTCTGTCTTTGCTCTTTGTACCCCGTGCCTTGGGACCCTGCTGCATCCATTCATATTCTTTTCGCAGCAGGCTTTTGTTTTTGCGTTCCGTGCCAAGAGTGACTTCTTCACGCTGGGCCTTCATCTCAAGATATTTGGAATAGTTCGCCTGATAGCTGTATAAATTGCCATGGTCAAGCTCAATAATCTTATTGGTGACACGGTCAAGGAAATACCGGTCATGCGTAACCATAATAATCGCGCCCGTATACTTGGAAAGATAGTTTTCGAGCCACATAACCATCTGGTTATCAAGATGGTTTGTCGGTTCATCGAGAATCAGTACTTCACACAGATGAATCAGGGCACTGGCTATTGCGGCACGCTTTCTTTGGCCGCCGGACAGCTGACTGATTGGTGTATCATATTCCGTAAGACCGAGCTTGGTTAATACAGTCTTTGCTTCGTATTCTTTTGTCTGGCGAAGGGCTGTCGCGGTTCCCAGAAATACATGCTCGAGAAGCGTCAGATTCTCATTCCATATCGGATTCTGCTGCAGATATTCAATCCGTACGCCCGGGCTTTTTGAAATAGTGCCGCTGTCAGGATCTTCCATCTGCGCTATGATATTGAGAAAAGTTGATTTGCCGGTGCCGTTGACACCGATGACTCCAATTTTATCCCCCTCGTTCAGGTAAAGAGACACCCCGTTCAGAAGAATTTTTTCGCTATAGCTTTTCGTAATTTTTTCAGCGGAAAGCAGCATTTGTGCTTATACCTCATCCGTTCGTATATTTATCCGGATGCCCGTTGCAAAACCGGCAAGGGATTCCATCCTGAAGTCTGTACCGCTGTTCATATTTTTTAATTTTAATGCAAGCTTACAGGAAGCAATCGTATCTTCAAGAAGACCCGCCGAAATAAGAAAACGGCTTTTATGACAGAATGTCAGTGTTTTGATTCCCGAAAACTTCTGAAGTTCACCTGGTGTTAAGCCGGCCCATTTTTCAGGAAAAGCACACCGCAGTTCTTTGGTGTCCGAGTCAATCGGTATCGCCTGCGCAGAAAAACCGCCTCTTTGGGAAGGATAAATGACAAATGTCGAATCCGACTGCAGAAGGACCATCCTCCATGGTGCAAATTTCGGCAGGATCACAATATTGTCCTTAGACTCCAGCAAAGCTGTTTCAACAAGCTTTCTGGCGCGGTTGATACTCATAATACTGTCCAGTCTTTTCTTGAGAATGACAGATGCAAATGCAGACGCTTCTTTAAAGCACTGGTCCGCAGATTCCTCCGAGTCCCAACTGGGGTTGAAAGTACCTATAACCGCTGCTATAGGGTTACCGCAGCCTGTATTATCATCCTCATCCAACGGCTGAATAAACCGCTCATCAAAACGAGCCGCTTCCTTTGCTGCCTGTTCCGGCGGGCTGCCGGCACCTATAATACTTTCACCGAATTCATGCCAAAGCAAACCAAAAGCTGCGTAAGGAACACCGTTCTCACGTATCCCGGCGTCTTTTTGGTGGTGGTCAAATTTGCCGAAACCAATATCAAATACAATTCCGTCAAAATCATCCGGCACTTCAAAAGCTCGGATGATTTGAATTCCCGGATAGATCATATTTAGAAGTGCAGCCGAAAACACATCATCGGCATGAAACTTTCCGCCGTGAGTCATGGCGAATTCATTATTTTTTGTCATTCATATCTCGCTTATTTCTAATTATTAATGGGTTCATTCTTCTTCAATGTCTTTCGGAGCCTGAGGCTTTTTGGCTTTTTTGATGATTTCAGGCTGCGGAGCTACGACTGATTTGAGGGACACTGCCGGAGCTGCCACGTCAACTTTTTTCTTTTTCTTAGTCTCTTTGTTGTTAATATTCCTGTTACCCATACTATTCACCTCATTTGATATATTTACTGACTAATGATTATAGTAAACGAAAGCCGTTCCTGCTGCCGAGTCATCCCTGCGAGCGTAATATATACTGCAAAGATTCTATATCCGAACCGGCAGCGATTAAAACTTACCGCATATCTATTGTACTGCAATTAGGCGGCTGACGCCATACTGCCGCGCCCATAATAATTATCCGTTCCATGATAACGCCCAGCTTTCTCTTCATGATGTTTTCAGGACAATGAAGTCTGGACCTGAAGAACGACTGCTTGATATCTTTTTTATTTTATTATTTTTTAAGGCTGTGATGTGTTAAATTTACCAACATTGCAGATATGATGGAAATGCATTTTCCAATACTTTTCAAACTGCTAAAACTCAATTACAAATCCTTTTGAAAAAGTTCACCGGAAGTTTCTTTTCTTTCACATATTTTTGCATATACATTATTATCTATTCACTATTTTTCTAAAAGGGGATACAATTGGCTTATACAATAAATTATTCATCATGGGAGTGACATATGATAAAAAAATTCATCCGTCCGGCATTTTCTTTACTTCTATGTGTTGTGACATTATTGTCAATAGTATTCCCGACGCATGTTGGCGCGGCTTCTTCCGGATATAATCAGGGAACTGCAAACGAAGCGACAGCTTTAAGCCCTTCAATAATATATAAGAGCCACGTGCAGGATATAGGCTGGATGGGATGTATGCGTGACGGTGAAACTTCCGGAACGATTGGTAAGGCACTTCGAATGGAGGCTATACGCATCAAAATCAGGAATGTCCCGGGCGGTGTGGAATACAGCACCCATGTGCAGGACATCGGATGGATGGATTATGCGGCAAATGGTGAACTAGGCGGGACAGAAGGCCGGTCTCTGAGATTGGAAGCAATCAAAATCAGGCTGACCGGAGATGCAGTGAGCAAGTATGATGTGTACTATCGTATCCATGCGGAGAATATTGGCTGGATGGACTGGGCAAAGAATGGTGCTGCAGCTGGAACATCTGGATTTGGTTATAGAATGGAAGCCATTCAAATTGTATTAGTTGAAAAAGGTGAAGCGCCGCCCGGGGCTACGGCAAGGGCATTCGCCGAGCCGGAAATCAGTTACCAGAGCTATATTCAGGACATCGGCTGGCAGGAAAATGTTGAAAACGGGGAAACCTCCGGAACGAGCGGCAGGGCACTGCGAATGGAAGCCGTACGTATCAATCTAAAAAATATCTCCGGCAGCGTAGAATATCGTACTCATATTCAAAACATCGGATGGACGAATTATACAGCAGACGATGCTTTGAGCGGAACAGTGGGACAATCGCTTCGAATGGAGGCGGTCGAAATCCGTCTGACCGGCGATGCAGCTGCGATGTTTGATGTCTATTACCGTGTTCATGCAGAGAACTGCGGTTGGCTGGACTGGGCAGAAAATGGTGCATCTGCCGGCACTGAAGGATTAAGTTACAGGATGGAAGCCATTCAAATTGTCCTTGTACGCAAAGGCAGTGCCGCACCCGGGCCAACAGCGCGGCCTTTCGAAAAATCGGCTGCTGTATCATCCGCAATGCCTATGGTTGCACTGACATTTGATGACGGCCCCTATTCCGTTGTGGATTCAAGGATTCTGAACGCCTTGAGCGCAAATGGCGCACATGCGACATTCTTTGTGGCAGGATACCGGATTGCTGAATATTCTGATACAATTCTGGAAATCTACAGCCAGGGATCCGAGATTGGCAACCACACATACAGCCATCACAATCTTTCAAGTCTCAGCGCATCGGATATACGTTCTGAAATAGCCAGGACAGATCAATTGATATTCAATCTTACCGGGAAGTATCCGGCTTTGATCCGCCCTCCTGAAGGTTCGTATAATTCAACTGTCGCGAATACAGTCGACCGTCCTCTTGTGATGTGGTCCATCGATACCAGGGACTGGAAAACAAGGAGCACTTCCTCTACAATATCGAGTGTACTTAATAATGTACAAGACGGGGATATAATTTTGATGCACAGCCTCTATCCGTCAACCGCAGTTGCATGCGAAACAATTATTCCTGAACTTGTCGCCAGAGGATATCAGCTTGTTACCGTATCAGAGTTAATGGCTGCAAGAGGAGTCTCTGCAGATGCCGGAAAAGTCATCAGCAGCGCAAGACCATAATATAGGTTAATCAACGGAATACCGGAAAAATAAAAATCCCTGGAAACCTTACAGTCTCCATGGATTTTTGTTGGTGCGCCTTCAGGGACTCGAACCCAGGGCCCACTGATTAAGAGTTGTAATATTTATGCGCTGTTATGATTCAATTTCATGCAATAATGCCCTATTGCCAGCGGTTTCAAGGATCGATCATTTGTTCCTTTTTGGTATTATATGGGCACTTTTTATAACGAGTGGACACAAAGTGGACACAAACCCCTCTTATGTTTTTATAAATAGAGAACAAATTTTTGCACTTGGACAATACCCATTCAGTATCAAAACGCTTATGCAAACATACCGCTATATCACCGGGTCTTAGGGATTCCCTAACAAGGTAGTATTTGTGGGGGCACAAATGCGATGCTTGCTAACATGAAAGGTGTAGATTGAACCGACACCCCTATCACTGCAGATGATACTGGTTAACTGATACGCACAATGTTCGGAGCAGA
>Ga0209429_10001507_pt1 | contig 14320 bp, 16 predicted proteins | sample BarGraNGADG00212_3_FD_184493 | JGI IMG/M metagenome (GOLD analysis project Ga0209429, IMG submission 184493) | Arctic peat soil microbial communities from Barrow, Alaska - Barrow Graham LP Ref core NGADG0004-212 (SPAdes) (version 2) | ecosystem: Environmental > Terrestrial > Soil > Wetlands >... | reverse complement strand
GCTGAGCGCGCGCAAGGTGTTCAAGAGCATGGTCACCCTGGCCTGGAAGAACGGCGACCCCGGCATCGTCTTCATCGACCGCATCAACGAAGACAATCCCACGCCGCACCTGGGGGATATCGAGAGCACCAACCCCTGCGGCGAGCAGCCGCTGCTGCCCTACGAGAGCTGCAACCTGGGCTCCATCAACCTCTCCCGGATCGTCCCCGAGGGTCACATCGACTACGGGGCCCTGGGCCGCATCGTGAGGACGGCGGTGCGCTTCCTGGACGACGTCATCGACGTCAATCGCTACCCGCTGCCCGAGATCGAGCAGATGACCAAGGGCAACCGCAAGATCGGCCTCGGCGTCATGGGCTTCGCCGACATGCTGCTGCACCTGCAGGTACCCTACGACTCGGACGAGGCGTGCAAGATCGCCGGCGAGGTCATGGGATTCGTCCAGGACGAAGCGCGGGCGGCGAGCGAGGACCTGGCGCGCGAGCGCGGCGTGTTCCCCAGCTTCGAAGGCTCCATCTTCGACCGGCCGGGCGGCGCCCGCGTGCGCAACGCGACCACCACCACCATCGCCCCCACGGGGACCATCAGCATCATCGCCAACTGCTCCAGCGGCATCGAGCCGCTGTTCGCGGTGAGCTACGTGCGCGCCAATGTGCTCGACGACGATCGCATGGTCGAGGTGCACCCGCACTTCGAGCGGCTCGCCAGGCAACGCGGCTTCCACGACGAGAAGCTCATGAAGCAGATCGCCGAGGTGGGCTCAGTGCGGCACCTCGACGGCGTCCCCGCCGACGTGCAGAAGATCTTCGCCACCGCCCACGACATCAGCCCGGAGTGGCACATCAAGCTGCAGTCGGCCTTCCAGAAGCACACCGACAACGCGGTCTCCAAGACGGTCAACTTCCCCAACGAGGCCACCACCGACGACGTCGAGAACGTCTACCTCCTGGCCTTCAGGAGCGGCTGCAAGGGCGTAACCATCTACCGCGACGGCAGCCGCGAAGAGCAGGTGCTCAACGTCGGCCAGACCAAGAAGAAGCGCGACCCGGCCGCCGGTGGTATCGCCACCACGCGCCCTTCGCGCCCGCAACTGCTCACCGGCGAGACGCAGCGCATGGACACGGGCTGCGGCAAGCTCTTCGTGATCATGAACGACGACGAATACGGCCCGCGCGAGGTGTTCGCCAACATGGGCAAGGCCGGCGGCTGCGCCGCCTCGAACACCGAGGCCCTCGGGCGGCTCATCTCCCTGGCGTTCAAGAAGGGAGCCTCGCCGGCCGAGATCGTCGAGCACCTCAAGGGCATCCGCTGTCACGTGCCGTACGGCATCGGACCCAACGCGACGCTGAGCTGCGCCGACGCCATCGGCAAGGCGATCGAACGGCGCTACGTCACCGGCGCCGCCGCCGCGGCGGCCGGCGAAGCGGAGCCGCAGCTCTCGTTCGCCCAGGTGGCGCAGGGCGCTTGCCCCGAGTGCGGCGGTTCCATGCGGCACGAGGGCGGCTGTGCGCTGTGCAACGATTCCGGCTGCGCCTTCAGCAAATGCAGCTGAGCCTTCTGTGGCGTCAGCCGCCAAACGCCCGCCACGCCGCGGATCGCGGGTGAAGCGGCCGCGCCTGTGCGTCAGTGCGCACGAGGGGGTCTGCGAGCGACGGCTGATCCAGCCGGCGCTCGTCTCTTCCGGCGCCGCTGGCGTCGAGGCGCCGCCCGCCGCCACGCCACGTTTGACACGCTGCGGTCGCCGACGGGTACAGTAGGCGTGGAAGAGGCCCCGGCCGCCGCTCGCGGCGGCCGTACACGATGACGGGAGGAAGGCGATGACTGAAGCTCCCAAGCCCGAGGCGCCGGCCAGTGGCGTGACCATCTCCGACAGCGTTGTAGCCAAGGTCGCGTTCAAGGCGATCTCGGGGATCGACGGCATCCACGCGCTCGGCGGCACCAGCTCCCGGGCGCTCGCCGGGTTGCTCGGCGACAAGGGGACGCCCGGCATCAGCGTCGATCTGCGCGAGGGAAGCGTCGATATCGACGTCACCATGAGCATCGTCTTCGGCTCCAGCGTGCCCACCATCGCCGAGGCGTGCCGCACGTTGGTGACGGAACAGGTCGAAGGTACGACCGGTCTCAAGGTGCGTGCCGTCAACGTCCTCGTCACGGACGTGGTGTTCCCGGAGGATCAGGCTGCCTCCAGCGACTGACAGGCGCCCACCCGGCGGGGTCTCGCCGGGAGTGGCTACGCGGGTCGCGACGTTCCTTCTGCTCGTCGCCGGCGGGGGGATTGCGTTGCTCTTCGCCATGCGCCTTACGGCCGCGGCCTTCGACTTCTCCCCGTTCCCTTACCTCGAGCTTCCCGCGGGCCACGCGGCGCGCGCGTGGCTACTGGTGCTGGTGGTCGGCGTGCTGACGACGCTCGTCTGGCTGGTCGTGCGTCACGGCGAGCGGATGCTTTGGCTGAGCGGCTCGACCGGTGGCGTGCTGGTGCCGGCCGCCGATCTGGAGGGTCTGTTGGAGGCGGCTGCCTGTCGTCATCGCGAGGTGGTGCGCGCTCAGGCCCGGCTGCGGATCCGCAGGGGTGCGCCGACGGGGACTCTGCGCATCTTCTGCCGCCCACTGGTGGATCCCGCGCCCGTGGCCGCCGATGTCGGCAACGAGGCGCGCCGTGAGCTCAGCGCCGTGACCGGTCGTGAGACGGCAGAGCTGGCCGTGCGGCCTCGGGTCCTCGCCGTCCGGCACCTTAAGAGGTACCTGCCGTGACGCCGTCGGCCCGCCTCATCGCTGTCGTTGTCGCCCTGGCGGGGCTGCTCTTCGCGGCCGCCGGGATGGTGCGCGAGGTCGTGCTGGCCGCCCACTGGGCCACGGACTGGCCCCTGTCCACCTGGTGGGCGCGCGTCACCGGCGAGCCTTCGGCGGCGACGACGGTCGCCGCGGTGCTCGCGGGGCTGCTCGCGGTGGCGCTCCTGCTTCTCGCCGTGCGGCAGCTTGGCGGCCGGCGTCGTGGGCCGGCGCTCGTGGAGTTCGCCGGCGAGCACGGTTGGGCGCGGCTCGACGTCGGCGCCCTCGAGCGTGCTCTGCGTCGCCGTCTCGAGGTCGAGTTTCCGGGGCTCAAGGCGCGCGGACTGGAGTTCAGCAAACTCACCAGCGGCTGGCGAGCCCGCCTGGAGGCCGAGCTTCCCGCGCTCGAACTGGAGGCGTTGCAGGTGCGGGCCCATGACCTTCTGGCCACCGACCTGGCCCGCATGGCCGGCATGCGGCTCGAGGTGCTCGACATCGTGGCGTTGCGGCTGACGGCGCCGCCCGCCGGATCTGCGTGAGGGCAAAGTGAAGACCTGGGACTACCAGGTCTTCATGAGAAGCCGCCCCGTGGGGGCTGGGGTCCGTGCTTCTCTGTGTACCGAGTGTCGCACGTTTTCGATACCCGGAAGAACGACGGCCGTAACCGTTGCCGCGTGCGTCGGCGAGGCGCCGCTCGTCGTCCCGGCGGCGGGTGCCTGAGGCCGTGAGCGCGGCGCTCTTTCGCCCCGACCTGGTCGCCTCCGACCTGGACGGCACTCTGCTCCCCGCCGATGCCGAGGACCTGCCCCGGACGCGCCGGGCCATCGACCGGTTGCGCGTCGCCGGGATCCCGTTCGTGATCTGCACGGGCCGCATGTTCTGCAGCGCTCGCCGGGTGGCCGCGAAGCTGGGCCTCGGGGACGGGCCGGTCATCTGCTACCAGGGCGCCATGGTGGTCGACCTGGCGACCGGCGAGCGCCTGCTGCACCGGCCCATGAGCGGGGAGGCCGCGGGCGAGGTCGTGCGTCACCTCCGGGAGCTGGGCCGCCACCTCAACGCCTACATCGACGACAAGCTGTTCGTCGAGGAGCTCGACGACTGGGCGCGGTTCTACGCCGAACACACCGAGGTGAGCATCGAGCTGGTGGCCGACCTGGAGGCGGAAGTCACGGCGCGGCCGCCGACGAAGCTGGTGGCGATAAGCGATCCGGCCGACGTGGAGCGGCTCCTGCCGGATCTGCAGGAGCGCTGGCGCGGCCGCCTGTACGTGACGCGGTCGCAGCCCGAGTACATCGAGATCGCCGATGCGAGCGTGTCCAAGAGCGGCGCCCTGCAGTGGCTGTGCGATCGCGAGGGCCGGCGCCGCGACCGCGCGGTGACCTGCGGCGACGGGCTCAACGACATCGACATGCTGCGGTGGGCGGGGCTGGGCGTGGCCATGGCAGAGGCGGCGCCGGAGGTGCGCGCCGCCGCCGACCTGGTGGTCGTGCGCGGGGACCTTCCCGGCCTGCTGGTGCGCCTCAGCGAGGCTGCGCCCGGCTGACGGGCTGGGGGCGTCGTCCGCAGTCCTCCTCAACCTTCCTTGGTCATCTTCAGGCTGAAGCTGAGTGGGAAGTCGGGGCGGCCTTTGACCCTCTGGTGACCGTCGGCGCCCATCTCGAGGAAGGGGAACGGCAGGCCCTCGAGCGTGTAAGGGAACTCGTGCAGGAAGTCGAGGCGCAGGCCGTTGCGCAGCAGCGGGTCGACGATCTCGGCGAGACCGTGGCTCCACTCGTAGGTCACCGTGTGCTCGAACCGGGCGTCGGGCTCCGCGTAGTCGCCTGGCTCGTCGAAGCGCTGCGGCGCGCCGTACATGAAGTAGGGGTAGCCGATGCGGAGCGAGTCGGGGGTGGAGTCGTCGGCCAGCAGGAAGGCGTAGGGGTGGAACTCGGCGATGTAGAAGACGCCGCCGGGCTTGAGGAAATGGGCCACCACCTGGGCCCAGCGCGCGAGGTCGCCGAGCCACAGGAGCACGCCCCACGAGGTGAACACGACGTCGAACCGGCCGTCGAGCACCTTCCGCAGGTGGTAGACGTCGCTCTGCACGAAGGTCGCGCGCTGGGTGAGGCCGAGTTCCTCGGCCAGCGAGCGCGCCGCGGCGATCCCTTCGCCCGAGAAGTCGACGCCGGTGACCGTGGCCCCCTGCCGCGCCCAGCTGAGCGTGTCGAGACCGAAGTGGCACTGGAGGTGCAGGAGGGTGGTTCCCTCGCCCACCAGCGGTCCGAGCTCATCGATCTCGATCTGGTGCAGCGAGGTCTTGCCCGCCTTGAAGCCGGCGACAGCGTACAGCTGGGAGTCGAGGTGCGCGCCCACGGCTTCGTCCCAGCTCGCGAGATTGGCCTTGAGGTAGTCGTCCAGCATCGTTACTCCCCGTCGTCAGGTCGCGGGCTTGATGGCGCGCAGGGTGAAGGTGAGCGGCTGGTCCTTGCGGCGCCCGCCCGTGCCGTCGGGAAGCCAGAAGAGGTGGTCCTCCTCGAGCGTCCATTCCCACAAGGGGGCCGGCGCAAAGGGGAACTCGTGGAACTGCTCGAGGCGCAGGCCGGCGCCGGTGAGGGCGCCGAGTATCTCGGCGAAACTGTGCGACCAGCAGTAGGCGACGAGCCCGGTGGTATCGGCGTCACGGTCCGCGTACGAGCCGTCCACGGCGTCGATATCGGGTTCGTCGGGCGCGGGGAAGTAACGGTACCGCACGCGCAGCTCGCCTTCTGCCGCGGCGTCGTCCAAGGTCTGCGCAAACGGGTGGATCTCGGCCATGTAGAACGTGCCGCCGGGCCTCAGGTGGCGCGCGACGATGGCGGCCCAGCGCTCGAGGTCGGGCAGCCACTCGATGGCTCCCCAGTTGACGAAGACAACGTCGAAGAGGCGGTCGCCGAGGTGGGCGTCGGCGTCGTAGAGGTCGGAGCAGACGAACTCGGCGCGCGCCGAGAGGCCAGCTTCGCCGGCCAGCCGGCGCGCCAGGGAGACCGCCTCGTCGGAGAGATCGAGGCCGACGACGTCGGCGCCCAGGCGCGCCCAGCTCAGCGTGTCGAGGCCGAAGTGACACTGCAGGTGCAGAAGCGTTGTGCCCTCGTGGACGAAGGGACCCAGCTCCTCGAGCTCGACGGGCTTGAGCGAGGTCTCGCCGTTCAGGAATCCGGCGGTGTTGTAGCCGGGCGCGTGCTCGTGGATCCTGCTCCAGGCGTTCCAGAGCTTGAGGTTGGCGGCTCGCGCTTCGGCCGGGATGGGGTCCGGGCCGGCGGCGGCCTCGGCGCGGCCCGGTCCGGCTGCTCCAGCGCTCTCGTCACTCATGTCAGATGCCAGCCTTTCCAGTGTCCGCTCCCGAACGTACAGAACAGTACCACAGGCGTGGCCGGGCTCAGGGAGGCTCCACGGGGATCGGCGCGAGGCCGCCGGCCGGGCCGTTGGGCCGCGAGGGCCGGTGAGCGCCCGGCATCATGTGCATTCCGACCCTCGTAAACCTTGGAGTTGCGCGCGCGCTGCGATACAGTGAGGGTCGTGGAGACCGCGTACTACAGCGATGGCCGGCAACTGGGGAAGCTCGCCGATGTGTTCGGCGACCCCACGCGCCGCAGCATCTATCGCCATCTGCGCGCGGCCCAGGACCCTCTGTCGGCGAGCGAGGTAGGCGGTGTGTTCGGCTTGCATCGCACCGTCGCCCGCGCCCACCTGGAGAAGCTCAAGGAACTCGGGCTCGTCGAGTGCGGGACGCGTCGCTGTGCCGGGGGCGGCCGGCCGGCCAAGACATACGTCCTCACCGGTGAACGCCTGGAGATCATGGTGCCGCCACGTCGGTACGAGCGTCTGGCGCGTCTGCTACTCAGGCTCATCGACAGTTCCCTGGAGCCCGCCGCGGCGGCTGCGGCGGCGACGGGGCTGGGGCGCGCCTACGGCGCGGATGTCGCGCTGAGCCTCGCGGGAGCGGACGCGAAACCGCCGGTGAAGCTCTCTCCTCAAGCCGTCATCGGCTGGATGGACGTGGCCGGCTACGGTGTGTCGCTGGACGACGGCGCGCCCGGCGTGGTGGCCGTCACGGTGAGCAATTGCGTCTATCGCGAACTCGCCGAGGAGTACCCCGGCATCGTCTGCCGCTTCGACTGCGGGTTGGTGTGCGGCATGCTCGGCGTCGACGCGTCGGCGCACACGCAGACCCACGCGCTCAGCACCGGCGACACGTTCTGCCGGCACGAGATCCGGCTGTAGCCGGTCTTCCGCGCCTCCGGCGCGTAGCTCTAGGCTCCTATCTCCTCGCGCCCCGTGAACTCGTCCATGGCCACCGTGACGCCGAAGAAGTCGGCCAGCGGTCGAAGGCCCACACTGGGAGCAGGCGCATGGCCGGCAGCGTGCGCACCATGAACGGCATGAGCACCTGCGGGTGGTCGTGCTGGATCCCCCGCAGGATCCGCTCCGTGACGTCGGCCTCTTTGAGGATCGGCAGGAGCAGCGGGAACCGCGTCTTGACGCCGGCGAACATGCCGGTGTCGATGTAGAACGGGCAGACGACGGTGGTCCTACCGCGGCGAACTTGCTGGCCGCGTAGTCGGTCTCGCGCGGCGAGCCGATGAGGCCCGCGGCCGAGGCCACGTTGACCACGTGGCCGCTGCCGCGCTCGATCATGCCGGGCAGAAACGCCTTGGTGGTCCAGAACAGCGCCAAGGCGTTCACCTTGAAGGTGAGCTCGATGCGCTCGTCGGTCAGCTCGAGCAGCGGTTTGCCACTGACGATACCGGCGTTGTTGACGAGGATGTCCACCGGCCCGGCCGTCGCGCGCACCTCGTCGGCGCGCGCGTACACTGCTCGCGGTCCGCCACGTCACAGGCGAAGTCGCGGATCGCGCCGGCGCCCCCGGCCTTGGCCTCAGCGGCGACGGCTTCCGCGCCCGCCGCGTCAAGGTCCCATATGGTCACGGCGGCGCCGAGCTCAGCGCAGCGCAAGGCGAGGAGCCGTCCCAGGCCGGAGGCGCCGCCGGTGACGAGTACGTGCTTGTTGTTGATTGTGGTCACGGCGCTCCTCCCGGTCCGGTCACCTGATGCCCGGTACGTGCTTGAGCAGTTTGATGGCCGCGCCCATGACTGTCGCGTACTGCGCGTGGCTCAGGAAGGGAGGCGTGTCGATGGCCAGCAGACGCTGCACGGCCACCGTCTGCGCCTCCGTGTATTTGACGATGCCCTGGCGGCCGTGACGGCGCCCGAGGCCGGACTGCTTGAAGCCGCCCATGGGGCCGGCAGAGGCCCACGTGGCAGCGTAGGCCTCGTTGATGTTGACGCTGCCCGACTGGATGCCGGCCGCCAGCTCGCGGGCGCGGCGCGTCTCGCGCGTGAAGACGCTGGCGTTGAGGCCGTAGTCGGAGTCGTTGGCGCGCTCGATCATCTGCTGCGTGGACGCGCAGCGGTGGACCGCGGCGACGGGGCCAAAGGTCTCGGTGCGGCACAGCTCCATCTCTTCCGTGACGCCGGCCAGGAGCGTGGGCTCGTAGAAGTACGGGCCGAGGTCGGGGCGGGCCTTGCCGCCCGCCAGAACCTCGGCTCCCCGGCTGGCGGCGTTGCTCACGTGCGCGCCGACTTTGTCCAGCTGGTCGGCGCTGATCAGCGAGCCCATGTCGTCGGCGAAGGTGAGGCTCGCGCCGAGCCTCACGGCGCGGAGCGCCTCGACGAGGCGCGGGACGAAGGCACCGTAGATGGCGTCGTGCACGTAGACGCGCTCGATGCTGATGCACAGCTGGCCGCTGTTCGCCGTGATGCCGCGCACCGCGCCGGCCACGGCGCGACCGAGGTTCGCGTCGGGCAGCACGAGCAAGGCGTTCTTGCCGCCCAGCTCCATGGAGCAGTCCTTGAGGCGCTCGGCGGCCTGCGCGGCGACGATCTTGCCCGTCGCCGTGGAGCCCGTGAACATGAGGTAATCGACGCCGTCGAGGAGCGGTTCGCCGAGCTCGGCGCCGCGCCCGGTGACGACCTGCAGGAGGCCGCGCGGCAGGCCCGCTTCCTGCAGCAGCCCGGCGGCCCACAGCGCCGAGAAGGGCGTCTGCGCATCGGGCTTGAGCACCACGCCGTTGCCCGCCATGAGCGCCGGAACGGCGTCGCCGATGGCAAGGCTCAGCGGGTAGTTCCACGGGGCGATGATGCCGATCACGCCTCGCGGGCGATGGTATTCCCACGCCTTGGTGAGGACGGGCAGCGCCCCCTGGCAGCGGCGTGGCCGCAAGAAGGCCGCCGTCGTGTGCGCGTAGTAGCGCGCCTGGATGGCGACGTCGAGGACCTCCTCGAACGCGTGCCGGCGCGCCTTGCCGGACTCGAGCTGGATGATGTCGAGGATCTCGGGCGCGTTGTCGATGACCAGGTCGTGGAAGCGCAGCATGACGGCGGCGCGCTCGGCGAACGGCCGCCGCGCCCAGGCCTGCTGCGCCTCGCGGGCGGCCGCGCAGGCGGCGCCGGCGTCGGCCGCCGTCCCCCGCCGCACGTCGCCCAGCGTCTCGCCGCTGAACGGCGACTCGACCGCCAGCGGCGGCGCCGGCTCGGCCACGGCCGTGCGCGCCGCCAGGCGCGCGAGCATGGCCGAGCCCACGCGCGACGACCACTGCCTCGGCTGGGCCGGCGCTTCGGTCTCTCTCTTCTTGCGGGCCATGGATCCTCCTCGCGCCGTGGCCTCAGCCGGCCGTGGCGTCCCGTTTGGCGTTCTTCGCCGCGTACATGCGCTGGTCGGCGCGCTCGATGAGCTCCTGCAGCGTCGTTTTTTCGTCGGGGGGCCAGAACACGACGCCCAGGCTCACCTCGAGCTTGTAGCGGTGCTCGCCTTTGGCGTTCGCGGCGGCGATGCGCCGCTCCAGGCGCTGGGCGAGCTCCTCCGCCGCCTGCGGCTCGTCCTCGACCAGCACCACGAACTCGTCGCCGCCGGCACGCGCCACCACATCGGATTCGCGGATCGCGCCGCGAAGCACGGCGGCGATGTCGCGCAGAGCCTGGTCTCCCTGGCTGTGGCCGAAGCGGTCGTTGATGTTCTTGAGGCCGTCCAGGTCGAGGAACAGCACGTTGAGGCCGGTCTTGTGACGCCGGGCGCTGCGCATGGCGTGCTCGCCGAGGGCGAACAGGCCGCGCCGGTTGTGCAGGCCGGTCAGGTCGTCCGCCAGAGAGAGCGTGCGCGACTGCTCCTCGCGGCTGCGCAGCGCTGCCCCGGCTTCCTTCTGCGCCGTGATATCGATGATGTAGCCCTCGTAGCCGTAGAGCTGGCCGGCGGCGTCCAGCACCAGGTGCGTGTCGTCGCGGATCCAGCGTGTCTCGCCGTCGCCGTCGATGATGCGGTACTCCTGCGTCCACCAGTCCATACGGGTGGCGGCCTTGGCGTCGCCGTCCGCTACGATCCACTCCAGGTCCTCTGGGTGGACGATACTGGAATACGTGCGCCGGCCGCTGACGAACTCCTCGGCGCTGTAGCCGAACGCGGTGATGTTGGGCGAGACGTACTCTACGGCGCGGTCGTCGCCGGCCTGCCAGCGGAACGTCACCAGAGGGCCGGCGACGAGCAGGTCGCGTTCGTCCTGCAGGACTTCCTCCGCCTGCTGCCGGCCGGCGATCTCCGTCTTCAGGCCCTGCTCGCGCTCCGCGAGGAGCTCGACCATGGAGTTGAAGGCCTGGGAGAACTCACCCATGAAGTCGATGCGCTGACTGTAATCGCCGCGGGCGATCTCGTTGGCCTGCCACGTGAGCTCGCTGAGCCGCGAATGGAGCTCCTTGAACGGCACCGCCATGTAGTTGTCGCGCGAAGGCAACGGCGCGGAAAGGTCACCGCGGGTCAGCGGCAGCACGAAGGCGGCGAGCTCCTCCATGAAGTGCACCAGACGGTTGGCGGTGCGCACCAGCGGGAGAGCCTGCGCCGCGCAGCCGTCCTCGGGGATGGGCTGCGGCGTCCGCGCCTCGACAACGTCGTCGAGCACGCGCTTGACCGCAGCGAGGCACGCGTCCAGCGCGCTCCCCGGGTCGTCTGAACGGGCGGCCTTCACTGCGCATCGAGCTCGGCGGTCGGCGGCCGTACGGCGAAACGGCAGATGCGCCCGCCGCTTGCCCAGCAATCGACCTCGCGGGCCACGAACTCGCGGCCGGACCACGCGAAGCGCGGTGCATCACGCTCTGCCCGGTAGATCCCCATGTGACCCCGATCTCCAGCTTCCCGTGCACGGGAGTGTACACCAGGCAACGTTCTGGCAGGGGTATCTTCGAGGTCGCGGCGAATCGTAAGTCGAGGCCCGACAGACGGGCGTGCCGCGCCGACGATCGGCGCCGGCTGGCGGCGTGGGGAGGGGGGACATCCATGAGGATGCGGACGCTTGCACCGCTCGCCATGCTGGGCGCCATCGCTATCGCCGCGTCGGCAGGGTGCGGCGTCAAGGTGAGCTCGGAGCCGCCGCCGTCCCCGCGGCCTTCGGCCGCCTCCACGGCGTCGTCGCCATCACCCTCGACCTCAGTCACGCCTGCGATCCCCTCACCGTCGCCCACGCCGTCGACCGACCCGTCGGCGCTCGCCGCGGCGGAGAGCCGCGCGGCGGCGACCGTCGAGGTCAAGGCGGTCCTGCCGCGTTTCGACGAGCTGGCGCAGGACATCTTCGCGCGCAGCGGCGTGCCCGGCGCCGCCATCGCGGTGGTGGCCGGCGACGGCGCCGTCTACGTGCGCTGCTTCGGCGTCCGTAAGGTGGGCAGGCCGGAGAGAGTGGACAAGGACACCGTGTTCCAGCTGGCCTCCGTTTCCAAGAGCTTCACCTCGGCGATGCTCGCCGCCCTGGTCACCGAACGCGAGCTAGCCTGGGACGACCCGGTGGAGAAGTACTGGCCGGAGTTCGAGCTGTGGGACCCGTGGGTGAGCCGGCACGCCACCTTTCGCGACCTGATGGCGCAGCGTAGCGGCCTGCCCGAGTACGCCGGCGACGAGCTCGAGCAGTTCGGCTACGGCCGCCGGGAGATCCTGCGCAGGCTCAGGCATCTGCCGCCGGCCGCTGGTTTCCGCGCCGCCTACGCGTACCAGAACGCGCTGCCCACCGCCGCCGCGGAGGCAGCTTCGGCGGCAGCCGGCCGGTCCTGGGAGGCACTCGTGCGCACGAGGGTCCTGAAGCCGCTCGGGATGGGCTCCACGGTGCTCACGCAGAGAGGCTATCTCGCGGCGTCCGACCGCGCCGCGTCGCATACGATGGTCGACGGCGCTTCACGCGCGCCGGCCCCCGAGGAAGACGAGGTCTTCGCCCCGGCCGGTGGCGTGAGCTCGACCATCGCCGACATGGTGCCGTACCTGCGCATGCAGCTCAACGACGGGGCTCTGGCGGGGGTACGCGTCGCAGGCGCCGTGGCACTGGACGCCACGCACACGGCGACCACGGCGATCGGGCAGAACGACGAGGGTCCGACGGCCTACGCGCTGGGTTGGCAGACGGCGAGCTTCGACGGTCGCCTGATCGTGCAGCACGGCGGCGACTTCGCCCGCGGGATGAGCACTCTCGTGACCATGGTCCCCGACGACGGCGTGGGCGTCGTCGTACTCACCAACGCCTTCCCCGAGGGCCATGCGCTGACCTTTGCCCTCACCGACACGCTGATCGACCTCTACACCAGGGGTGCTGTGCAGGAGGACCGGCTGGCTCAGCAGCAGACGCTGCTACAGGGAGCGATGAAGGGGTCCATCCTCGATCCTTACCGGCACCTGCCGGAGCAGCCGCCCGCCGGCGCGAGCGCCCCGCGCCCACGGGCCGTGTATCGAGGCGCCTACGTCAGCGATTACTATGGCCGCGTGACGGTGCGGCGCGGCGCGGGGGCGGGGCTGAACGTCAAGCTCGGCCGCGGCGTCACGCTGCGGTACGCGCCGTGGAACGGTGACACGTGGCGCCAGCCTGAGAGTAACACGGCGGCCATCTTCACGGTGAGTGGCGACCGTGCCGTGCGGGTCAAGATCATGCAGCTCAACTTCCTGGGACGCAACGGGCTGTTCAAGCGTGTGAAGTAGCCGTCACTTCTTGCGGCGGTTGGTGAGCATCGTGTTGATGAGCATGCCGAAGGCGAGCCCGGCGATGCCGGCGCCGATGAGCAGGACCCAGGCTCCGACCCCGGTGGCGGCGACGATCGTCAACATCGTGCGCTCCTTCCTCCCGTGCCGCGGCTCACCAGCCGGGCAGGCGCTGCATGCCCTCGAGGGCCCTGAGGTCGGTGATGTCGTGGTTCACTTCGAGGATGCCCTTGTACGCGCCGTCCGCGTCGCGCACGGCGCAGTACCGCGTGTAGTTGAAGCGCTCCCCGTCCGTCTCCCAGCCCTCGGCCACGTCCTTGGCGCCGGCCTTGAACTGACTCAGGATCTCCTCCAGGCAGGCGAGCGAGTTTTCGGGGTGGCAATCGCGCACATCGCGGCCGATGTAGCGCGCGTCGCAGGTCTTGTAGGTGGCGCCCTTCCAGTAGAGCAGCACGTCGTGCTCGTCGGCAAGGCTGAGGTCGAGCGGGAGAAAACGGAGGACAAGCTCCATCTGCTCAGGGGTGAGGCTGCCGCGCTGCCATTGCATGTCCGGGTCACCTCGTGTGTGCGGGGGATCGTACTGGAGTCCATGCTACCGCATCGCGGCGGTGCGCGAGACCAAGCGCGCGGGGAGGCTCCATCTCGTCGTATTCTGCGGCCAGATGGAGCCGCGCCGCACCGGACACCGGTGCCGGCGGGCCGCGCCGCCGCAGGCGGGGCGCCGGCGCGGCCGCTAGGGGTGTCGTGTGCTGATCGCCGTGTTCTGGGGGTTCGTCGCCGGCGCCGCGTTCTTCTTCACGCTCGGAGCCGTCGAGGGCTAGTCTGGTCCAGGATGCCTGGTCCTCAGCCTGCGCCCACCACGAATCAGGAGCGCTGGCGGCACGTCGTTGGCCCAGCCATGCTGATCAAGGCGACGACGACAGTCGAGAGCATGGCTCGCCTGGCGCCGGAGAAGCGCATGACAGACGCGCTCATACTCCTGAGGGCGCTCTACGCGAACGTCGTGAACCTGGCTTGGGTGGTGGTCAATCCGACTTACAGGCTGAGCAGGCTCTAAGTGGACCACTGGAAGGGGGCAGGTCAACAAACCGTTCGTGAGCGCCTGCTGCTGCCCGCTGCGGAGACGCGCTTGGAAAGGGGAGGCGGCGGGCATCGTCAATCTGTCGGATGGCAGATGCAAGTCGGAGGCTCTCGGGCTCAACCCGAGACCGGGGGCCCATCTCCAGGAGGGCCGCGTGCTTCGCAACATTCTCATCATCGTCTATTTGGTCATTGGTGTGTTCGTCGCGTACTCTCACCACTACTTCGCGCATCTGACCACCCTCAAGCCCGTGCTCTCGGCGGTGCTTGCCGTGCCGCTCTGGCCGCTGGTCTTGGCCGGGGTCAGCTTGCATCTCAAGTAGGCGCCGGATCCCGGCAGTCGGGCGGCATAGCATCCGGCGCAGTATCGACCGCGCGCCACCACCGCGGCGGCTGCAGCCTAGTGGTCTTCCGGGCGCGACGATCTTGGAGCGCCGCGCCCGTCCGGCGCTAGCAC
>Ga0209429_10001505_pt1 | contig 14328 bp, 11 predicted proteins | sample BarGraNGADG00212_3_FD_184493 | JGI IMG/M metagenome (GOLD analysis project Ga0209429, IMG submission 184493) | Arctic peat soil microbial communities from Barrow, Alaska - Barrow Graham LP Ref core NGADG0004-212 (SPAdes) (version 2) | ecosystem: Environmental > Terrestrial > Soil > Wetlands >... | reverse complement strand
AAAGATTATGAAACTGCAGCTTCTAAATACAATGCTTCAAAAACCGTTCAGATAATCAGTCTGCTTCGTACATACGACATGAAATCAAAGGGCTTTGGCGATCTGAGCAGCGAACCGGGCGACCTGTTTAAAGAGCTGATATTTAGAATATTACATATATAACAGGCGGCAGGTAGCAGTAAAAGTAAAAAGAGACCTCTAATTAATTAATTCATATCGGGGGATTCGGGGAAATCAGCCCACATTCTGTACTTATTTTTAAAATTTCTTAAAACCCTCTTCCAGGTATCATCGACTTTATTATTCATGATAATTTCGTGTTTTACCTTCGCAATTACCCATGAGTTTTCTTTAAGTTCACGTTCAAGCTGACCCTTAGACCAGCCCGAATAACCAAGAAAGAATCTTATCTGGGTATGATTAATTGACCCTTTCCTTATCAACTCCCTGATGGTATCAATATCTCCTCCCCAGAAAATATTTCCATCAACCAAAACGCTTTTGGGGATCTTATCTCCAAGGTTATGCAAATAATGAAGAGTATCAGGCGCAACCGGACCGCCCATACTTAAATACTCACCCCATCCTTCAAATCCGGAAATAGCATCGCAAACTTTAATTTCGAGATTCTTGTTCAGAATAAAGCCGACCGATCCTTCAGGTGTATGATCGGTAAGATATACTATGCTGCGGTTAAAGAATGTATCGGAAAGGAAAGGTTCAGAAATAAGGACCTTGCCCTTTTCCGGTATCTTGTCTTCAGGTAATATGGTAAATAAATCAAGTTCTTGCTCCATGGTAAAATAGTGATCAGCCAATTTACATAAAATTAATTAAATGTTATAAAGTCATTTTGCCTGAAATGATTAATTTTAGCGTATTGATTACTTATCAATTAAAAATCAATCATAATTCTATTTTTAATTAAATATTGTAATATTTTTAGCCCGAATTGTTAACCAGATGCCACATAGAAGTAAATTACGAATAATAGGGAATAAAGTCGTTTTAAATATCCGGGAGCGGATGTGCGAAACAGCTGAAGAGTTACTGTCGAGCGAAAAGTTCAGATTAGTTCTGGATCATTGCCTTAAAAACCTTTGTGAAAAAAATTCACCTCTGCTTGAAATATTTGAAAAGGGTAATTGTAATGAAGAATCAGTTAACGACTTTGTAAAGACACTTACATTGCTTGTAAAGTATGAAAGCAATGTTGTTCCTCATATCTTTGATAAGTCACTGCCATTCCTGAGAGATCTGCGCCTGGTACACAGCTTTGTGGAATATCTTTATGATTACTGGAGACATTTTGACCGTTTCATTATAAACGATTCCGAAGGTGACAGATTGGATAAAAGGCCTTATCGTACTTTTAACGAGACTATTGAGCAGCTGACCCATCTTATAAGGACAGTGTACAGGCATATACAGGAGAATATTACAGGAAGCCATCCCAATGTTTACAGGCAGGTGCCGGCAGGTGCAGAAATGGCGGTGATATCTCTGCCAAAAGAGATTCCATATCCGGTTGAAAAATACCGGAAACTGAACATTGTGCCTGTCATCCGGCAGATGCTGATCTATCCTCCTCTTGTCATCCAGCAACCGATGAACAAGAGAACGGGCCAGTTTAAAAAGATACAGCAAAATCCTATTGATCTTATTGAATTAAACCAGGACGAGTGGATCTGTTATCCTGCAAAGGTTGGTAAACTGCTGATAATGGTTTATTTCCATATTGATTTTTTCGACCTTGGTTTTTCAATGTGTAACCTTTTTCAACTGGCTGAAGATATTGACCTTGAGAAAAAACCTGATGCACTCTTTATATACGGAGCGCCTGGTACCGTTCTTGACGGACTTTCAAAATATTCCACTGTGTTTTATGATGATGATGAAAACGGCATATTTGTGGGTGCAATACCGGGAAGACCGGAATTCGGATATTTCGGCTACCTGAAGAAGATGGTACTGACTCTTCATAATTCAATAGTTATGAAATCGGGTAATATGCCATTCCATGGTGCAATGGTGAAAATCCTTCTACAGGGTAACAAAGAGGCAACGATACTTCTTATGGGCGATACCGGAGCCGGAAAATCGGAAACTCTTGAGGCCTTCCGTGTCCTTGGCGAAAAACATATACGTGAACTAACAGTTATAGCTGATGATATGGGGTCAATCGAGCTTGATGAAAAAGGCAATCCTATTGGTTACGGAACCGAGATCGGGGCATTTCTGCGTCTTGATGACCTGCAGCCAGGATATGCCTTCGGACACCTCGACAGGTCAATTATAATGAATCCCAGCCAGGTAAATGCAAGGATTGTGTTCCCTGTGACAAGGTTTGAAACAGTAATTCAGGGACATAAAATAGACTATATCCTCTATGCAAACAACTTCGAAGAAATAGACAATGAACATCCTGTAATTGAGAGATTTGATTCGGTTGAATGGGCTCTCGATATTTTCAGGGAAGGTGCGGTGATGAGTAAAGGAACTACAACATCAAGCGGATTGGTACACTCATATTTTGCTAATATTTTCGGCCCTCCCGAGTACAAAAATGTCCATGAAAAAATAGCAGCAAAATACTTCGCCTCTTTCTTTAAAAACAATGTTTTTGTAGGACAGATGCGTACCAGGCTGGGCATTCAGGGTTATGAATCATCGGGACCAAGAGAAGCTGCATTAGAATTACTCAGGATCATCGGAGTAACACCGCAAAACCACTGAAGATGATAAAAAAACTAGTATTTTTCAGGGACAGCCTCTTTCATCATTCCATAAACTGAATCAAAAACATCTTCTGCACTTGGCTTGGAAAAATAGTCGCCATCAGTTGTATATGCCGGCCGGTGTTCTTTTGCAGTGAGTGTCTTTGGAGAGCTGTCAAGATAATACCATCCCCGCTGTTTCTCAAGTACTTCCTGCATCATGTAGGCTGTTGTGCCTCCGGGGACATCTTCATCGAGAAAAAGTACTCTGTTGGTTTTTTTAATTGATTCAATAATAATCCTTTTAGTATCAAAAGGAACAAGCGTCTGAACATCAATAAGTTCCACCGAGATATCATGTGCGGCAAGCTGTTTTACAGCTTCAACTGCAATCTTGACCGTTGATCCGTAAGTAATCATTGTCAGATCGGTACCTTCATTTAGAATTTCCGGAACGCCAAGCTGTAAACGGAACTCACCGATATTATCAGGCATTTTTTCTTTGAGCCTGTATCCGTTAAGCGGTTCGATGACAATTGCAGGATCGTTGCCTTCGAGCAATGTATTGTAAAAACCTGCGGCTCTGGTCATATCACGGGGCGCGCAAACATAAACACCTCTGACTGAATTTATCAGCATGCTCATTGGTGATCCGGAGTGCCATATACCTTCAAGCCTGTGTCCCCGTGTGCTTATGATCAGAGGAGCAATCATCCCTCCAACTGTTCTGTAATGAGTTGTTGCAAGGTCATCGCTTAAAGGCTGCAAGGCATACATCAGATAATCAAGATATTGTATCTCTGCTATTGGTCGCATCCCTCTGAGCGCCAGGCCAATTCCCTGACCAAGAATAGTTGCCTCCCTTATGCCTGTATCGGTTATCCTGAGTTCGCCGAATTTATTCTGCAGTCCTTCAAGTGTCTGGTTTACTCCTCCGATTTTGCCGGTATCTTCTCCGAAGGTAACAAGAAGAGGATATTTTGTGAAAAGCTTCTCGTAATTATCTCTTAAAATCTGCCTGCCTGGTACCTCAGGTGAATTTTCAGAGTACACGGGTGCTACAGGTTTTACCTTCAGAACCGAGGTAGGAGAATCGTTATAAAGGAAAGTATCATAACTTTTAGCTGCATCTTCATAATTACGTTTTAACCACCCGTGAAGCTCCTCTTCGAGATTTTCGGCTTTATTGCATGATTCGCATACATTTCTCAGTATTTTACGGGCAGCCACAAAGTTATCCTTTCTGATCGGAGAGAGAACATTTTTAAGATCTTCGGTTATTTTATCAACTGTCTTCTCTTTAGACTCTTCCTGACACTTGCATGTCCGATCGAGGATAATTTTAACTAATGCATCCCTCTCAATCTTAATGGGTTCCTGGAACATCTCCCAGCTTTTTTTTCTCGACTCCCGCGCTTCGGTTTCTGCTTCTGATGCTATTTTATCAAGCTCCTCTGCCGAAGCAATGCTCTTATCTAGAGCCCATTCCCGCATTTTTTTTATCGGATCAAATTCTTCTTCCCACCTGAGTCTCTCCTCACTTTTATATCTCTCATGTGATCCGGATGTTGAATGCCCCAGAGGCTGTGTAACTTCTTCAATATGAAACAACACAGGAGTATGATCTCTGCGGCAAATCGCTATTCCTTCCTCATATAGTTTGATAAGTCCCGGATAATCCCAACCCTTTCCTTTAAGTATTATTATACCAGGTCGTCCGGGTTCGTTTTCAAATCCTTTAAGGATGTCGGAAATGCTGCCTTTTGTAGTCTGATATTTTTTGGGAACTGAAATCCCAAAACCGTCATCATAAACCGAGATTGCCATTGGCACCTGCAATACGCCTGCTGCATTAATTGCTTCCCAGAAGTGACCTTCCGATGTGCTGGCATCTCCTATCGATCCGAAAGCAACTTCATTTCCTTTATTTGAAAGAGTCGTAAAACGGTGCAGTTCTTTGTTCTGCCTGAATAGTTTTGAAGCATAAGCCAGTCCCAGCAGACGAGGCATCTGTCCGGCTGTAGGTGAAATATCGGAAGAGGTGTTTTTCTGTTTTGTAAGATCGCGCCATGTCCCGTCAGGATTAATATTCGGTATTGAGAAATGGTTATTAAATACTCTCCCTCCGCTGCCCGGGTTAATATCTCTGTTGGTGTTACCATAAAGCTGGTGAAAAAATTCAACTGAGCTATAAAGCCCCATTGCCATCATCCATGTCTGGTCGCGGTAATAACCTGATCTCCAATCTCCTTCTTTAAACTGTTTTGCCAGGGCAATCTGTACTATCTCTTTTCCATCCCCAAAAATCCCAAACTTGGCTTTACCGGTAAGAACTTCACGACGTCCAATAATACTTAGGTTCCGGCTCAGGTTCGCCAGCCTGTAGTCGGCCAGAATAATCTCTTTGTTTAAATTACTTTCGGATGGTTGATTATTTTGCTTCATTATAAATCACAATTTCGTTTTCTTTCTTACTGACATTAAACAAAATTTACCTGCTGTTGTTTAAAATATAAATTGAAATGATGATTATCTTTGGGGCGAACCAGATACAGGTAAAGTTACAAAATATTAAAGACTATAAAACATGTTGCTTAAATTACTGATAATAAGTGCAATATTATTGATAATCTCTTTTGCAGGACTTGGTATTACCATGTTACTCAAAAAACAAGGTAAGTTTCCTGACACCCATATAAGCCATAATAAAGAAATGAGGAAGAGAGGGATCACCTGTGCGCAGCAGAATGACGTTGGCTGTAATCCTGCCGATGATTTTCAGGGATGTTCAACTTGTGGAGTACGAAGGGTGTAGGCTGCATGCGACAGACAACAGGCGACGGGCTAAAAAATCCCTTTCCGGAGAGGCAAAGGGTCAGTTTATTTTTATTCTGTTTCTGAGATATTCTTTTTGAGGTTTTCTGATATCCAGGTTTTAAATTTACCACTATCATCCGAATAGATAAGGTATCCATCAAGCTTATTTTTATTAATGAAATCGATAGAGTTCTCTTTACCCATAACCATACAGGCAGTTGCAATACCATCGGCTGTAGCGCAATCATCTGCAAGTATAGTAGCGCTAAGCAACTGATTTTTTGCCGGATAACCTGTTTTTGGATCGATGGTATGAGAATATTTAACTCCATTTTCTACATAAAATTTTCTGTAGTTACCGGATGTTGCCAACGACTTATCCTTAATCCTGATTATTGCCTCGAGTTCATTTCCGGGTAACATATTATTATCTTCCGGTTTGTCTATACCTATGCGCCATGGAGTACCTGCTTTATCCCCTTTTACTCTTACCTCCCCGCCAATCTCAACAAGGTAGCTTTTTATTTTTAACTTGTCAAAATACCTGCAGATAACATCTACCGAAAAACCCTGGGCTATTGCATTGAAATCGAGACTAATATTTGGATCAGATTTTACTAATTGTCCATTTATCAGCGACACTTTTTCCATACCAACGAGTTTTAAAAGACTGTCGCGTTTTGATTCTGAAAAATTTTTGTGTGAATCCGGACCAAAGCCCCATGCTTTAACCAGCGGGCCGACAGTAACATCAAAAGCACCTCCTGTAATTGCAGAAATATGTGCGGATAAATTAAATACTTCAACAAAAAACGAATCAGGAACAACTGGCTCATTGCGGTTGATCTTTGAAAGGATTGATGAATCCTTGTAAAGCGATAATGACATATCAAAGTCATGCAAAATTTTTTCCGTATTCCGTTTCATTGTAACAGGGTCGGGTTTGCCTCTGTTCTCATAAACTATGCTATATGTAGTACCCTGGATAAAACCTGTAAAACTATCGTAAACAGACCTTGTTTTTCTGCATGAAGGAAAAACCAGGAGAATAGCCAGAATTACCGGCAGCAACTTATTTTTCATTTTTTTGATTTTAATGTAAAAATACCGATAAATTGAAGAATGACCTATATACCGAAATCATCAAATGCGATATTTTCAGCAGGTACACCCAGATTATCGAGCATTTTTATAACAGCATTATTCATAACAGGAGGACCGCAGAAATAGTATTCAATATCCTCAGGTTCATCATGTTTGCTTAAGTAATTATCAAACAAAACCTGATGTATGAACCCTGTATATCCTGTCCACTTATCTTCAGATAAAGGTTCTGATAATGCCAGGTTGAAAGTGAAGTTTGGAAATTTCTCTTCGATAGCCCTGAATTCATCCTCATAAAATACTTCTCTCAATGACCTGGCGCCATACCAGTAAGATACTTTACGTCCGGTTTTAAGAGTATGGAAGAGATGAAAAATATGGGATCTTAGCGGAGCCATACCTGCACCACCGCCTATATAGACCATTTCACTGTTTGTATTTTTAATATGGAATTCCCCATAAGGACCTGAGATGACTACTTTATCACCCGGTTTTCGTGAGAAGATATAGGAAGAACATATTCCCGGAGGTACCTTCTGAAAATCATTTTTTAGCTTATCAAATGGTGGTGGCGCTATTCTGATATTCAGTTTTATAAGGTCTTTTTCAGCAGGAAAATTAGCCATTGAATATGCGCGGAATGTTTCTTCTGTATTTTTAATGCCAAGATCCCACATGTGTAAGCATTCCCAGTCATTTCTAAATTTTTCCTCTATTACAAAATCCCTGAAACTGGTTTGGTATTTCGGGACATCAATCTGGATATATCCTCCCGGTTCAAAATCCATCGATTCACCGTCGGGAAGCTTAACGACAAACTCTTTAATAAATGTTGCGACATTTTTGTTTGAGATAACCTCGCACTCCCATTTTTTTATTCCCATCACTGCCTCAGGTACTTTAATGTTGAGATCTTCCCTTACTTTTACCTGGCAACCTAGCCGCCAGTGATTTTGCTGTTCTTTACGGGTAAAGAAACCGGTTTCAGTGGGAAGAATTGATCCGCCTCCTTCCATTACCTGGCATTTACACATACCGCATGTTCCTCCTCCGCCACAGGCAGAAGGGAGAAAAATTCCATTCCCTGAAAGTGTGGAAAGCACGTTAGCACCAGGGGAAACTGTAAGTTCACGATCATTTATCAGAAGGTTCACATCGCCTTTTGGTGCAAGTTTATCCCTTGCTACCAGCAGAACGCTCACAAGCATCAGAATGACAAGGAGAAAAACTATAATACTATATAAAATTGTACTTCCTGTAGTAATAACTAAAACCATAATTCTTAATTTTCAATTAGAGTTTAATTCCCATAAATCCCATAAAAGCAATTGCCATAAGTCCGGTAAGGATAAAGGTTATTCCTAATCCTTTCAGCGGGGCAGGGACATTACTGTACCTTAATTTCTCCCGTATAGCTGCAATACTGACAATAGCAAGCATCCAACCTATTCCTGATCCGACCCCGAACACAGTAGCTTCTGCAACGGTCTGGTATTCACGTTCCTGCATAAATAAAGCTGCACCAAGTATTGCACAGTTAACAGCAATAAGGGGGAGAAAGATACCAAGGGAATTATATAATGCCGGACTAAATTTTTCAATTATCATTTCAACAAGCTGAACCATTGCAGCAATTACTGCAATGAAGACCATAAAAGTAAGGAAGCTGAGATCAACATCTGCAAATCCTTCTCCCAGCCATGCAAGAGCACCCTTTTTTAGAACATAATGCTCCACAAGGAAGTTGACCGGCATAGTAATTAATAGTACAAAGACTACCGCTACACCAAGACCGATCGAAGTCTTAACATTTTTTGAAACCGCAAGGAAAGAGCACATGCCTAAGAAGAAGGCAAATATCATATTATCAATAAAAATTGATTTTATGAATATATTTAATAAGTGTTCCATAATTCTTATCTCTATTTATTATCAATCAGGCTTTTATCTCTGCTGCGCTGAAACCAAATTATCAGGCCAAGAAGTATCAGGGCCATAGGTGGCAGGATCATCATCCCGTTATTTACATAACCTGTGGAATAAACTCCCAGCTTTCCCATTACCGGAAAACCATAGATAGTTCCTGATCCAAGAAGTTCTCTGAAAAAAGAAACGATAATCAGTATCATGCCATAACCGGCGCCGTTACCAAAACCATCGATAAATGATGGCCATGGTTTATTGGCCATTGCAAAAGCTTCAAGGCGCCCCATCAGAATGCAGTTGGTGATTATCAATCCGACAAAGACCGACAGCTGTTTGCTTACATCAAAAGCATAGGCCTTAAGTAATTGATCAACAAGTATTACCATTGTTGCAATTACCACCAGCTGAACAATTATCCTTATCCTGTCCGGAATATATTCCCTTATTGCTGCAATAACCAGGTTCGATACTGCTGTAACAATAGCAACCGATAATGCCATAACAATAGCAGGCTTGAGTTTGACTGTCACTGCCAGAGCTGAACAAATACCCAGAACCTGAACAGTGATAGGGTTTTCCTTACCAAAAGGTGCTGTAAAGAGTTTTAAATTCTTAGCCGAGAACATCGGCTCCTTTTCCTGATTGCTCATATCTTAATTTCTGTTTTTCAAAAGGTAATCATTATACTTAACCATACAATCGAGAAGCATCTTTTCAAGTCCTTTACTTGTTATAGTACCGCCTGAAATAGCATCAACACCATGAGGATCATCTTTCTTTGCTCCGCCCTTCAGGACTTTTACAGAAACAAGTTTATCTGCCTCGAAAAGTTTCTTCCCCGGGAACATACCTTCAAATGAACTGGTATTTATCTCTGCTCCCAGACCCGGAGTTTCGCCCTTATGATCAAAAGTGACACCATATATAGTATTCATATCCGACTTCAATGATACATAGCCGAAAATCGGCCCCCAGAGACCTTTTCCTTCAACCGGAAGTATTATAACCTTTTCACCATCATCGGGAGAAGCTTTAAATACAGGAAGACTCTGCTGTTCAAGAGGTTTTTTCTGTTCAATATTCATCACAACCCTGAATGCATCAACCCCCTCAACAATATCTCCCTTTGAATTAAGGACAAAGCTCTCTTTTATATACTTACTATATAGTTCTTCCGCATTGCTGCGGTCAGCCGGAATATTTATTGACTCCAGCATACTCTTCTTCTTTTCAATCTCCAGGTTCTTTTCCTGGGCAGGTTGCAGTAATGTTGCGGCAAGCGACAGCAAGGTTGCCACCACAACCACCATTACTGATGAAAAAATGAAAATATATTTGTTACTGAACTGCTTCATTTTACTTAATTATTTATTGCTGTTTTAGCTCGTTTGAGTCTTCTTGTTATACTCGATTGAATGACAAAATAGTCAATGAGAGGAGCAAAAACGTTCATTAAAAGGATAGCCAGCATAACACCTTCGGGATATGCAGGATTTATTACTCTGAAAAGAATCGCTAAAACCCCGATCATAAATCCATAGACCCATTTTCCTTTTTCGGTCTGGGCTCCTGAAACAGGATCGGTAGCCATAAATACAGCGCCAAATGCAAAACCTCCCATTACAAAATGATAATAGAAAGGAAGTTCCATATAAGGGTTTACACTAAATGCATTCAAAAGCAGACCCATTCCAAGACCTCCGATAAAAACACTGACAATTATCTTCCAGCTGCCTATGCCGGTAATTATCAGTATCAGGGCCCCTAAAAGAATTGCAATTGTGGATGTTTCCCCAAATGATCCAGGAATTGTTCCGATAAACATATTCATAAATGACGGCAACTTTGTCGTTTCACCTGCGGCGCAAAGTGCAAGAGGAGTTGCCCCCGAGAAGCCGTCAATTATGTTTTGCCCTTTAGTCAGTCCGGCAGTCCAGACCTTATCTCCTGTCATCCATGCCGGGTAACTGAAAAAAAGAAATGCCCTGGCAAGAAGAGCAGGATTGAAAACGTTCATTCCGGTTCCGCCAAACACCTCTTTTCCAAGTATAACCGCAAAGGCAGTTGCAAGCGCAAGCATCCAGAGCGGTACATCAATAGGCATAATAAGCGGGATAAGCAATCCGGTGACAAGAAATCCTTCATTTATTTCATGCCCTCTAATCTGAGCTGCAATAAACTCAATTCCCAATCCGACAACATAGCTGACAACAACAAGTGGCAAAATCTTAAGGAATCCAAACCAGAAATTCTGCAGAACTCCTGTTTCGAGACCTAACGACCTGAAGTGCTGTAATCCTGTATTATAGGAACCGAAAAGAAATGCAGGGATCAGTGCAATAATAACAACAGTCATTGTCCGCTTCAGGTCAATACTGTCACGTACATGCGAGCCTTTCAATGTAACTTTGTTTGGAACAAACATAAAAGACTCGAATCCCTGAAATACAGACCGGAGCTTACTGAATCTGCCTCCTTCTGTAAAGTGGGGCTTCAGTTTATCTAACTTTTTTCTTAAGAAATTCATTATATTTTTTTGTCTTGTATTACTAACTCATCTCTTTTATCATCAGATCAAGACCTTGCCTGACTATTGATTGTATCTCAATTTTTGAAGGACAGATAAATTCGCAGAGAGCAAAATCCTCTTCTGCAATCTCATAAATCCCCAGATTCTCCATAAGGTCGACATCCTGTGCAAGGATAGCTTTAAGCAGCTGCATTGGATAAATATCCATAGGAACCACCTGTTCATATTTCCCGGTCATCACAAAAGCACGTTCTTCGCCATGCATGTTTGTATCAAGGTTGTAGCTCTTCTTTGGGATAAGACTTGATGCAAATGTTTTCGAAAAACTAAATTTATTCAAACCGGGCATAGCCCAACCGAAAAACTCATAATAGTCTCCTTCAGGTATAACAGTAACCTGCGAATCATAATAACCAAGAAATCCGTTTGCCTCTATTTTTGTCCCGGTAAGGACATTACCACTTATAAATCTCAGTAGGCCCTCTTTTACATTATCTTTTACCATCCCTGTTACTGAGGCCCCTGAAATTATTTTATAGTATTGAGGATGAAGCACTTCCGAACCGGTCAATGCTACAACCCTTTCATGCTTATAGATTCCTTCCTCAAAAAGTCTGCCTATGGCTAAAACATCCTGAAGATTAATGATCCAGACTATTTCACCCTTATTTATTGGATTAAGATGATGAATATGAACTCCTACATTTCCGGCAGGATGCGGGCCTGAGAAATAAGATATCTCAACTCCGGTGCTGCTTTTCAATGATACTGAAGCTTCCCCTTTCCCATTAAGAATAAGATTTACTTTGCCATCTGTCAGTTTTGTAAGGGCTGATATTCCGGCCTGAAAAGAAGAGGAAGAGGAGTTGTCCATTATGAAATTATAATCCGGTGCCAGAGGTGCAGTGTTAAATCCTGAAATAAAGATCGCTTTGGGCACATCCTGCGGGCGGGCGATAATATGATAGGGACGTTGCCGTACGGCAGGCCATAGTCCTGATGCCAGCAGATGCTCCTTTATTTGTTCCCTGGTGAGTTTTGAAGGATCAGCTTTTCCGAAATCAACAAACTCATTGCCGTCCTTTTCTACTACAACTTCAAGTAATTTACGGCGATCGCCCCTTTCAACAGAGGTTACTGTACCTGATACAGGAGAAGTGAATCTTATTTCGGGGCGCAGCTTATCAATAAACAAAGGTGCGCCTGCTTTAACCTTATCACCGGACTTAACTGCCAGTTTGGGTATCAAGCAGGGAAAGTCGACAGGTTTGACCGCATAACGAACTGATTGTATTTCTACGGCAAACTTCTTTTCGGCAATTCCCTTTATCCTGAGATCAAAGCCTTTTTTTAATTTAACTGTTGAGGACATTTGTATTACGTATAATTCAATTTATTCTGAATCAATGGTTACTGTTAATAAATTAACAAGAATTTGTAAAAATATAAATACCTTCCATATTACAACAGAAATATGCTTAATATAATGTTTACGTTCGGCATAATTTTTGTTTATTTGAAAACAGACTGATTTTTATGCAACGAATTATTATCTCATTTTTCTTTCAGGCATTCATTTTTACAGGGCTCCATTCATCTCCGGCAGACTCATTAATGTTTTCAAACCACGTTTTTAATGAGAAAATAAAAACCGTTCAGCTTTATAAGGAGGGCTGGAATCTTTCCTATCCGATTATTAAAATGAATAGTGATGAAAAACTTGTCCTTCACTTCGACCTTCTTGGAGATCAGCCTGAAACATATTATTACACATTTATACATTGCACAAAAGATTGGGAGAAATCGGATATATTTCCAAACGATTATACTGAAGGTTTCCCGGAAAACCAGATTGAAGAGTTAAAGTCTTCATTCAATACTACAGTAAATTATATTCACTATAAACTCACCTTCCCAAATGACAGGATAACCCTTAAGATATCAGGAAACTATGTTCTTTTTGTTTACCCGGCGGATAAACCCGAAAAACCGATTTTCACTCAACGTTTTATCATTACCGAAGATGCAGTCAGGATCACACCTGATGCACATCGGCCACGTATGACAGCCGAAAATAATTTAAGCCAGCAAATCGATTTTAACATAAATTACTCCGGCATCTCCATAAATGACCCCTACCGGAACATATATGCATTTATTCTTCAGAATGGCCGTTGGAATAACTCCAGGAAAAACCTAAAACCCGATTTTTATGGAAATAATGAACTGAAATACAATTCATTATCTGACAAAAATATTTTTGCAGGAGGCAATGAATACCGTTATTTTGACATTAAGAGCATACGGTACCAGTCGGAATTTGTAAGGAAAATTGATTACGCAATATCAAATTACAATGTTTATCTCTTCCCTTCCGAAAACAGGGAGTTTAAGCCCTATTTCTACTGGCAGGATTTCAACGGGAAATACTATATTGCAGTACAGGAGGGCCAGAATCATGAGACAGATGCAGATTATGTTTATGTATATTTCACACTGCCATCAAAATATATTGTTGATGGCGGAAAGATGTACGTTTCAGGCGCCCTTGCCAACTGGACCCTGAACAAGGAGAATCTGATGATTTACAATTACGAAAAAGCAGAATATGAATGCACACTTTTTCTGAAACAGGGCTGGTACAACTATGAATATGTTTTTCAGAAAGATGTTGATTCAGGCACTATTCCGACAAAATTTGAAGGGAGCCATTATGAAACAGAAAATGATTACCTGATTCTGATTTACTACAGGAATCCCCGCGATCGTTATGACAGGGTTATCGGAACTGCTGTAACAAACACACTGAACCGCATGTCAAATTAATGTTTTGTATGAGTGTCAATTCCATACATCATAAAAAATGCATGCTTCACTGTTTTTAAGATTTCGGTCATGTACTCTTCAACAGCTCTGACTGATCCTGGAAGGGTATAAATAAGTGATTTCCCGATAATTCCAGCAACGCTCCTGCTTAAAAGTGCATTTGGATTTTCCATACCATACTTAACACGTATAAATTCCATGATCCCGGGTATCTCTTTGGAAAGAAGGGGTGTGAGAGTATCAACTGTAATATCTCTTGAACCTATACCGGTTCCTCCGGTGGTAAAAATAATATCAGAGGTGTATGAAGCATTTATCAGCAACTCTTTAAATATAATTGCATCATCAGGGATCAGGTTGATATTAATGGTATAATCCCATCCGAGGGAAGAAAAATACTCTGTTAAA